>Ga0335069_10001565_pt1 | contig 36623 bp, 37 predicted proteins | sample Lox_Sample_11_FD_206714 | JGI IMG/M metagenome (GOLD analysis project Ga0335069, IMG submission 206714) | Soil microbial communities from Loxahatchee National Wildlife Refuge, Florida, United States - Lox_Sample_1.1 | ecosystem: Environmental > Terrestrial > Soil > Wetlands | place: USA... | reverse complement strand
CGGAGGGGGTCGGGGAACCGCGACCGGTTCCCCGTATCGGAGGGTCGCTCGTTTCGAGCGACAGTGCGGCACCGAGGGTGCCGCAGGCGCAGCGAGGCCGGAGGCCGAGCAGCAGTGAGAATCCTGTATCCTCCGCAGTGTAAAAGCGACCGGCTCGCCTTGCTCCCCAATATGCTATCCTGAAATCAGTAGTTGCCGTACCCGTGGGGTGACCTATGAAATTGCTCGCCGTTTCCGTCCTGGCTTGCGGCCTGTCCGTGACGACATGCGCCCATGCCGAGCAGGCCCTTGAAAAACCCGCGAAGCCGAAGCCATGCAGCTCGGTGCGGAACGCCTTTCAGATCATCAAAGTCCGCCGCTTCCACATCTGCGTCTTGCCCATGGCGCAACCCATGGGACTCTCCCTGAACGACCGGCTCGAGACCGAGAAGCGGAGCGCCGACAGCATCAGCGACGTGAGCGACGCCCTCGCCGTACGCGACGACCTCGAACGCTTCTTTGACCCGTCAGTCAGGAGGGACAAACTGGCGGCCGACATCGTGAAGCGCTTCAACAGGATCGCGAAGCGCAACAAGTACGTCGGCAAGGACGATCCGCCGCCCGAGTTCGCGCCCGCGCTGTCCGCCGAGGACGACGCGCGGCGCCTGATGCGCAAGGTCGAGGAAGTCGCAGCGCATCGGGATCCCACGCGTCTCCAGGTTGCCGATGCGTCGATCGACCGCACCACCGTCCTCGAAGCTCGGTTCGTGGCAGCGGACCTTCAGAAACGCACCCGCGCCGAGAAGGACGCGAACCAGAAACCGCACTGACCCGTTCCCCTGCCGCCATCCCCGCGATGGCGGCTTCTTTTGTCATCCGATTATCCGAATGTGAACGTGAACGCCTCGAGTCCCGGCGAATCGATGATCAGCTTCAGCGTGTGGTCGCCCGGACCGTCCGCGTTGCTGATCAGGTTGTAAAGCCGGCTCGAGGTGATGACGACCTTGCCGTCGTGCACGTCGTTCCCCGCCGCGGAGGCCGTGACCGGCTTGCCGTCCTGCCACACCTCGACGACCGTTCCCGTCGCGGCGCCGCTTGCCACGAGATAGACCTTGCCGGAGGCGTAATGATAGACGACCGTCGCGCCAGCCGCGTTGTTCGTCGCGTATTGGTCGGCGAAGTTCCAGCTGCCGCCGAGATACAGCTGGTTCTCGTTGAACGAATCGGGTAGCGTGAGCGCCTGCGTCCCGGCGACGCCCCGCGCGCCGTTCGCAAGAAGCTCGTTGCGCGCCGCGCCGAAATAGGTCTCGGGGCTGCCGATGCCGCCGAGGTCGGCCGGCTTCACGTTCACGTCGGACGACGAAACGGAACTGGAGGAGGCGCCGAGCGCCGTCGCGCGCTCGCGCAGCAGCTGCTGGATGATGCCCTCCGTCTCGTCATAGCTCCCCTCGCCCACATGGTCATGCACGATGTAGCCCGCGATGTCGATCAGGTATTCGTGCGGCCAATAGAGGTTCCCGTACGCGCTCCAGGTCCCATAGTCGCTGTCGAGGACGACGGGATAGGTGATGCCGTACTGCTTCGTCGCCGCCTGCACGTTGTTGATGTCCTTCTCGAAGTCGAATTCGGGCGTGTGGATGCCGACGACGACCAGTCCCTGGTCCTTATATTTCGCGTACCACGAGGTGAGGTACGGCAGCGTGCGGATGCAGTTGATGCAGCTGTAGGTCCAGAAGTCGAGCAGGATGACCTTCTTGCCCACGAGGTCCTTCAGCCTGAAGGACGATGACGCGTTGACGAACCCGGTCGGGTCCGCGATCTCGATCGCGGGCTTGTCGCCGGCCTTCTCGTCGGCCGCGGCGATCGCGGCGATCGCCTGAGCGGCGGACAAAGACGAAGGCGAAGATGAGGATGATGAGGATGACGACGAGGCGGCGGGCGAGGTTGCGCCCGATCCCGAAACCGTCGAGCTCTCCGTCCCCGACGAACCGACGTTGATCGCCTGCGGCGCGCCGGCGCCCGTCCCGCTCCCGACATGCGCCTTCATGCTGTCGAGGTACCAGATCGATGCGACGACCGCGACGATGACGACCACCAGTGCGATTCTTTTTGCCATGACGATGTTGGTTATAGTTTGTATTTAAGCAGGAAGTCGTTCACGAACCCGAAGTTCGCGACGAGCGACAGGTCCTGCGTGAAGACGAGGATGCCGAGCACGATGAGGATCGCGCCGAAGATCGGGTTCACATAGACGGCGGCGGACGCGTAGCGGTTGATGAAGGCCGAGCTCTGCGCGACGAAGAGGCCGACGACCAGGAACGGGATACCGAGGCCGATCGCATAAGCGAGAAGCAGTGAGAACGCCGCGCCGGGCGCCGATGCGGCAAGGCCCAGGATGCCGCCGAGGACCGGGCCGACGCACGGGGTCCATCCCGCCGCGAACGCCAGGCCGAACAGGAACGAGGTGAGATAGCGCGAGCGCACCTTGATCTTGGGATTGATCTTGTGGTCGGCCTCGAGGAAGCGGATCTTGAAGAAGCCCATGAGATAGAGCCCGAAGAAGATGACGATCACGCCGCCCACCCGCGCAAGCCATGTCTGCACGGCATAGGCCGCATGCGCAAGAAGGCCGTTCAGCAGGACGCCGAGCAGCGCGAAGACGACCGAGAAGCCGACGACGAAAAAGACGCTGTTCAGGAATATGGCGCCGCGCGACGGCTTGGCCGTGGCGGACGTCGACTCGCCGGCGAGATAGGCAAGGAACCCCGGGATGATCGGCAGGATGCAGGGCGACAGGAACGAGACGATGCCCGCGACGAACGCAACCGTGATGGGAATGATGTTCATAGGTTTGTTTTTGAATAGATAAGCGCTCCGACCTTCGCGACCACCATGCCGCCGAGCGCGGCGGCGATCCAGGGATCGATCGATCCGGCAAGCTCTTCGACGATCACGGCGACGAGCAGGATCCCCGAGCCGACCAGGAACGCCATGCGGTCGGCGAACATGCTATGAAACGCCTCGCGCTCATCGCGGCCGCTTTCGCGCCAGATGAGGCTCGCAAAGACGCCGAACAGCACCGCAAGCGCCGTGAGGAGCCCCATGACGACATAGCCCGGCATGAAGAGCGACCACGGGTTGAGCACGACGACGAGCAGGACGAGGAAGACCGCGGCAACCCCGACTTCCCCCGAAATGTGTTTCATGATTTTTTAATGAAAAAGATTTCCTCGACCGGCCGCCTGAAGAATTTCGCGATCCTCATGGCAAGAAGGACCGACGGGACATAATTGCCCTTCTCGATGGCAATGACCGTCTGCCGCGAGACGCCGACCTCACGCGCCAGGCCTTCCTGCGTGATGCCCATCGAGGACCGCATCTCATAGACACTATTATAAACATGTTCGGGCATCGCTTTCCTTCATGCTAGGCCGATCCCGACGCGATGTCAAGTATGCTTGACATCGTCCCCGACCCTCGTGATACAATGATCGAAACACCGGCAACCATGCTTATCAACAAGGGATTCCAACGCAAACGCGAAACCGACGACCGCCTGCCGCCGGGACAGTACCGCGAATACGACTTCCCCGTCCTCTCGCTCGGCCCGACGCCGAAGGTCGGCACCGCCGAATGGAAGCTCGACGTCGACGGCCTCGTCGCGAAGAAGCTCTCGTGGACCTGGGACGAATTCAACGCGCTGCCGCAGGAAAACGTCGTGAAGGACATCCACTGCGTCACCAAGTGGTCGAAGTTCGATACGGCCTGGAGCGGCGTCTCGATCGACACGATCATCGAGCTCGCGGGAGTCGACGAATCGGCGACCCACCTTATCGCCTATTCCTATGACGGCTATTCCACCAACCTGCCGATCGAAGACGTGAGGAACGGCAAGGCGATGGTCGCCCTGCGCTATGACAACGCGGCGATCGAAGCGGAGCACGGCGGCCCCGCGCGCCTGCTCGTCCCCCACCTCTATTTCTGGAAGAGCGCGAAATGGGTGAACCGCCTTTCGTTCACGGACCACGACGATCCGGGCTTCTGGGAAATCCGCGGCTATCACAATTACGGCGACCCCTGGAAGGAGCAGCGGTATTCCTTCGATTAAATTTTCATTAACGGCTTCTTGACGTCACGGATATGGCAAAAGGATGGCGGATCGCAACGCTCGAAGAGGCGTCGATGGTCGCGAAGGGCATAAAGTCGCTCACGTTCTCGCTGCCCGACTGGGAGCCGTCCGTTCCGGGCCAGCACTACGACATCCGCCTCACCGCCGAGGACGGCTATCAGGCCGAGCGGAGCTATTCGGTCGCTTCGGCGCCCGAACGGAAGGGCGTCGTCGAGTTCGGCATCGAGCTGCTTGAAAACGGCGAGGTCTCGCCCTATCTCTTCAGCCTCAAGCCGGGCGACCAGGTGGAGATGCGCGGGCCGATCGGCGGCAGCTTCATCTGGAACACGGACATGCCGGGCCCGCTCTGCCTCGTCGGCGGCGGCTCGGGCATGGTGCCGCTCATGGCGATGCTCCGTCACCGCCAAGAACACCTCGCGGACGAAATAAAGAAGGGCCGCCACGCCGTATTCCTCGCAAGCGTGAAGGATCAGGACCACCTCCTCTATTATGACGAGCTGCGCGCGATCTCGGCCGCCGATCCGAACTTCACCCTGGTCATCACCTTCACGCAGTCGGCGCCGCCGAACTGGGACGGCTTCAGGCGCCGCATCGACCATGCGATGCTTCAAAACGTCTTCGGCGGGATCGCCGGCGACATGCCGATGGTCTATGTCTGCGGCCCGACGCCCTTCGCCGAGAATGCGGCGTCGAACCTTGTCGAAGTCGGATTCAACCCTCACGCGATCCGCATCGAGCGGTTCGGCGGCGGAGGCACCGTCGTCGGTCCGGAAATAAAAGAGGAGCGGTCCTAACAAGCAGCTCTCGATTCACGTATCCTGTTGCAGAACCTTGTCTTGCGACGAAAGGATCCAGCTTTGAGAACCGCGAACCTCAGCCTCCCCTCCCTCGCACTCGCCTGCGCAGCCTTGTGCTTCGCGGCGGGATGCGGCAGCGGCCTCAGCCGCTCGTCGTCTTCGGGCGACAGCTCGGACGGCGGAACACAGACACAGTCCCCGGCACAAACGTTCGTCGCCGAGAACCCTGAAACCGGAACCATCTATCTGCTCGTCCCCGGGACGAACGCGACCATCCACGAATATGATGCGGCCGGCGCAAACGACCAGTCGCATTTCTCAACCGGCCTCACCTCGGCCCACGCGATCGCCGTCGACGGGACGACGGGCTTCGTCTTCGTAAGTCACGACGGCAGCCCCGGCGTTTCGGCTTTCGATCCGAACCACGGCGGCGCGGCGGCCGCCAAACCCTTCGGGCCTTCCGGCGCGGGCGTTCTCGGGGCAGCCGCAGGCAATGTCTGCGCGGCCGGGGGCGGGAGCACGACCGTGTCCTGCCTCACGGACGCCGGGAACGCCGCAACCCCGCTCGACCTCGTGACGGGCTCATCGGCAACCTCGGTCGCGATGATCCCGCAGGGCGGTATGGGCGTGGCATGGGCCTTCGCCTATACCGCGTCCGACGCAACCGTCCACCAGTTCGCCCTGCCGGGCGGCGCAGGCCGGAACGTGATGCTTCCGCTCGCTCCCGACGCGGCGACGGCGTCACCTTCGCCGCACCCGATCGCGGCCCTAGGCAACGATCCCTATACCTCGGCCGGCATCACGGTCGCGGTCACGGGCCTCTCGGGCGACGGCGCGGGAACGCCGACCGTCGTGCTCATCGACGGCACGACGCTCACCTTCGGCAAGGCCCCGCTCCCGGGAGCCGTCTCGCTCCTTGCCGCCGATCCGACCCATCACGGGTTCGTCGCGGCCTATGAGGACACCGCCGCAAAACTCACGCGGTTCGTCAGCATCTCGAACGCGAACGGACCCGTCGCGCTCTCGTCGACGACGAACGCCGCGGCCACGAGCATGGTCATCTCGTCGGACGGGAACCGCATCATTCTCGGCGGCGGACCATCGCCCGTCGTGCTCGACAACAAGTGACACCCTCCTCCTTCATTTCTCTTGCATATAAAAGAGAACCCGCCCGGCATGGCTGCCGAGCGGTTTTTTTATCGCCCGTCGTAACGAGCCCTCACATAGCCGATCGTAATCCGCTTCCGATTCGAAATGACATAATCGATCCGGCCGGCGGACTCGACAAGCTTGAAACGCCTCGCCAAGTTGACGATCCTGAGCGTCCCCGCGACCGACCCATCGAAGCCCTCCTTGTTCAAGGCGTCGACGAGCGGCAGCAGGCTTTTCGGAATCGTCTTCCTATATCCTTCGACCGGTTCGAGATAGAGCATGAGGCTCCTTTGCGCCATGATTCGCGGCGCATTCGCTAGCTCGATTAAACAGGAACCGGCGCGAAATGGCAAGCCGTGCGCGCGGCTCGTGATACAATTGATCATATGGACGACCGACGCGCGATGAGGATCATCAAAAAGACGATGCCGGCCGTGGTCTCGATCGCCATCGCGAAGCGCGCCGAGGACGTCGAACACGAGCTTGCCGCCCAGGCGACCGCCGCGGGCCGCCCCGAAGCGCCGACGCATCCGCCCTTCGCCGCCGACGCCCGGGGCATGGTCCAGGTGGGCGGCGGAACGGGGTTCGTCGTCGACCCCGACGGCCTCGTCATGACGAACAAGCACGTGATCAGCGACGCCGACGCCGAATATACCGTCATCCTGAACGACGGCCGGGAGTTCCGCGCCTCCGTGCTGAGCCGCGACCCGATCAACGACGTCGCGATCATCAGGATCCCCGAACGTCACATCCCCTTCCTCAAGCTCGGCGACGCCACGCGCCTTGAGCTCGGCCAGAGCCTCATCGCGATCGGCAACGCCCTCGGCGTCTTCCACAACACCGTCTCGCTCGGCATCGTTTCGGGGCTTTCGCGCTCGATCACGGCGCAGGCCGACCCTGCGGCGCCGCCCCAGGAGATGCGCGGGCTCATCCAGACCGACGCCGCCATCAATCCGGGCAATTCGGGCGGCCCGCTCGTCGACTCGCAGGGCCTCGTCGTCGGCGTGAATGCCGCGATCATTTCGGGAGCCCACAGCATCGGCTTCGCGATCCCCGTGAACGCCGCCCGGCGCGACCTGGACGACCTGCGGCGCTTCGGCCGCATCCGCCGGCCCCTCCTCGGGGTGCGCTATCTCATGATCGACGCGGCGCTGCAGAAAAGCATGAACCTCCCGAAGGACTATGGCGCGCTCGTCGTCCGCGAAGCCGATCACGACTACGCGGTGGTGCCCGACAGCCCCGCGGCCAAGGCCGGCGTCCGCGAACGCGACATCATCCTCACGCTCGACGGCAAGCGCCTCGACCGCGACCATCCCATCCAGGACTACCTCGAGACCATGAACGTCGGCGACGAGATCGAGCTGCTCGTGCTGCGCGACGGCAAGGAAAGCATCCTCAAGACAACCCTCGCCGAACGGAAATAGTCAACAATCCGTTAATCTTTTTTTTTAATACGAATATTGGTCGACGAGCAGGCCGCTCCGGTCGAAGAGGTTGACGACGTCGTGATATTGGTCGACGACGGGATTGCCCGTCCAGACCCACCACTGGTTCGAGAGGAAGTTTGCATCGGCTTCGTGCCGGTTGAAGCAGCCCGTATAGTTCATGGTCGAAAGGTACTGCTGGCACGCATAGTCGTTCGGCGGGACCTGCGAGCCGCCCGTGCTCGGCACGGTGCACGACGGGATGGACCGCACGTAGTTCTGGCAGGCACCCGTGAAGCCCGCGATGTCGGATTGCGCGGGTTCGGGGCAGTTCGCGGGCAGCTGCGGGCTGGTGTTCAGGTCGCGCTGCAGATAGCCGATGCACTCGTTGAGCCGCAGGCTGATCGTGCCGGCCGACGAATAAAGATAGAGCGTCTGCGCCCCCGAAAGCCTGATGTCCGTCGGCGACGCGAACCCCGACGGCTGATAGAGCTCGACGGCCTGCGGGACGAACTCGCTGCCATGGTTCGCGCGCAGCTCCCACCCGGTCACGTCGACGCTCTCGCCGGTCGGAAGATAGGACACGAGGGTGATCTCGCCCGATGACGCGCCATAGCCGGCAAACGCGGTGCCGATCCTGACCTCATGGAAGAACGGCGAGATCTGCGCGGCGGTGAACCCCGGCGGGATCTCCGACGGCGTCACGCGCGTCCCCGACTGGCCGGAGCCGCCGGTCGCACCCTGCCCTTGGCCAGTCGAACCGGTTCCGGTCCCGCCGGTCCCGAAGGGATAGGCGGGCGTGAGCGACGTTCCGCCGGGGTACGGGTTCCCGGGGCGCGACACGGTCGACGTGCCGAAGAAGCTCGTCGAGATCGGCGGGAAGAACTTCGAAAGGCCGCCTGACTCCTTGGTCAGGAGGCCGCTCGACACAACGAAGATGCCGACGGCGACGATGAGCACAATGATGACGAGAATGCCAATGGTCCTTCCCATGGTGGTCAGATGACGATGTTCACGATTTTTTTGTCGACATAGATGACGCGCTTCGGCGCCGCACCCGCCATCGCCCGTGCGACGTTCGGATTGCGCAGCGCAAGATCCTTCGCCTGCTCCTCGGTCACCGACGCGTCGGCCTCGACGGTATCGCGGACCTTGCCGTTCACCTGCAGCACGAGCTTCACGGTCCGGTCGACAACGAGCGCCTCGTCATAGGCCGGCCACGGTTCGAAGTCGAGATAAGAACCGTCGGCATGACCGAGCATGGACCACAGCTCCTGACCCATGTGCGGCGCGAACGGATGGACGAGCTTCACGATCGCCTCGAGGTCCTTGCGATCGGTCATGGCGATCCGGTCATCTTCGCCGTCGTCGGTTGTTACCATTTCCGTGAGCTCGTTCAGCATGATCATGAGCGCCGAGATCGCCGTGTTGAATTTGAACGACACGATGTCCTCCCCCACTTTCTTGATCGTCTTATGGATCACGGGCCGTTTCGGACCTTCGGTGGCGGCCTGATCATGCGGCTCGTGCGACAGCAGGCCGATCATCGTGACGACATAGTTCCAGAACCGCTTGAGAAACCGCTCGACGCCCAGGATGCCCTTCGGATCCCACGGCGTGCTGTCCTCGAACGGCCCCATGAACATGAGATAGAGCCGCGTCGTGTCCGCGCCGAATTCGCCGACGATCTCGTCGGGATTCACGACGTTCCCGAGGCTCTTCGACATCTTGCGGCCGTCGGCGGCCAGGATGAGGCCCTGATGGCGCAGCACGGAAAACGGCTCGTCGAACGGGACCAAGCCCTCGTCGTGCAGGAATTTCGTGACGAAGCGGGAATATAGAAGATGGAGCACCGTGTGCTCGGCGCCGATCACGTAGAGGTCGACCGGAAGCCAGTGCGCGGCCTTATCAGGATCGAAGATCCGCCGCTCGTTGCGCGGATCGGCATAGCGCAGGAAGTACCACGACGAATCGACGAACGTGTCGAGCGTCTCGGCGTCGCGTTTTGCATCGCCGCCGCACACCGGACACTTCACGTTGATGAACGCCGGCGAGCTCGCGAGCGGCGGCATGCCTTTCGGGCGGTAGTCGTCGATCGGCGGCAGGACGACCGGCAGGTCGCTTTCGGGAACGGGAACCGCGCCGTCGCGCTCGCAGTGGATGATCGGGATCGGCACGCCCCAATAGCGCTGGCGCGAGACGGACCAGTCGCGGATGCGGTACTGCGTCTTTCTCGTCCCGCGGACCGCCTGCACGATGTCCCACTTCGCCGCCTCGGAATCACGACCGGTGAACGCGGCGGATCCGGCGAGGATTCCCCGGCCGGCATAGATCTCGCCAAGCACGAGGCGGCGGAAGCACAGCAGATGGTTCTCGTCCTCCATTTTCCGAAGCACATCTTCCTTCGTAAGCCACTCGATCGAAAAACGCCCCTGCTCGTCGGCCTCAAGCGACCGCCCTTCCTGCTCGCGGCCCTTCAAGACAAAGTGCAGCCCGACCACGTCGATGTTCCGCGCGACGTTTTTCGAAAATGCGAAATAATGGTGGTGCATGCGCCCGGTCCTGCCGACGAATTCCAGCTGCCCATAGCCGGTCTCCTCTTTTATTTCCCGCAGCGCGGTCGCGATTTCGTCCTCCCCGTCCTTCCGTCCCCCGCCGATGAAGAGCGTCCCGCCAAGCTTCGGCCCCCAGTCGAGCGTCAGGAACCTGCCCGCCTCGCGGTCTTCGACGATCGCGACGATGCTTGATCGGCGCTCCTCGTTCGGCATCGCCTGCCCCGTTTCAGGCTCGATCACTTCGACGACCGGCAGTCTGAACTTCGCCGCGAACGCGGCGTCGCGCCCGTCATGTGCCGGGACGGCCATGATCGCCCCCGTGCCGTACGACCCGAGCACGTAGTCGGCGATCCATACGGGGATCGGCTGATTCGTCGCGGGATTCACGGCGCTCACCCCCTTGAGCTCGACGCCGGTCTTCTCTTTCTCGTCCTCTTTGCGCATGAGCTCGGTCTTGTGCGCGGCCGCCGCGACATAAGCCGCGACATCCGCGGCGTTCGTGAGCGACCCGTCCGCAAGGCACGACGCGACAAACGGATGTTCCGGCGCAAGGACCATATAGGTCGCGCCGAAGATCGTTTCGGGACGGGTCGTGAAGACTTCGATCGGACCCTTGGCCGCGCCGCCGTTGCCCTGCGTCGCAAACGAGATGAGCGCGCCTTCGGACCTGCCGATCCAATCCTCCTGGCGCTTGAGCGTCGCCGCGGGCCAGTCGAGCTTCTTCAGGTCGTCGAGCAGGCGGTCGGCATAGGCCGTGATGCGCAGGAACCACTGCGTCATGTCGCGCTCCTCGATCACCGATCCGCACCGCTCGCAGTGGCCGTCAACCACCTGCTCGTTCGCGAGGACGGTCTGGTCCTTCGGGCACCAGTTCACCTTGCCGGCGGCCTGATAGGCAAGTCCCTTCTTGAAGAGCTGCAGGAAAAGCCATTGGGTCCACTTATAATAGTCGGGTTTCGACGTGTTCACCTCGCGGTCCCAGTCATACGAGAAGCCGAACATGCGCACCTGACGGCGGAAGTTTTCGGTGTTCTCGTTCGTCACATCCTGCGGGTTGCGTCCCACCTTGATCGCGAAATTCTCGGTCGGCAGGCCGAACGCATCCCATCCCATCGTATAGAGAACCTCTTTGCGGTTCGCGGCCGCCTCGCCGTTCCTCGCTCCCCCGCCCATGCGCGCAAAACGCGCCTGAATGTCTTCGGCGGCATAGCCTTTCGGATGGCCCATGTGCAGCCCGGCGGCCGAGGGATACGGGAAGGTCTCGAGCTGGTAGCGCTTCTCTTTTTTCGAATCGTCGTGCGCGGCGAAGACCTTGTCGTCGATCCACCGCTTCTGCCACTTGGGCTCGATTTCTTTGGGATCGTAGGCTCGCATGATCCTCATTATTCTATGGGAAAAGCGCGGCGTTCGCCAGCATGCGCTTCGAGAAACCCTCCGTCAGATGCCGAACACGCGCCGGGCGTTTTCCCAAATCTGACGCTTCATCGCGTCGGGTTCCATGCCCTTCAGTTCCGCAAGCTTCTTCACGGTCTCGATGACATAGGCCGGCTCGTTGCGCTTGCCGCGGTACGGGACGGGCGCGACATAGGGCGCGTCGGTTTCGGACAGGATGCGGTCGGCGGGAATCAGCCTGACCGCTTCGTCATAGTCGCGCGCGAACGTGACCACGCCGCCGAAGGTGAACGAGAAGCCGAGCTCGACGAGCCGCCGCGCGTCATCAGGGGTCCCGGTGAAGAAATGGATGATGCCCGGCGAGCGGCCCGGCTGCGCCGGATAGGCCGGCGAGCTTAAGATCTCGATGAGGTCCGCGAACGCGTTGCGGCAGTGGATCATGAGCGGCTTCGCGACCTCGCGCGCAAGCTCGATCTGCGCGACGAACGCCTCGCGCTGCCGGCGCGTCTGCGCGTCGCGGTCTTCAGCGGGATCGAACCTGAAATAGTCGAGGCCGCACTCCCCGATCGCGACCGTCTTCGCGTGAAGCGCGAGGCGCCGGTAATGCTCGGCGTCGAAGGATTCGCCCTGCGCGGCGAACGCCTTCCCGGCTTCGCCCCCGCCGAGCTCCTGCTCGTCATGATGGGATTTCGCCGTGTGGACCGGATGCAGCCCGACGGCGGCATAGACGCCGTCGCCCATGCGCTCGGCAAGCTCGACGGCGGCACGCGAGGTGTCGCGCTGCGTGCCGACGTTCACGACGACAACGCCCTGCTCGCGGGCGCGCCCAAGCACGGCGTCGCGGTCGGCGTCGTATCCCGGAAACTGCACGTGCGTGTGGGCGTCGATGAAGCGGGCTTCGTCCGTCATGGGTTGTATAGTATCATGGAATTCATGAAGCTCGTCATCGGACTCGCCGGACTCCCGCTCGCCGGCAAGGAGACGGCCGGCTCCCGGCTCGCCGCCCTGCTGCGCGGCGACGGCTGGACGGTGAGCCAGCACCGCTTCTCCGACATCCTGCGCGACACGCTCGACCTTTGGGGCATGCCGCACGGGCGTGCGAACGAGCAGATCCTCGCGCAGATCATGCAGCGGCCCGGCGCCTTTCCGCCCGGCATCCTGTCGCGCGCGATGAAGCACCGGCTCATGAAGAACGCGGCCGACGTGGGCATTCTGGACGGCGTCCGCTGGGACACCGACGAGGCGATCGTCCGGGAATTCCCCGCCGAAGGGATCAGGAGCCTCATCGTCTATGTCTCGGCTTCGGACGACCGGCGCTATGCCCGCCTCGTCGCCCGCAACCGGTCCGGCGAGGCCGCGACGACCCGGGCCCAGTTCGACGACCTGAACCGCCAGCCGAACGAGACGTTCATTCCCGTCATCGGCTCGCGGGCCGACGTGACACTCGTGAACGACCACGACACGATCGCCGACTTCGAGCGCGACGTCGAAGCGGCTTATGAAAAATTCATTAAGCCGGCCTTGCAATAATAAAAACACCGCTCGTTGTCACGAGCGGTGCCAGATTCAATTTTCCGATCCTAGATGCCTGCGATATAGATCGCCTGCTTGTTTTGGAGGGCCCTCCAGTAATCGACCAAATCGCCGCCTTTGCCGTCGGGTTCGCCAATTCCAATCCATAGCCGGCTCATTTCCGTGATGGGAACGAATCGGCATTCCCAGGACGTACCCATGGATTTCACGTGTTGTTCTTTTGCATCGACGGCCTCAAGGCCTTCCCCCCACGAGTGCAGGCTCGCCTTCTTGAGACGAAGCAGGATCATCTGAAGGATGTCGGCATCGTCCGCTTCGACGCTCAGCCTCACGGTCATCGATTCGCCGATCCTGGCCTGAGCAGGATAATGCAAATCGATCCGATACTGTTCGTCCTTGACACCCATCGCGCCTATGATCCTCTTCAGGGAAGCGCCATCCCACCGATGCCGATGCTCCTCTGCCTCCAGATCAAGAACACGCGCGCAGACGATCGCCCGATGATCGAGACTTGCATATCGAAGAAACGTATCGTTAGGACGAATGCGCTTCCCCTCAAGCATTCCAAGAATATCCCTCAGGACAGGGAGAAGGCTCACATCGGCCGAAGCGGTCACCTGATTCATGGCCTTATAAGCGAGACTCCATCGCTCCTTCGAATAGGCGTAACCGAGGTATTCCGCATCTCCCTGAAGCGACCTCAATGCCTGTTCGAAGTACCCGTGCAAACCAGGAACCCACCAGTAAAGATCTTCGCCAGGGATGTACGGGGAGTCCGAACCGAGGTTCCCCATGCGGCGCAGGACGCGATCGAGCGTTCCGACGATCAGCTTCGGGATGAAATCCATCCGCGGATATCGGTTCGCATAACGAAGGGCGCGCTCCAACGCAGATGCCGCTTTTTCTGTTCCCTGGGATGTCGTCACGAACCACGTCAGCAAGGGTTCAAAAAACTGATCCTCGCCATAATAGATTTGTCCGAGCGCATCAAGCGCCGCATCCATCCAACCCGGAGGTGCGTTCTGCGCGGATAACTTCCCGATGCGCTCCATGCAGGCAACGCGAACGTCCTTAAAGGGATGCTTCGCAAAAACGGCAAACGGATCTTCGCGAATCTCGTATTCGAGCGACGAGGCGAAGCTCAGGTCAGTGGTTGTCCGGATGTCATAAGACGTTTTCGGCGTTTCTTCGGTATTGGTTTTCATGTCAAAAGCTCCTTGCCCTCAGAAGGGCTTTGAAGTTGCTGCTTCAAAAAGCAGGCTGCCTCCTTTATAAGCCTTCGCATCGGCCGCGTCAACCGACGCCTAGGCGATGCGCGGGAAGAGCGATTCGGGCTTCTTCACCGTGAGGCCGTCGTCATTCCACGAGATGCATGCGGTGATCCGGCGCGCCGTCTCGGGCAGGAACGGCTTGAGCTCTGCGGCGACATTGTCGAGGAGCGAAACCAGGTTGAACAGCGCTGACCGGCGCTCGGCTATATCCTTGATCTCCCAGACCTTGCGGTCGTTCACGAACCGGTCCCCGAACGAGATGGCGGTCCAGATCGCGCCGAGGGCATCGCCGAAGCGGTATTCGCCCATGCGCTGCGCGACCCCGCGCCGCATCGCGTCGATCGCCTGCTCGAAATCGGCGTAGAGCTTCCCCATCGCAAGCTCCTCCTTCTCGGCGAGCGCGAGCACGCGGGCCGCAAAGTTGCCGATGCCGTTCGCGAGCTCGCCATTATAGCGCTCCCTCATCTTGACCTCGGCGTAGTCGCCGTCCTCGCCATACGGGACCTCGCGCAGCAGGTAGTAGCGCAGGGCGTCGACGCCGTAGCGCTTCGCAAGGTCGAGCGGATCGACGCCATTGCCGAGCGACTTGCTCATCTTCGTTCCGTCCACGGTAAGATAGCCGTTCGCGATGACCTGGCCGGGCAGCGGCAGGCCCGCCGACATGAGCATCGCGATCCAGATGACCGCGTGAAAGCGCAGGATGTCCTTGCCGACCGTGTGGATGTCGGCCGGATGGTCCTCCCATCCCTCGATGCCGACGCCCGTCACGTAGTTCACGAGCGCATCGGCCCACACATAGATGACCTGGTTCGGATCGCCGGGGACCGGGATGCCCCACGCCTCGCGCCCTTCCTTGAGCTCGCGCGAGAAGCTGATGTCCTCGAGGCCCTGCTCGACGAACGCCTTCACCTCGTTGAACCGGTGCGCGGGCGCGACGAAATCGCCGTGCGCCGCATAGAAGTCGAGCAGCCGGTCCTGATATTTCGAGAGCGCGAAGAAATAATTGTCTTCCGAGACGAGTTCCGGCTTGGTCTTGTGTTCCGGGCACAGGCCGTCGGGCGTGAGCTCGTCCTCCCTGAGAAACGCCTCGTGCCCCTTGCAGTACAGCCCCTCGTAGCGTCCCCGATAAAGATCGCCGTTCGCCTCGAGCCGCCCCCAGAAGTCGCGGACGGTCTCGACGTGCCGCTGCTCGGTCGTGCGGATGAAGTCGGTGTTCGAGATGCCGAGCGTCTGCCAGGTCTGCTGCCACAAGTCGGCCAGACGGTCGGTATAGGCATGGATCTCCTCACCGCTCTTCTTCGCCGCGTCGACGGTCTTCTGGGAATTCTCGTCGACGCCGGTCAGAAAGACGACCTCGTCGTGCCGTTCCGCGCGCCACCGTGCGAGCGTGTCCGCGACGATCGTCGTGTACGCGTGCCCGATGTGCGCCTTGTCATTCACATAATAGATCGGCGTCGTGATATAGAAGCGGCCGCCCAAAGCGCCCGCGTCGCGCTCGTCATGTTCCATAGATTCAACTCTAAGGGATTCCCGAAAAAACGGCAACAAAAAAACGGCCTGCCGGGGCAGGCCGTCATGACGCTAGGCTAGTCGTGATCTATCTTGGAATAGGTCGTCGTCGCCTTCGTGGGAATTTCAGGAACGGCAACATAGATGCCCTTCAGGGCGAATCCCGCCTGGAGTCCCTTGAGGAAAGCATCAAGGCCCTGTCTCGTAGGTATCGTCTCGGACCAATATCCATGTTCATCTGCGATCTGCACGTTGAAGATGTCGATCGGCGGATCCGAAGCGACATGATGTCGCGAAACCGCGATCATCGGCTCGCGGATCTCAAGGCTCGAAGAAAGGCTGTCATAAAAGACGACGTATTCCTTGCCGTTGTACCGGCACGGCACCCCTCCTTCGGGATAGCTGCCCAAGGTGATTTCAAACGGGATCCCCGCCTCGATCGTTTCCCCTTTTTTAATGATATCCGCGGTCCGTTCAAAGAGATTCTGGCCTTCGACAACGCGCTTGACGCACCGCGCGTCGTTTTTCAAGGTTATCGTTTTCACGCACACCTCCCTCTCGGCGCATCATGCCCAGTTTTCCTTAAAAAGTCAATTTCAACCCGCGACCTCCTCCGACGGCCGCTTGCGCTCGGACCACTCATAGACGACCTCCTGGAAGACCGCCGCCGCCGGCACCGAGATGATGATGCCGAGGATGCCGCCCACTTCGGCGCCGATGAGGAGCGCGCCGATCACGATCACCGGATGCAGCCCGACGGTGCGCCGCGAGAGCATCGGCACGAGGATGTTCGACTCGAACTGCTGCGCGAGGATGAAGAAGATGAGCGTATAGAGCGCGAGGGTCGTCGACGTGAGCAGCGCCGTAATGACGGCGATCGCTCCCGAGAGGATCGGGCCGACGAACGGCACGAGCTCGAAGACGGCCGCGATGATCGCGATGAGGAACGCGTATTTCACGCCGAGGATCGTGAGCCCGCCCCAGACGGTGAAGCCCATGATGACGCTGAGGAGGATCTGCATGCGGAACCACGAGCCGATCCGCTTGCGGGCGCGCGCATAGATGCGCATCGACTGCGCCTCATAGTCGGGCGGCATGACGATCTCGAGGAACTGCTCGACGCCGTCGCGCCCGATCGTGAGATAGAACGAGCTCACGATGACGGCGACCGCGAGCCCGAAGCTGCCGAGGGCGTTCGAGAAGAAGTCGAGCGGCGACGCGTTGCTGCCGATGAACTGCGACGAGAACTTCTGGATCAGGGCGCTCACGGACTGCGACGCCTTGAGGTTCCCGAGGATGCTCGTGCTCCCGAGGCTCGTCTGCCCGACGCCCGAAAAGACGTTGTTGAGCTCGACGACGAGGAGCGGCACGACCGTATAGACGAGGAGGATGATGACGATGAGGGCGGCGAGGAAGATCAGGATGACGCTCACGGTGCGCGGCAGGCCGATCCGTTCCATGATGTTCACGAGCCCCTCGAGCCCCGACGAGATGATGACGGCAAGGAAGAGGCCGAGCAGGATCTGCCGGCCCATGAAAAGCACCCAGACGATCACCACGAAGACAAGGATCCGCCAGAGGGTGAGCCAGGAGATTTCTATGCTCTTGCCGTTCATGATGTCAAGCGATGGTTAATCGATTTTTAACAGTTTCCTGAATGCCGATTGCCGGCGGTACGGACCGACGAGGGCGAGGTTCATGCCCGCGTCGCGGAAGACGGTGCGGCACACGCTCCGCACCTCGGCGGCCGTCGTTTTCTTAATTCTATCCACGAGTACCCCGGGGGGCAACGCGGACCTGGTGATAACTTCCTGGCCGCCATAGAAGCTCGCGAGGTCGTCCGAGGTCTCAAGGCCGAGAATGATGCCGCCGATCATGTGGTCCTTCGACTTCTGCAGCTCCTCGGCCGGGACGGTCTCGTCGCGCATGCGCCGGCACTCGCCCAGGATCGCCGCGATGACGGTCTCGAGCTTGCCGTGCCCCACGCCGGCAGAAATGCTCAGATATCCGTGGTCGAACGAGAGGTCGGCGCCCGCCCCGACATAGTACGCGGCGCCGAGCTCCTCGCGCACCTTCATGAAGAGCCGCGAGCTCATGCCGCTCCCCAGGACGTCCGCCGCAAGCCGAAGGGCGTACCGGCGCGGGTCGAACGTGTCGAACGCCCTGAAGCCGAGCACGAGATGGGCCTGGTCGGATTCCTTGAACTGGACCGAGAGGCGCGGCGCGGATTGGCGGTCCGTCGTGCGCGGCTTCTTCGCTGCCGTGCGGCGCTTGAGGCCGCCGAAAAGCGACTTCACCTGCGCGAGCACCTTCCGCTCGTCGAACCGGCCCGCGACGACGACGATCGTGCCCGGCATGACGTACCGCTGCTCGCGGTACTTCCATACGTCGGCCCGCGAGATCTTCTGCACGCTCGCCTTCGTTCCCGCGACGTCCCATCCCGCCGGCTGGTCGCCATACATGAGGCTCAGAAAATTCCGGTGCACCCGCGCCGGAAGGTCGTCCTCGTACATGTTGATCTCCTGGATGATCACGCCGCGCTCCTTTTCCATTTCGGCGGGATCGATCAGCGGATTCAGGTACAGGTCCGAAATGATCTCGAGCGTCTTCGGCAGCTTCTCGGCCTGGGCCTTCACGTAATAGCCGGTGTACTCCTGGTCGGTAAAGGCGTTGTATTGCGCGCCGAGCGAGGCGAGCTCGCGGTCGATCATGCCCGGCTTCGGGCGGTTCGCCGTCCCCTTGAACATCAGATGCTCGAGGAAGTGCGAAACGCCGCTCAGCCGCTTCGTCTCATATTCGGACCCGGCCTGCACGAGGATGAGGACGGTCGCCGCCATGTTTTCGGGCTGCGGGACAAGAAGGACGCGCAGGCCGTTCGGGAGGACCGTCTTTTTGGGTTGTTTCATACGCTCTATGATACGCCGCCGGGAGGGCTCCCGCTAGCGCGGAGGCTGCGGCGGCTAGCTGGTGCCCGCCTGGTTGAGCGTCTGGATGTCCGACGCGAAGCCCTGGGCCCGCTCGACGACCGCCTCACCATAGGTCCAGAGATAGCTCTTCCAATGGCTGCCCGCATAATATTTCGCCGCCGTGCAGCGCTCCTGGCTCAGCACCGCGGAATAGGCGGCCTTGCAGCCGGTCATGGCGTCTTTCAAAAAGAGAGCTGTCGCCGCGAACGCGTCGCTGTTGTTCCAGGGCGACGGCGGATTGTTGCCGGTCACCGCCGAGATGCCCGGGGCATACAGCTCCCAGGTCGACGGGACGAACTGGGCCGGACCCATCGCGCCGCCATAGGCGCCGTCCGCGTTGGGACACGAGACGAGCATCGTGTTCGGATCGAGGTGCAGCTGGTTCACGATATCGAGGAAGACCGGGATGTTCGCCGGGCTCATCGCCGTCTTATAGCTGCACTTGCCGACGTTCTGTCCGAGGGCCGACTCATGGTCGAGGATCGCAAGGACGAACGCCGGATCGATGCCCGTCGCGTTGCCGGCAAGCTTCGCATATTGATAGGCGTCGCCGAACGACAGCTGTCCCCCGCCGAGCAGCTGGAAGATGCGGCTCCTGATCTGCGCCGCGCTCGCCTGCGTCACAGCGAGCAGCTGCTGGTACTTCGTCTCCTGCCCCTTCGTCTCGGCGAGGAGTTCGGTCTTCTGATCCTTCGTGCTCGCGACGAGCGCCGCCTGGGCCGCCTGATAGGCCTTGGCCATCGACGCCGCATCGCGCGAGGCGGCGAATTCCTGCTCCTGTCCCTGAAGCTGCGACTGCAGGTCGGTGATCTGCTGCACGGCGACGCGCAGGTTATCCTGCAGCAGCGTGATGTCCTGCGAATCCTTCCAGAAGTCGGCGAGCGTCGGATTCTTCAAAAAGATCTCCATCAGGTTCTGCTGGTCGTTCTGATACAGGCTGTTCATGAGCCCCGCGATCGCCACCTTCTTCTGGGTGATGTCCCCCTGGGTCACCTGGATCTGCGACTGCGTCTGGGCGATCTGCTCATCGAGCTGCGAGAGCGTCAGGTTGATCGCCTTGATCTGCAGGTTCAGGCTGGCGATCTTCGCGTTCAGCTGGTTGATCTGGCTCGAGAGCGTCTTGCCCTGCGTCTGATAGCTCGCGATCTGGCCCTGGTACTGGTTGATCTGCCCCTCAAGGTCGGCGAGCTGCGCCTGAAGCGCCGCCTGTTCCGCGCCGACGTCCGTCGACGACGCGGCGATCCCGAGCGTGCTCGTCGCATCCGCGCTCGCACTCGCTGCCCGCGTAAGGCCGCCGAGCGTCGGCGCGCTCGCCGATCCGAAGATGAGGACGACGGCCGCGATGCCGATCGCAAGCCAGCGCAGCCCCGGGGTGAGCGGGACGCGCACGATGTTCTCCTGCGAGAGGTTGATGCGCGAGGGGAGGGACGAATAGCTGGTCCAGCCGCGCCTGCGCGCGACAAGGTCGCCCACCACCTTAGGTTTCAAAGGCATTTCCTCTATTATAACGCAGAACCAAAAAAGCCGGTTACCCGGCCTTTTCGTCTTTCGTCTTCTCTGCCTGTCGCTCGGCTTTCTTCTCTTCGGTCTCGACCTTCACGGCCGAAACGTCAACGGTTTCCGCGACCACTGGCTCCTCTTCGGCCACCGGCGGCGTCGCGGTCACGACCGCGGTCTCGGGTTCGACGAGCATTTCGACGCCCTTCGGCACCGAAAGGTCTTTGACATAGATCGTCTTGTCGAGGTCGTCGAGCGCCGAAAGGTCGACAGTGATGCTGTGCGGAAGGTCGTTCGGCAGGGCTTCGACTTCGATCTCGGCCATCGCCTTGTTGAGGACGGCGCCCTTCTCTTTGATGGCCGGCGCCTCGCCCGTGAATTCGAGCGGGACTTTCGCCGTGATCTTCTCGTCCATGCGGATCTGATGGAAATCGATCGACACGATGTCGCCCGTCAGGAAGTCGCGGCCGACTTCGTGGATCAGCGTCGGGCGCTTCTCTTTATTAATGACGAGGTTGACGACCGTGGTCGCACCGGCGGCCTTCAGGATCTTGTTGAAATCCTTTACGCCAACCGAAAGATGCATGTTCTTGATGCCATGCCCATAGAGTTCAGCCGGAACGAGGCCCTCCCTGCGGAGCGCCCTGACTTTCTTGCCGGTAATTTCGCGCGGTTGCGCTGCCAAATCCATGGGCTCCATGGTAGCAGAAAGCGCGCGCGGGCGCAACCCCGGCAGATGGGAGGATCATCCTCGATTTGCCGAGCGATTCCTAATCCGACACGATCTCCCCGACGAAAAACGCGTCGATCTGCTTCCTGTTCGCAAAGAAGATCTCTTTCGGCAACTCCCCCTTTCCGAACCATCGCCATTCGTAGAACCGATCGGGCTCGCGAACCTGCGGCTCACCCAAAGGGTCTTCCGCCAGGAACCCGACGTCGAGGTAATGATGGGGCTGGATATGCTCGCGGTCATTCGTCAGATTGACGAAGCGCAAAGAGGTCGCCTCAAGGCCGGTTTCCTCCCGAAGCTCACGGCGGGCGCCATCCTCCATTTTTTCACCGACCTCCATATGGCCGCCGGGCAATCCCCATGTGCCTTCGCCGAATCCCTTGCGCCTACCGAGCAGCAGCGCCCCGCCCCGGACCACGAACACATTGAGGCCGACATGGAACGAATACCGGTCGTCGGCCATGATGTCTAAATCCCGTTGAACAGCCTAAGACGGCCCGAAACGATGTTTTTGATATGTTCAACCGACGGCCCAAGCAGCTTATAAGGAGCGATCTCGTCGGGCTGGTCCTTGAGGGACCGTTCCATCCCCTGCCGCCAGGCGAGCCGCAGCTCGCTCGAGACATGGATGATCGTCATGCCGTTCTTCGCGGCCGCGACGAAGTCCTCGTCGGCCGTTCCCGATCCGCCGTGCAGCGTCATGAACCGGCAGCCCGCGCCGCCGATCGCCTTCTTGATCTCGCCGATGAGCGCGATGTCGAGCTTCTTGTGGTCCTCGCCCGTCACCATCGACTTGAGGAGCCCGTGCATGTTGCCGACCGCGGGAGCCAGCACGTCCACCCCCGTCTCGCGGACGAACCGCGCGGCCTCGTCGGGCGTGGAATATTTCATCGATTCCTGCGGACGCTCGCTCACGATCTCGGACGACGAGCCGATATAGCCGATCTCGCCCTCGATGACGATCGCCGGATTGATCGAACGCGCAAGCGCGACGGCCTCCTTCGTCTGCGCGAGGTTCTCCTCGAACGGCAGCTTCGAGGCGTCGAAGATGATCTCGTCGAATCCCGCTTCGGCCACCTCTCTCACCTTGTCGATGGAATGGGTATGGTCGGCATTGATATAGACGGGATAGTCGAACATGTCGCGCATGGCGCGGACCATGGCGGCCGCCTCCTTCACGCCGAGGAACTCCCGCTCCCCCTCCGAGACGCCGATGAGGATCGGCAGCTTGTCGCCGCCGTGCGCGGCCGAAAGTTCGCGCGCGCCGTCCATGATGCCCTTGAGCGCGCCGAATTCCGAAATGTTGAAGTGGCCGATGGCCGCCTGGCGCGCATCGGCGTCCGCCAGGGCTTCACGCAGGGTCTTCATGAGAGATTAAAAATAGATGAAAGCTAGATTGACTTTGCCGAAAACTTCTTAGGGGCCTTCTTGAGGAGCGCCGTAAGCTGCGGCTTCGTGAGCAGGCCGGTCTGCGCGCCGAAGAACTGCACGACGTGCATCGATTCGATCGGGGCCCAGCGGAGCGCCTCGGCGACCGGCAGGCCATAGATGAGCGCGCAGAGGAATCCGGTCGAGAACGCGTCGCCCGCGCCCGTGCGGGACACCGGCGGCTTCGGATCGGGATAGAGCGGCATGAAATAGCGGTTCGTGCCGTCCGACGCATAGGCGCCCTTCGGACCGTCGGTGATCACGACCACCTTCGGGCCGAGCGCATGCATGCTCCTGAAGAGCTCGTGGATGTCGGTCCCGCTCTTCTTCTTCAGCACGAGCTCCGCCTCTTCGCGGTTCATGAAGATGACGTACGTGTGCTTGTAGATCTCGCGGATCTTCTCGACGCCGTAGCGCAGCTGGAAGGTCCCGGGATTGAAGCCCATCCGCACGTTCGGATGCGAGTGGAGATACCGGGCCACCTTCCTGTGGAACGGCAGCGTGTCTTCGGCGATCGACGAGAAATAGAGCCAGTCGGTCGAATTGCCCAGCTTGCGCGGATCGTCGTATTCATAGGACTGGTGCTTGATGAGGATCGTCCGCTCGGCCTCATAGGTCAGCACGAAGTGATAGTTGGTCGGTTTCGCCTTGTTGACCTTCACGAGGTCGCGCTTCACGCCCTCCTTCTTATATTTCTCGAGCACGTCGCGGCCATACTGGTCGCCGCCGATCGCCGTGAGCATCCCGACGGACAGGCCGAGGCGCGCGGCGCCGACCGCCACGTTCGACGAGTTGCCGACCGCGGGGATGACCTCGAGGGACTTGTACGGGATCTTGTCGGCAAACGACATCGAAAGCGTCGCATGCTCGTGATTCCTGTCCCAGGTCACTTTCGCCTCCTGGAGCGTGATGAAGGCGTCGACGACGACGTCACCGATGCTCACCAGGTCGTATTTCTTTTTCATAAATGGTTATTTCTTTCGTTTGATCGCCTTCTTCGCGGCCGCCTTGATGTCGCGCACCGTCATGCCGTAGCGCGCGAGGAGCTTGTCAGGAGGACCTGATTCGCCGAAGGTGTCATGCATCCCGATGAACTCGATCGGCGCCGGCGCGTGGAGCGCGAGCGCTTCGGCGACCGCGCCGCCGAGGCCGCCCTGCACCTGGTGCTCCTCGGCCGTGACGACCGCGCCGATTTTTTTCGCGAACTCGGCGATCGTCTTCGCGTCGAGCGGTTTCACGGTATGGCAGTCGAGCACGATGCTGCCGATGCCGTCGTCCTCAAGTTCTCGCGCGGCGACAAGCGCCGTGTGGACGATCGCTCCCGTCGCGATGATGAGGACCTCGGGCTTCTTCGACCGCCAGAACACTTCGGCCTTGCCGGGCGTGTAGGGCGTCGCATCGGTCGTCACGACCGGCGTCTTCTCACGCTGAAAGCGCAGATAGACCGGGCCCCAGACGTGCGCCGCGGCGAGCGTCGCCTTGCGCGCCTCGACGGAGTCGCACGGAATCCAGACCCGCATGTGCGGGATCGCCCGCATGATCGCGATGTCCTCGGTCGCCTGGTGCGTCGCGCCGTCGGGTCCCACCGAAATGCCGGCGTGATGTCCCGCGATCTTCACGTTCGCGTCGTTATAGGCGGCCGTCGTGCGGATCTGCTCCCAGTTGCGTCCCGGCGAGAACGTCGCATAGGACGAGATGAACGCCACCTTGCCCGTCACGCCGAGGCCGGCGGCGACCGTCGCCATGTTCTGCTCGGCGACGCCGAGCTCGATGAACCGGTACGGGAACTTCTTCGCGAACGGCTCGACGCGCGTCGATTCCGTGAGGTCCGCCGACAAGGCGACGACGTTCGGGTTGAGGTCGCCCGCGGCAACGAGTCCCGTCCCATACCCGTCGCGCGTCGGATGCTGCTCGACATCCGCGTCGAACAGGTTCGGATTGAGCTTGGCGTCGGGATTCAGCATGACTTCATTGTACCCTATCCGGAAAACGTGAGCGTATCCACAATCTGATGCGCTGTCTGGCTGTTCGCGACCGGCAACGAGATGTTCGGGTTTTCCTGTGGAATCGGGAAATCGAACCGCAGGACCTCGCCTTCGTGCGCGACATAGACCTGTTCGGCGCGGTGATCGAATTCGAAGACGCCATAGAGCTCATAGGTCTCGGTCAAACCGACATAGCCGAGCTCGGTCCGTTCGAACTGCGGCGTGGTCGCCGGCGCCCTGTTCTTGTCGGCGCCGCTCGCCGCATCGGCGGCCCGGTCCGCGGCAAGCATGGCGTGCACGTATTCGCCCGACGAAAGCGAGCTCGTGTTGTTCATGATGGAAATGCGGACGACATAGGTCTTCGTCCCCGTGAGCGGATTGCCGATCGCGACCCACGGCACGTCCGCCGCCAAGCCGCTGTCGTCGAGCTGCCACGCCGCCGGATAGCGCACCGTGAAGCCGTACGCGGCGCTCTCATACGTGGTCCAGTCGGCCGTCTGCACGGTCACGCCTTCCTGCTGGGCCGCGATGGCGTCGCCCACCGCCTGGATGCGCACGATGACGACATAGGCGCAGGTGCCGAGCGCCGCGATCGCGATCACGATGGCGGTAAGTACGGCGGTCGGTTCCTTCGCGTGGATCATGGGCCCTAGGCGGACGTTCGGCGCGCGGCGGAGCGGCGCTGCATGAGCCACATGCTGCCGCCGATCACGAGCACCGCGACGACGAGCCCCACGAAGAACTTGAGGCGGTCATCGATGCTGTCCCATCCCCGTCCGTAGCCATAGAGGATGCTCCACAGGCCCGCAAGCATCATGCCGATCGGCGCGCCCTGGTCGGTCAGCGCCGCATAGAGCACGAGGAAGAATCCGACGACGAAGACGATGATGCCGATCACGTTCGCGACGATGAAGACGTTGCGGTTATAGACCCGCATCGCGGATTCGTACTGCGCCTCCTGCGCGTCGAACCGGCTCTGCGCGGCCTGCTGGTCGGCCTGCTGCTTCGCGCTCTGCACCTGTTCGGCCTGCTGGCATTCCACGTCCTTGGTCGCGCAGGGCGTGAGCGGCACCGGGGCGATCGGCAGATTCGGATAGGTCGGCGACACCGGTTCCGGATAGAACGCCTTGATGCCGAGCGTGATGAGCGCGCCGAGGATGAACGCCGTCCCGATGGCCAATACGATGTTTACGATTTTCATGATTTTTTAATGAATGGTTTATGCGACCGCGTCATTCGTGCTCGCTCCTGATCTTGCCGCGCAGCGTGCGGAGTTCGGCAAGCGCCTTCTTCGCCTCGCCGGGCTTGAACGGCTTCGAATGCCACAGATAGTCGTTCTCCATGAAGTCGACGCCCTTGCCGGGAATCGTGTGCGCCAGGATCGCGGTCGGCTTCTCATAGACCGCCTTCGCCTCGGCGACCGCCGATACGATCTCCTCTATATTATGGCCGTCGATCTCGATCACGTGCCAGTTGAACGCCTCGTATTTCGCGCGGAACGGCTCGAGCGGCATCACGTCCTCGGTGAAGCCGTCGATCTGGATGTTGTTGCGGTCGAGGATGACCGTCAGGTTGTTCAGTTTGTATTTGCCCGCGAACATGATGCCTTCCCACGTGTTCCCCTCTTCGTGCTCGCCATCGGACGCCACGCAATAGACCTGGTATTTCTTCCTGTCGAGCCGACCGGCATAGGCCATGCCCGCCGCCTGCGAGATGCCCGAACCGAGCGGCCCCGAGGTCGTCTCGACACCCGGCAGCACGCCCCGATGCGGGTGTCCCTGCAGGCGCGATCCGAATTGCCGGAGCGTGTCGAGTTCCGCCACCGGGAAATAGCCGGCGTGCGCAAGCGCGGCGTACTGGATCGGGCACGCATGGCCGTTCGACAAAACCAGCCGGTCGCGGTCGGGCCAGTCCGGCTTCTTCGGGTCATGGTTCATCACATGGAAATAGAGCGTCGCAAAGATCTCGGCCATGCCGAGCGGTCCGGCGATATGGCCCGATCCCGCCTCGGAGACCATGCGGATCACGTCCTCGCGCAGGCGGTTCGCCGTGAGTTCAAGCTGCTTGGTCTGCTTTTCGCTGAGGGCGAGCATGTCAATGGTTGGTTAATGATTCTTTAAATTTCCTCAAGGGCCCTGAAGGCGGCCGCAGGGTCGGGACTGTCGAAAAGATAGTGCGTCGTGACGAGCGTGTCCGCGCCGGCCGATTTCACGAGTTTGGCCGTCTCGAGGTTCACGCCCCCATCAACTTCAATTGTAGCATCCGGCGAAACCTCCCTCAAAAACCTGATCTTTTCGAGCGTGACGGGAAGGAACGCCTGCCCGGGCGCCCCGGGGTTCACCGACAGGACCTCGAACAGCGTGAATTCGCGGACGTAGGGCTCGAGTTCGAGATAGTGCGTCTCGGGCCGGGACGTGAGCATGAGCTCGCCCCGGTACCGGTCGGCGACCTGGCGGAGCGAATGCAGCACGTCGCGCGAAAGCGTCTCGACGTGCACGATGAGCCGCCGCGCGCCGGCGGCGAACCAATCCTCGGCATAATCGAGCGGAAGCTCGACCATGAGGTGCACCTCGAGCAGATAAGGTGCGCCGAGACGGGACCACCCGTGCGGATGGTTCCAGATCTTGTAAGAGCTGAAGGCGCCGTCGGTCACGTCGCCGTGCACGAACGATCCCTCGGGCAGGAAGCCGCGAAGCGTCTCGATCTTCTTCCGCGCGCACGCCTCGTCCTCGCAGTTTACGGACGGAATGACGTGCATCATCGCTCGTCGGCGGCTATTTTCTCGATGCGGCGCACGTAGCGCTCCTGCGGGTCGAAGGGCGTCTCGAGGAAGGCCTTGGCGGTCGCAAGCGCCGTCGGCTCGTCCGTGAAATCGGCGGCGAGCGCGAGCACGTTCACGTCGTCGTCGCGCCGGCCCGCGGCGACGTGCTCGGGCGACATCGCAAGCGCCGAGCGGATGCCCTTGAACTTGTTCGCGACGACGTCGACGCCGATGCCCGACCCGCAGATCACGATCCCGCGGTCGTCGGACGGGTGCTCCCCCACCTTGAGCGCGACCGCCTTCGCGAAATCGGCATAGTCGTCGTCATGATCCACGACATGATTGCCCAAGTCGACGACCGTGCGGCCGTCAGCCTCAAGTGCCTTCCGGATCGCGTCACGCAACGCGAACCCGCGATGATCGGCTCCGAGATAGATGGTCATTCCCTCATTATAGCAGGCGGTACGGAATGGGCTTGCCAAAAATCCGGCGAAATGGTTCGATGGTGGGAGTTCGATATCTCATCCGGGAGGTTTGACGTGCGAGTCATGCGAGTCCTCGTCACCGCTTTGTTGCTGGCCGTCCCGCTCATCGGCGTGACCCAGCAGTTGCCCACCCTTTCCCCGCCCAAGTCCGGATTCACCTGCCTTGAGCGGTCGTTCGTCGAAGCCGACTTCGGCTATGCGGCCCTGCCCGAACTGCTGACCAAGCTTGGCGATTCGTCCGTTGTCGCCGTCCCGAACGCCTATGGGTTCACCCGAGCGGCGGCGGCCGGATGCGAATTCCACCCGGGCATGCGCGTGAAGTTCGAATACGCCCGGAACACCATGTCGGGCCGAGGACTCTTCGCTCAGTCCGACGGCAACGCCCATGGCACGTTCGGCCTCGCGCCGACGAGCAGGATGGTCGCGGTCGAATTCGACCTCTGGCGCACGCACCGGTTCCATCCATTCGTGGGAATCGGCGCGGGACGCACGAGCGTCTTCCATCATTTCGTCGGGAAAAGCGAAGCGGTCGTGATTTCCGGCGAGAACGCGGAAGACACGTTTGTCGTTCCGCCCCAACCCGTCTCGGATCTCGGCATGGACTACCGCTGGGACATCGCGCCCCGGTTCGGCGGCCGCTTCGTCCTCAAAAAGAACCTCGAAGCGAGCGGCGCCGTCTATGGCAAGGATTCCCTGAGCGCCGTCTTCGGCATTGCCTGGTTCCCAACCCAGTTCGTCAACCGCCTCTTCGGACACGTCGAGCGCTAGTTTCAAAAAAAACGGCCGTTCACCTCACAGGGTGGACGGCCGATTTTCATTGAGTGCGCCGCAGCCCGGCTGCTAGAGGATCTCGACGACCTTCTCCGCGTGCTTCACGAGCGTGCTCACGTACCCGGCTTCGTTGTCATACCAGCTGAGCACCTTCACCAGGTCGCCGTCGATCACCTTGACGAGGTCGAGCGGGACGATCGCGCCGTACGGCTCGCCCACGATGTCCGACGAGACGATCTGGTCGTTCGTCACCTTGAGGATGCCGCGCCAGCGGTCAGAATTCGCGGCATCGGTCAGGATCTGCCTGATCTCGTCGACGCTCGTTCCGCGCTTCGCGAGGAAGGTGATGTCCGAGATGGAACCCGTGATGTTCGGCACCCTGAACGACAGCCCGTCAAACTTGCCCTTGAGGTCGGGAATGGCCCGGGTCACCGAGATCGCCGCGCCGGTCGTTTCGGGAACGGTGTTGTGCGCCGCCGCGCGGCCCTTCCTGAAATCGTGGCCGCCGCGGATCGGTCCGTCGACGAGCGCCTGGGTCGCCGTATAGGCGTGGACGGTCGAAAGCGACGCCTTCACGATGCCCGGATTTTCCGAAAGGATCTGGATCACGGGCGACGCCGAGTTCGTCGTGCACGATCCGTTCGACGTGATCGAGCACGTGCGCAGCTTGTCCTCGTTCACGCCCACGAGCACGGTCTGACCGTTCTCGCCGTCGTCGTCCTTCGCCGGAGCCGTGATGATGACCCGCTTGGCTCCCTGGGTGAGGTGCACCTTCGCCTTTTCGTATTCGTCGAACAAGCCCGTCGACTCGACGACGATGTCGATGTTCATGTCCTTCCAGGGAAGCCGGCTCGGATCCTTCACCTGCAGGAAGGCGATCTCCCGGTTGTCGACATAGAGCTTGCCGTTCGGAAGGTCGGGCCTCACCTCTTTCGCATAGCGGCCGTACACCGAATCATACTTAAGAAGATAGGCGAGGTTCTCGACGTCGCCCAGGTCGTTCAGCGCGACGATTTCGAATTTCGGGTTCTCGAACGCGCCCTTGAAGAATAGGCGACCGACGCGGCCGAAGCCGTTGATGGCGATCCGTGCTTTTTCCATTCCTTTATTATAGAGGGCCTATTCACCCCGCGTCCCTGTGGATAACGGAAACCGGATCCCCCACCTTGATGCCGTCCCGCGCCACGGTGCCCGCAGGGACTTCAAGCACCCGGTCGGTGCCGCCCGGCGAGGAATAGATCCTGAGCTTCCACAAAGCATCGCCCGGCTGCGGCTGGGCGTTCTCTGCGAATCCGGCGACGGCATCGTTGGCGATCCAGATGATGTCGATCGCGAAATTCATGTCCTTCATCCAGAAATGCTGGACGGCGGGCGCGCCGAAGACGAAGAACATGCCGTGCCCGTCCGCAAGGCTCGTGCGATAGGAAAGCCCCGTCATCTGCTCGAGGGTCGTCGACGCGATCTCGACGGTGAACGTCGCGCGTCCGACCGTCACCTGGTCTTCGGGCAGCGGAGGGTTCGCCCGACTCATCACCACATGCCACCACGTACCGCCCGCAATGGCGAGCGCGACAAGGATCAGGCCGGCAACGAGAAGCGTCATTTTGTTCGAGAACATTTCATTCCATTATACGTGCGGCCGGGATCATCTGTGAATCAGCCCGAAGGCGGCGCTAATATTGGATGCCGAACGCAACGATCCCGAAGGCGACCGCCACGTTGAGCGATTCCTTCATGCCCCGCATGGGGATGTCTGCAACGACGTCGGCAAGGCCGATGATGTCGGGCGGCAAGCCGTCGACCTCGTTCCCCAAAACCAGGGCGATTTTCTCTGATCCGGCGCCCCGCAGGGACTGAAACGGCACGGCGCGGTCGGACTGCTCGATCGCCGCGACCATCCATCCCTCGCGCTTCAGGGCTTCGATGGCGGCGGCGGTTTCGGGCTCATGGCTCCAGGCGACGCTGTTCTCGGCCCCGAGAGCCACCTTGGCGAAATCGGCCCGCACGGCCCCGAACCGGTCGAACGGAGTTGGCGTTATGCCGCAGCAGACGATCTTGGCAACCCCAGCCGCATCGGCGGTCCTGAAGATCGATCCCACGTTGTGGACGCTCCTTATATTATGGAGGACGGCCGCAATGGTCATGCCCCTCAGTGTAGCGTAAAATCAGCAGCATTGTTATCGGAATCGCCGGGGATCCCGCCGCTCAGCGTACGTGAAAGGATTTGGTTTGCGGCAGGATTCGTCGGGAACGGCGATCCCTCGACGTATTGGTTCGTGCCGTTCCCCCATGCGACCTCGTCGACGATCGTTCCCGATGCGTTGAGGAGCGCGACGCTGTTGTCGGCCGCGATCGTTTCGGTGCTCGAGACATCGGCGCCGACCGACGCCGCGAATCCGTTCGCCGAATTCGCCCAGACGAACGATCCGCCCGCCGCGATCGAAGCGCCGCTGCCGAGCACCTTGAGCGACGCATCGGTGCCGCCGGACGATTTCTTGCGCAGCCGCCAGCCGCCGAGGTCGACCGTCGCGGATGTCGGATTGAAAAGCCTTACGAAATCGTTCGATGTCGCCGGGCCCGCGATCTGCACGGCGGCGATCACGACGTGGGTTGCCGCGCAGAAGGTCGAGGCCGTCGACGATGATGTCGTTGCCGGAACCGAAGAAGTCGCGGACGACGTCGAAACCTGATCCGCGGCCGTCGACGTCGATACGCTCGTTGTCTGGGTTGTCGTGGCGAGCGTACTCGAATCGGTGGTTGGCGCGGCAGCCGTCGGCACGACGCCAGCCGACGCCGCCGGGACAGGACTCGATGACGGATTCGATGAATTGCCGCCAGGCAATGGTGTGACGGGTTGCGTCGAAGACGGCGGAGTTGGCGGCGGTGGCCCTTGCGGTGAATTATTTGGCGTCACGGGGGCTGTCGCCGGCGGCTGAAAGGGTTTTTCGCCGGTTTGAACCGTCGTCGCCGCTTTCGCAACCGATTTCGCACTGCCCGGACTGCCTTTCGCGGCAGGTTTCGGTGGCGGCAGGTCGGGAGCGACATCCAAAAACGAATGTTCGGTCGAAGTTTCCTCATCGAATGCCGTATCCGAAGCCGTAAAGCCATCATCATCGTCGTCAGGCGGCGAAAAACCGCCGCCGCCCGCGAGGTTCTGCCACAGTTGCCCGATCATGGCACCGCCCTGGGACGCGATCGACCCTCCAAAGCCAAGCCGGCCCGCAACCATAAGAAGAAGGATGCAAAACGCGGCAACGACTGCCGCAGAGACCGCCATTGAACGAGGAACCTTCCGCCGGTTGTCATCGGTGTGCATGGCCCAACCCTATCACGGCGAAGATTAAGAGGATCTTAAAAAACGTGTCAAGCCGGAACGGGGCGGAAGCCGTGCGCGAGAGCTGAATTTTACGACAGAAGACGGGCGTTTTTCCTGAGGAAAATTTCTATTCCGACACAATCCCCCGAAATCGCAAAATTCCCCCGAAAATTTTCCACAGGCCCTCGGGAATTCCGGTCGCCATGGTGTAGAATAGTTTTACCTTAACCATCCCAAACCTCATGGACCTCACCATCACCAAGCGGGACGGCACCCGCGAACCGTTCAATGCCGATAAGATCAACCGGTCGATCGAGCGGGCATGCGCGGGCCTTGAAGACCCGATCAGCATGGTCACCCAGATCGCGACCGAGACGCGGCTCACCCTTTATGACGGCATCACGACCGAGGAGATGGACCAGGCGACGATCAATGCCGCCGTTCAGAACATCAAAGAGGACATCGAGTATGACAAAGTGGCCACCCGGCTGCTCCTGAAAACCATCTACCGCCGGGTCGTCGGCGAATATGACGACGATTTCGCGGTTTTGCGCAAAAAGCACCGCGACCACTTCCCCGATTGGATCAAGGCGCACGTCGAAAACGGCATGTTCGACGCGCGCATGGTCGAAAAGTACAACCTGAAGGAGCTTTCGGGCGTCCTCGACGTTTCGCGCGACGAACTGTTCGTCTATGCGGGCCTCTCGACGCTCCTCGACCGCTATGCGATCAAGGACAAACAGAACAAGCCGGCCGAGACGCCGCAATATTTCTTCATGCGCCTCGCCATGGGCCTTTCCTATAACGAGACCAACCCGACCGCGTGGGCGAAGAAGTTCTATGAGAAGATGTCGCGGCACGAATACATTCCGGGCGGATCGACCAACCTCGCCGCCGGAACGTCGCGCCCGAGCCTTTCGAACTGCTTCCTTCTGCAGATCGAGGATGACATCGACCACATCGCGAAGTCGGTCGCGGACGTGATCAAGCTTTCGAAGGCGTCGGGCGGCATCGGCGCGTCGGTCACGAAGCTGCGCGCCACCGGCTCCCCGCTCTCGTCGAACAACACCCCGTCGTCGGGGCCGACGCCGTTCGCGAAGATCATCGACACGTCGATCCGCGCGATCCAGCGCGGCGGCAAGAAGAAGGGCGCGCTCTGCTTCTATATGGAGAACTGGCACATCGACTTCCCCGAATACATCGACTGGAAGCACAACGCCGGCGACGACTACATGCGCATGCGCACGGCCGACACCGCGGTCTTCCTCTCGGACGAGTTCATGAAGCGCGTCGAGGACGGCGACATGTGGTACATGTTCGATCCGAAGGACACGCCCGACCTCATCGAGCTGTACGGCAGGAAGTTCAGCGCGCGCTACGCCGAATATATCGAGATGGCCGAGGCCGGCAAGCTGCGCGTCTTCAAGAAGGTCCCGGCCGAGGAGCAGTACCGCCAGATCCTCGTCGCCCTGCAGGCGACCTCGCATCCCTGGCTCGTCTGGAAGGACAACATCAACCTGCGGGCGCTCAACAACAACACGGGGACGATCCACATGTCGAACCTCTGCACCGAGATCTGCCTTCCCCAGGACCGCGAAAACATCGCCGTCTGCAACCTGGCGTCCCTCAACCTCGCGGTCCACGTGAACCACAAGCAGATCAACTGGGAGAAGCTCGAGGACAGCGTGCGCTTGGCGATCCGGCAGCTCGACAACCTGATCGACATCAACCGGCTCCCGATCCCCGAAGCGGAGCGTTCCGACAAGGAAAACCGGGCCATCGGCCTCGGCGTCATGGGCTTCGCGGACATGCTCGAGCAGCTCGGCATGTCCTATGACAGCCAGCACGCCTGGGATTTCGCCGACAAGGTCTTCGAGTTCGTGAGCTATGTCGCGATCGACGAGAGCGCCGATCTCGCGGCGGAACGCGGCAGCTATATGCATTTCAAGGGTTCCGGCTGGTCGAAAGGGATGGTCCCGATGGACACGGTGAGGCTCCTCGAGGCCGACCGCGGCTCCGAGCTCGACCTCTCGAAGGGCAGCAAGTACCGCGGCCTCAACTGGGACGCGCTCCGCGAGAAGGTCCGCAAGGGCATGCGCAACGCGACGCTCATGGCGACCGCGCCGAACGCGAACATCGGGCTCCTCGCCGGCACGACGCCGGGCATCGATCCCCGCTTCGCGCAGGTCTTCTCGCGCAACAAGATCTCGGGCAAGTACCTCGACCTCAACCACAATCTCGTGAACGACCTGAAGAACATGGGCATCTGGGAGGATGTCCGCGAGAAGATCATCGCCGAGCAGGGCGACATCGCGATGATTGACGGGATCCCGCAGCACATCAAGGACATCTATAAGACCTCGTTCAGCACGTCGCCCTATGCCTTCATCGAAGTCGCCGCGCGGGCGCAGAAATGGGTCGACCAGTCCCTTTCGCGCAACATGTACCTTGAGACCCGCGACATCGGCGAGACGATGAACATCTATCTCACCGCGTGGCGCAAGGGCGTGAAGTCCACCTATTACCTGCACATGAAGCCGCGGCACACCGCCGAGCAGAGCACGGTGCGCGTGAACAAGGCCGAGAAGATGGGCAAGCGCGGATTCGCCGCCGTAGCCCTCGACGATGACGAGCCGCAGACCGTCGAGTCGATCATCTCGCAGCCGGTCGCGACGCCGGCCGTCGCATCGTTCGCCGCCGAGCCCGTGATGGAAGAGGAACAGCCCGCGATGGCGGACGATCCCGTCGTCGAAGCGCCCGTCATGCCGTCCGTTGCCCCTGTCGCCCGCGGTCCCTTCGCGTCACTCGAAGATGTCGCCCCCGCAAAGCCCGTGACGGCGAAGCCCGCCGCCGCGCGCGAGGTCCCGATGGGATTCGCTACCGCTCAATCCCGCGAAACCATCGTGAACGAGCATCGGCACGAACATAAGACCATGCAGCCTGAAACGCAGCAGCCGGCGGCGAAAAAGAAATACACCATCCTGCCGCCGAGCGACCCGTCAGAAGACAACATCTGCGACAGCTGCCAATAGCGCCATAAAGCAACATTAAAACCGGCCCATGAGCCGGTTTTAATCAATGTTTAACGAATGAAAAGGCCCGTCATTCGCGACGGGCCGCCAAGGTCTTCACCGGCGGATTGCCGGCAAGGCCATAGGCTCCGAAAAAGAGCTTCTGGGCGCGCACGGGCAGGGCTTTCAGCCGTGGGCCGCAGAGCTCGGCAATCAGGTCCGGTTTTTTATGCCCAAAAAAGAAGGCGTCGGGATCGACCAGGAATCCGTCCTGGGTAACGGTCCATTGGGATTCCATGGAACGCCGCCCGTCGAGGCCCATCCTGACCTTCACGCTGTGGCTCATCTTGGTCATGCGGCCGTCGGCTGCCGTGGTCTTGCTCGTCCACAGGTCAACCCCCTGGTTCGGCCGCACGATCACCTGGCACCCATCGTTCGTAAAGATCTCGATCGCCGTCCCGTTGTCGGTCATCGGCTCCGGCCGCCATTGCTGGGCAGCCGCCGAAACCGCCATCGACGCTATCGCTATCGCCACCGCCGTCAAAAGCCCCTTCACCATGACAAAGCCCTCCCTACTTCAATATAAACAGATACGTGGTACGCTGATCAAGTAGGGACGTTAAAGGGCGGCCCTACGAGGAGGTCTCTTTAAAGGGCCGGTCCAATAGGATTGGCCCCTTTTTATTCACGCGCCCTATTATCCACACCTCTTGTCAATATTGTTGCGCCCGCGCCTTCGCAGTATACTTTTTCTACCAACAAACCAACCTCACCACCATCATGCTTATCGGCAAGGCGTCCCCCGAGGACATGAACCTCCACCCCATCCAATACCAGTGGGCCTACGACCTCTATCAGCAGGCGGTCCGCAACACGTGGTTCCCGCACGAGATCGCGCTCAAAGAGGACCTGTACGACTGGGAGAAGATGACCGACGACGAGCGCCACGCGATCAAGTTCCTCATGTCGTTCTTCAATCCCGCGGAGCTCATCGTCAACCGCTCGATCGCGCTCGGCATCTATCCCTATCTCAAGTCGCCCGAATGCCACCTCTATCTCGCGAAGCAGATGTGGGAGGAGGCGAACCACTGCGTCGCCTTCGAGTACGTGCTCGAGACGTTCCCGCTCGACCGCACGAACGTCTTCAACCTGCACCTCGAGACCCCGTCGATGCGCGCGAAGGAGGCGTATATCAACCGCTACCTGAAGCGCATGACCGAGGACTCGCTCGACGTCACGACCACCGAGGGCAAGAAGGACTTCATCCGCAACCTCGTCGCGACGAACCTCGTCATGGAGGGCATCTGGTTCTATAGCGGCTTCATGGTGGTGCTCTCGTTCCGTCAGCGCAACCAGCTGCGCAACTTCGCGTCGATGATCAACTGGGTGATCCGCGACGAGTCGCTCCACCTCAAGTTCGGGATGAACCTCATCCAGAACATCCTCGAGGAGAACTCCGAGCTGCTCACCAAGGAGTTCGCCGCCGAGATCAAGGGCATCGTGACCGAAGGCGTCGACCTCGAGACGGCCTACAACAAGGACCTCTTCCCGCGCGGCATCCTCGGCCTCAACGCCGACTATGTGAACCAGTACGTGCAGTACGTCGCCGACCGCCGTCTCGAAGAGCTCGGCATGAAGGCGCACTATGGCGCGAAGAACCCCGCGAAGTGGATGGCGGGCGCGACCGACGTCTTCGAGCTCGTCAACTTCTTCGAAGCGCAGAACACGAGCTATGAAGTCGACTCGCACGCGGTCGACAAGAAGAAAAAGGAGCAATAGGCGCGCGGCACGGTTCCGCTGCGCCGCCGGACGGGCGGCCTTTTTCGCGCGGGAGTGGTAGAATGAGTATTCGATGACCCTCAGGCGCATCCTGCTCACCATCGTCGTCTTCGACCTCGTCCTCGCGACGATCGCGTATTTCGTCGTCTTCTA
>Ga0335069_10001564_pt1 | contig 36625 bp, 38 predicted proteins | sample Lox_Sample_11_FD_206714 | JGI IMG/M metagenome (GOLD analysis project Ga0335069, IMG submission 206714) | Soil microbial communities from Loxahatchee National Wildlife Refuge, Florida, United States - Lox_Sample_1.1 | ecosystem: Environmental > Terrestrial > Soil > Wetlands | place: USA... | reverse complement strand
CCGTCGCCGGTCTCTTCTTCGCCAAGGTGCTGCCCTCCAGTTTCCTGCCCGATGAAGACCAGGGTTACATGTACATCCAAATGCAACTGCCCGAAGCGTCTTCGCTCGAGAGTACTTCGGATGCAGGGCGCCAGGTTGAAGCGATTCTAAAGTCTACGCCGGGAGTGAAGTACACCAGCACCGTAATGGGCTTCAGCCTCCTCAGCCTCACCCGTACCAGCTACAACGCGTTCTTCTGGGTAACCCTGCAGCCGTGGGACGACCGCAAGACCATTGAGGAGGAGTATCAGGTCATTAAGGCGAAGCTGAACTTGAAGCTCATCACTCTTCCGCAAGGCACAGTGTTTGCGTTCTCTCCACCGGCTATCTCAGGCGTCGGCACGTCCGGCGGTTTCCAGTTTGTGCTCGAGGACCGTGCAGGAAAAGATCCGGAATTTTTGGTGAACAACCTGAACAAGTTTCTGGAAGCCGCACGTAAGCGGCCCGAAATTGGGATGGTCACTACCACCTACATTCCGAGCACGCCGCAAAAATTCGTGTACGTCGATAAAGAGAAAGTGCTGAAACAGGGCGTAAAGCTCAGCGATGTCTACGACACTCTTCAAACGTTCATGGGCGGACTGTTCGTCAACTACTTCAACGATTTCGGTCGCGCCTGGCAGGTGCGGGTAGAGGCCGAGGCCCCGTACCGCTCCAATCTGGACAACGTAGGACAGTTCTACGTGCGCAATAACAAAGGTGACATGGTGCCGTTGTCGGCGCTGACTCGCTTTGAGTCGCGTTACGGCCCCGAATTCAAAATGCGCTTCAACGAATACTCGTCAGCACAGGTAATCGGCAGCGCCGCGCCAGGCTACAGCTCAGATCAGGCGACGGCGGCCCTGGAAGACGTCTTTCACCAGACCATGCCCTCGGAAATGGGCTTCGATTATATGGGTATGTCACGGCAAGAGCAGAAGGCTCGCGAGGGCATTCCATCCTGGGTGGTGTTTGCCATGTCCTTTGTGTTTGTCTTTCTGATCCTCGCGGCGCTCTATGAAAGCTGGTCTTTGCCGTTTGGTGTCCTGCTAAGCACGCCAGTCGCGGTCTTCGGCGCATTCGGATTGTTATGGCTACGCCGTACCGTACTGGGCATGATCTTCCCAGCTTTCATGGTGCAAATCGACAACGACGTCTACTCGCAGATTGGACTGGTGATGTTGATTGGTCTGGCGGCAAAGAACGCCATTCTGATCGTGGAATTCGCAAAAGAAGAATACGAGAAAGGAAAACCACTGGTGGATGCCGCGTTGGAAGGGGCCAAACTGAGGTTACGCCCAATTCTGATGACTTCCTTCGCATTCATCCTCGGTTGCGTGCCATTGTTCATCGCTACCGGCGCAGGCTCTGTGGGACGTCAAATCATGGGGACTGCGGTGATCGGTGGAATGCTGGCGGCAACTGGTCTCGCGATCTTTATTATCCCAGCGCTGTACGTGCTCGTTGAACGCGTAGCGGGTCTCAAAAAAGGCGATGTGCAGGTTCCCGTAAATGTTCCCGAACCGCACCCGATGGAGGCAGATTAACGTGAATAAGGCAATTCTTTTCGTATTCCTCACATTTTTTACCTGCGGGTGCACGGTCGGACCCAACTACAGGCGGCCGAAAGTAGAAGTTCCCGTCACTTATCGCGGGGCTGCGGAGCAGGACAGCACACAAGACCCACAGAGTGCCTCGCAGCATGCATCGCAAACGGGGGCCCAAACTCTCGGCGACCAGAAGTGGTGGGAGGTGTTTCAGGATCCGCAACTGCAGGAACTGACTCGCACCGCGCTTCAGAATAACTACGACGTTCGCATTGCCGCGGCGAGGATCATGGAAGCACGAGCTGAGTTGGGCATCACCCGTGCGGATCAACTCCCGACGCTCAGTGCAGGCGCCGCAGGTCTGAACAACCGCTTCCCCAAAAACAAACTTGTTCCTGAGACCGAAACGAACTTCAACGCTGTGGGGGCGTCTGTGGGCTGGGACCTCGATTTTTGGGGCAAGTATCGCCGCGCTACGGAAGCAGCCCGTGCGAATCTCCTTGCAACTGAATGGGCGCGCCGGGCGGTCATCAACAGCTTGGTAAGTGATGTCGCTGCATCGTACTTTCAACTTCGTGCCCTGGATCTTCAGCTTGAAATCTCCCGCCGTACTTTGGCGACTCGCCAGGAATCTCTCCAACTGACTCGCACATTATCGGACGGCGGAGCCGCTACCATGCTCGATGTACGCCAGGCGGAACAGTTGGTTGCGACCGCGGCGGAGAGCATACCCAGCCTGGAGCGGCAGATACAACAGGAGGAAAATTTCCTGAGCACTCTGCTGGGCAACAACCCGGGACCTATCGCACGGGGATTGAAACTCACAGAGCAGCCGCACGCGCCCGAAGTTCCCGCCGGAATTCCTTCCAGCTTGCTGGAGCGTCGCCCAGATATCCGTGCTGCGGAAGCAGAGTTGGTTGCCGCCAACGCGCAGATCGGAGTAGCTCGATCTGCTTACTTCCCGCAAATCTCACTGACTGGGCAGAGCGGCTTTATTAGTTCGGCACTTACCAGCCTGTTCACTGGCCCGGCGGGGTTCTGGAGTTTCGGAGGAGTTCTGACCCAGCCCGTTTTCGCCGGCGGAAGAATCAAGTCCGGCGTGCGCTTGAGCGAAGCTCGTAAAGAGGAGATGCTGCTCACCTATCAACGCACCATCCAGCAAGCCTTTCGCGGGGTTTCCGACTCCCTCGTCGAATATCGCAAAGACCGCGAATTTCGGGAAAGACAACAGGATCTCGTGCTCGCCGCTCAGGACGCAGCGCGTCTTTCGGAAATGCGCTATAGAGGGGGCGCGACCAATTACCTCGAAGTGCTCACGAATGAAACCAATTCCTTTAACGCGGAACTCGGATTAGCCCAGGCTCAACTGAATGAGCTCCTGGGATTGGTTGAGATATACAGAAACCTCGGCGGAGGCTGGCAGACCTAAGCGGGCGGGTTCAGCCAGGCGATAGAGCGGTTTTGACTATCAAAGTATCGATTGCAGATATAGGAGATCAGAAATGGAAAATTGCGTTACTGCCACTAATCTCTTCTCGGCGCTGAAAGACAGAATTGACGCTCGAGAGGCGCGCGTAGGCGTTATAGGCCTGGGATATGTGGGCCTGCCGCTTACCCTCCTCTACACGGAAGCTAAGTTGCGAGTCACCGGTTTTGATATTGACCAGCGTAAGGTTGCAACCCTCACCTCTGGTGGATCGTACATTTATCGGATTCCATCTACGGAGATCCAGCACGCGCGCACCCAAGGTTTCTCTGCTACAGCAGATTTTTCGGATCTGACGAAAATGGACGCGATTATTATCTGCGTGCCAACTCCGCTCGACGAATATCGCGAGCCGGATCTCAGCTTCATTACCAATACTGCCAAGGCAATCGCGCCACATCTGCGTGCCGGTCAACTGGTCGTGCTTGAGAGCACAACCTACCCGGGCACGACGGAGGAGGTTCTTGTCCCTATCCTGGAGGCAGGCAATGCCTCCGGCCTAAAAGCTGCCCGCGAGAACGTCGGCACTCAGGGGCATCACTTCTTTGTGGCATTTTCGCCCGAACGAGAGGATCCGGGCAACGATACCGTCGCGCGGCGTGACATCCCGAAGGTCGTCGGCGGCCTGAGCTCCGAAGCCTCAGAACTGGCCAGCGCGCTCTACGGAAAGATCTTTAATCGAACCGTGCCTGTGTCTTCGCCAGCAGTCGCCGAGATGACGAAGCTGCTGGAAAACATTTACCGTTGCGTGAACATCGCCATGGTGAATGAACTGAAACTTCTGTGCCTGCGTATGGGGTTGGACATTTGGGAAGTAATCGAGGCCGCTTCGACAAAGCCGTTCGGCTTTCAGCCTTTCTACCCTGGGCCCGGGCTGGGCGGACACTGCATTCCGGTCGATCCCTATTACCTGTCATGGAAGGCAAAGGAGTGGGACTTTCAAACGCGTTTCATCGAATTGGCGGGAGACATCAACAGCGGCATGCCGTATCACGTGGTCTCCTCCGTTAGTAAAGCCTTAAATAAGCAAGGCAAGGCCCTGAAAGGAGCCAAGGTGCTGGTGCTCGGTGTGGCCTATAAGAAGGATATCGACGATCTACGCGAGTCTCCAGCTCTAACGATCATTGAACTGCTGCAGAAGGATGGCGCGGCGGTCAGCTACAACGATCCTTATTTTCCTTTTATCGGCAAAGGGCGCAGATACGAACTCCAGATGAAAAGCGCTCCCCTAGACGATGTCGCGAAATACGACTGCGTGCTGATCGTAACAGACCATTCGGATTACGATTACTTATCGATCGCAGAGCAGGCATGCTTGGTCGTGGACACGCGCAATGCCATGAAAGGAATTCCGGGCGACAACATCGTGCGCTGCTAGATGCAGGAATTGTCGCGCCGCTGCTCTTGGCCCTAGTTCTGGCTTAAGCACACGTTATCGGTGTCTTTTTCCGTCGCGGGATTAGCCTTTTATCTCACAGCGAGCAGCTTTGCGACAGTAGCGTATGCGACGTGGGTAAGTTCAACCGGCTTCGGCCTCAGTCAGAGGCGAAACTGTTACTTCGGACAATCTCGATCGAAGCTCATCCTCTAGCGAGAAGTTGACCGTAAGCACAGGGCTGTTAGCCCGGCAAATCACATCATAAGTCGTAGTGAGATCCAGGTGCGAGATGACCCCGATGTAGGCCGACTCACGCAGACCCATAATGATAAGATCCGCACCCAGCTTATCTGCCACTTCGAGGATCTTGTCACTCACCGGCCACTCCGCGCCGGATTCGACGTACAAGTCAGGCTTCAGCTCGAGCCCGGCAGTGTCGGCGAGTTGTGACAGGCGCTCAAGCGTTCTGCTGCGCCGATCCTGCTGTCTGATCTCGCGAACTTCCTCTCGGGCAGTCGGAACAATGCTTACCAGCGCCAGCTTAGCTCCAAACTGATTGGCTGCCTCAATGGTTTGTGGCAAACCGTGAAGGGATGCGTTTCCGAAATCTGTAGCAAACAAGAAGGTGGGTTGTTTGATTGAGCTTTCGAACCAGGGGCGATCATCGGAGCGAGGTCCCAACGTCAGTACCGGACAAGCCGCCTGACGGTAAATCTGTTCCGCGGCGGAGCCAAAAAACAACTTGGCTATTCCGTGTCGTGCATGTGTACCGACAATCAAGAGATCCGTGTTTTCCGCCCGAATCGTCTCTCGCAGTTCGGGCCACAACTCGCCGCGCTGTACTATGAACTTATATTGAAGATCATTGAGGTTGCCGGTTCGAACCAACTGTGACTGCAATTGGCTGATATCGCGCAGAGCTGCCTCTTCAGCGACCGCAATTGCGCCGGGCCCCCCCATCGTCAGTCCTAGAGACGACACCACATGTGCCAAACAGAATTTCGATTTGAACAATCGCGCAAGTGCCAGGGAGTAACGAAGCGCCTTTTCGGAAGGCTCGGAGAAATCGGTGGCGAGCAACAAAGAGCGTGGTTTCAGAGCTGCATCAATCTGTGACATGTGAATGCTGCTATTTCTGGCGGATTGAAAGACCGTCGGAGTAGGTGCGAGGCAACTTGATCCATTTGTTAACTGCGACAGAGCTGGGATCACGTACCGCGCACCTCTTCTTCTACCGGCGGCTTGCGTGCGCCCATGAACTTTCTACACTCAGCAAGCAATTTGCCAATCCGGAACGAACGCCGTTCCTTCACAAGACTGCCAACTGCGGGCCGCTACAATGTTCGGCGCATGACCAGATGAGGTCCGCATGCCCTAGTTCGGGCACCGCAGAATGCTCACGTGACACCCCCTTCCTGCTGAACCGCAGAATAGAGGCAGGTTTGAGCTGATTTGAGGTTCGGCAACTCGCGTGCCTCGAAGACCTGGTGACGCTGCTATCAGCTTTTTTGAAAAGCGGTCCACAAAGAGCAAAATGCGCGGCTGCGTTCGGTTAGAACGTGGTCTGGAGAGTTAAAACGATGATGAAGAATTCTGCACTCGTAACGATTATTTTGGCGATGCTCACATTCTCCCCTTACGGCAGGGCACAGGATCAGGAGCCCTCGCTTGACTCAACAATCGCTATGGTTCGGGCCAGTATGCAGGCAGACAGGACAACGCTTATCACGACCAGAATGAATTTCACAGAGAAGGAAGGCGCGGCCTTCTGGCCGATCTATCAGAAATACGAGTATGAACGAAACCGGGTGGATGATCGCCGGGCGGCCGTCATAAAGGAATACACCCAGAAATATCCCAACCTCACTAACGCAGAAGCAAAAACCCTGGCTGAACGGATGTTGGACTGCGATTCTGAGCTGGTTGCGTTAAAGAAAAAATACTTCAGGGAGTTCAACAAGGTGCTACCGTCACTGACCGTGACCAAGTTTTTTCAATTGCAGTATCGGATCGACTTGATGATGGATTTACAAGTTGAGTCTGCTCTTCCACCTCTGACGCAAGTAGGACAATCGGACCAGGGGAATAGCGCACCCGAGCCGGCACAGCAATAGTGCTCGGCTCGCTTCTTCTACTCAGAATCGGTTCGAAGGGAATATCGATGTCTAGCCTGAAACGAAAAGTATTGATCGGCGCGGTGTTGATGATGGCAACCATGTCGGACGCGCAACCAGAGTCCGAGAAAATGGGGTTGATGATACAAGGTTATGTCGAGCAAGCGGACGTGATTCGTTCGCAAGGTCATCTGCTGGTGGACGTGCAGGATCTGGCGCGCATTACGAATGGCTCACTCAGCTTTGAAAAAAACAAGATCATTCTGAAGCTCGCGACGGCGACAACTTCAGACGCAGGACAGGAAAGGACGCGCCATGTCGGCTTCTCGCCCACATTCACACGCGCAGCAATCGAAGCCATGGCCTCAATCCGGGAGTGGGGCGGTATGTTGCAAGTGATCGTGGAGAATGGTTATCCAGTAGAAAAGGCCATGACCGGAAACACAATTCGGGCGTATGAAGGCCGCGCTGCTGATAGCGTCGGTCTGGCAGCGGCTGCCGCTTCGATTGATCCTGACTACCAGGGCCTCGAGTTGCTCAGGAACGAGTTCAACAACGTACAGGCTTGGGCTGAAAGTTTTGTGAATGATCGCAACCAGATGAGGGCCGTGGACTTGACTACCTCCGAACATCCACTCAAGGACAACGAAGAAGCGCAGAAGATAATTCATTGTGGCCAATTTCTGGCACAGATGTTCGCCGGAGGTACTTTCCAGGATGACGTCGCGTGTCACTGACTCTCCGACGAAGGAACAGGGACAGTCGTGTCCTCCCCACACGAGGCGAAGGCGTAGCTATATCAGTCGCACTTCATCTAAGAGCCGCAATTGGGCGGTGACGGAAGGGCTCCCATTACCTTTGGGAGCTACATGGCTCCAAAGGGAGCAAGCGTTTAATTTCGCGATATACACGGAGCATGCTGAGAGCCTGACGCTGCTCTTCTATTCATCTCGCGATCTGGTAAACGCCGCTTTAACGTTTCCGCTTGACCCCTTACGGAACAAGTCAGGACGAGTTTGGCATTGCAGAATGCCGCTGGATCGTGTACGCGATTGCCGGTATTACGCCTATTCAGTCTCCGGTCCCACGACACCAGGGCTACGAGGGTTCGATTCAGAAAAAATCTTGCTGGATCCCTACGCCAGAGGTGTGTTCTTCCCGCCAGAGTTTAGCCGTGGGCTGGCGATCAAGTCAGGCAACAACCGAGGAAAGGCTCCGCTCGCGATTTTGCCGGGGCAACATCTTGCGTTCGACTGGGGACAAGATGTTTCGCCGCAACCCGAGTCAGACGCGATCATCTACGAACTCCATGTCAAGGGTTTTACGAAGAATCCAAATTCCGGCGTAGATCTATCACGGGGTGGAACCTATTCCGGCGTGATCGAAAAGATTCCTTATTTGGAAGCTCTTGGCGTCACTGTCGTCGAACTAATGCCCATATTTCAGCGTGATCCCCAGGAGGCCGATTACTGGGGCTACATGCCTTTGAACTTCTTCGCTCCGCATGCGCAGTACGCGTCTTCGCGCGGTCACGACGAGCAGCATTATGAGTTCAAGAAGATGATCAAGGCTCTTCATCAAGCCGGGATATTTGTGGTGCTCGATGTAGTCTACAACCATACCTGCGAGGGGGACAATACCGGACCCACTTACAGCTTCAAAGGCTTGGATCCCGCGAGCTACTACATCCTGTCGTCCGACCCAATGAACCCGTACGCGAATTACTCGGGTACAGGCAATACGTTGAACTTCAACCAAGCACAGGTGCGCAAATTGGTGATGGACAGTCTGCGATATTGGAAGAACGAGATGCACATCGACGGTTTCCGCTTCGACCTGGCGTCGGTGTTCAGTCGTAGAGCCGATGGATCATTGAATTGGGGTGATGCTCCGATTTTCGGCGAAATTGCGTCCGACCCTGAGCTAAGTCGATTGGCTTTGATCGCAGAGCCCTGGGACGTGGGTGGCTATCAGCTTGGACGTGGATTTCCGGGGACGACCTGGCTGCAGTGGAACGCCCGCTATCGAGATGAAGTCCGTCGTTTTGTAAGGGGCGACGCAGGCATGGTTCCAGATCTGATGCGTCGAATTTATGGCAGTGACGATCTTTTTCCTGATACCCGGGAACATCCTTACCACGCTTTCCAGAGCGTGAACTACATTGATTGCCACGACGGCTTTACTCTATACGACCTCGTTTCCTACAACTACAAGCTGAACTGGAAGAACGGCCAAGGTAATCAAGACGGCATGGAGGCGAATTACAGTTGGAACTGCGGGCATGAGGGAGACGAAGGTGCACCGCCCGAGGTTCTGACACTGCGGCGGAAGCAAGTAAAGAACCTCTTCTGCTTATTAATGCTCTCTAACGGTGTTCCTATGTTCCGCGCCGGAGACGAATTCCTGAACACACAATTCGGAAATAACAATCCTTACAATCAGGACAACGAAATCAGCTGGCTTGATTGGAGCCGGCTTGAGGCCAATCAGGACATTTTCCAGTTCTTCAAAAACATGATTGCGTTTCGCAAATCACATCCTTCGCTGTGCCGCAGTCGGTTCTGGCGCGAGGACATTTCCTGGTACGGGGTTGGTCCGCAGGTCGATCTGTCACCTGATTCACACAGCTTGGCATTTTGTCTGCATGGCGCCTCGCAATCGGATGACGACATCTACGTAATGATCAATGCATATTGGCAGCCACTGCAGTTCCAAATCCAGGAAGGCGCGCCCGAGGATTGGGTGAGAATTGTAGACACCGATCTGCCACGTCCGGACGATTTCATCGGGGACGGCTTGTCGCTGCAGCGGTTGGAATATCAAGTGAGCGCGCGATCCGTTGTTGTTTTGGTTCGTTCGAGAACCAAAGGAGTCCGCTAGAATCGGGGCTTACTGGAAACATGAGCAGGTTGCGCCCAAGACACAAATTGTGGGTCTCATCACTGACTTCAGCTGCCAGGTGTGCTACGAAGTTCTGGGGAAGTGTGCCATGGCCGAATCCGGCAAGGTTCTCAAGAACTGGCGTGAGTTGTACAAAGCCGCGCTCTTCGAGACTGACGCGAGCAAGCTCGCAGGGCGCATCGAAGAGGCGCGCAAAGCCATCGTCGCGCGATCCCGAGAGCTATTTGCAAACTCCCCCGATTATGAAGGCGAAAGTGAGGCCATCGAGAATACCCTCTATGCGCTCCAGGCCTTGGAGAATTGCTTGAGATCGAATACAAAAGATCGCAGACATGTGCCTAGGGCGGAGTTAGAATCTTCACTTGAGCACAAATGCCCTGACGCTCGGGCATAGCTAGTCAATCTTTCGGGTGCATAATTCTCGGCGGATCTCCATGGGATCTTGGTGTCTGTCGGTCGGGACGATAGCGAAAATGGGCTCTCGCCGACCGCTTGCCCATCACTGTCGCCGCGCGGCGCGAACGGTCGTGTTGTGCGGTTTCCTCTTCTACCTTTTGTTAAGGGCAGCCCCGCTTCATGCCCTCGATCCGAATAAACACGTTACCCAGTATCTACACACCTCTTGGCGAATACAGGATGGTTCAATTCCGAAGGGCATGCATTCCATCACCCAAACAGCAGATGGTTTCCTCTGGCTCTCCGCCTCCACTTCGGAAATCTATAGATTCGACGGTATTCGGTTTCTTCCGCGCACGATTTCGGTAAACGGGAAAACGATTAACTCCGTTACGAGGGTCTATGGCGACCGCTCAGGCGGGTTGTGGATATTCGGAGCGCATGACCTTGTCCGCCTTAAAGCTGGGAAGGTGGTCTCAAATTTCGACTTCGACATTCTCACGGACCGCAATGTCAGCGAAGACCCAGACGGTTCCTTGTGGTTACTCAGGGGCCCAGGGACCGCTATGAACGGGCCACTTTGTCAAGTTTCGAACCAGGGCGTCGAATGTTTCGGAAAAGCTGAAGGGCAGCCGATCCCGGTGGCAGCTTCTTTTCTCCGCGACCCAGACGGAGGATTTTGGATCGGAGGGCTGAAAGCGCTTGCTCATTGGCACGACGGAGTTTCGGAGGTGTACTCGATCAAAGCGCTGATAAATATTACCGGAGGAGAACCATTGATGGCGTTGGCGCGAACGCCAGATGGTTCCCTCTGGGCCGGAGCCGTAGAAACGCCGCCCGGGCTGGCGAGGCTCACCGGAGGCGAACTCAAGTCATTTGTGACGCGCGGTTTCGACGGGAGCAACATTCCGGTCACAACCATGATTGTTGATCGCGATGACAATCTTTGGGTTGGCAGCGTGGGCCAAGGCCTCTTTCGCATACGAGGAGATCGAGTGGAACACTATGGCCGGGCGGAAGGCTTGTCCAATGACAATGTCGATGCCCTTTTCGAAGACAAAGAAGGAATTCTTTGGGTCGCCACTCCGAGTGGACTTGACAGCTTTCGAAATCCACCCGTGACTACCTTTTCGAGTTTGGAAGGTTTGGGGATGGACGTAGCCATGGGCGTACTGGCTGGCAGGGATGGCACGATCTGGATCGCGAATGGGAATTCGCTCGATCAGATCGCCGGCGAAACAGTCACGTCAATTCGCCAGGGGCACGGCCTGCCAGGTGAACAGCCAACTGCCATGCTCGAAGATTCCGATGGCAATTTCTGGGTAGGAGTGGATGACGACCTCTACTTGTTGAAGAAAGGGCATTTTCAGCGAGTCCTCGGTCCTCACCACGAGCCGCTTGGAATGGTGTTCGGCCTCGCCCAGGATCGCGAGGGAAATGTATGGGCGCTGTGCAGTGCCAAGCTTGTGCGCATCCGAGACTTTCGGGTGCAGGAAGAGTCTCTCAAGCCGCCATTTCCGCGACTTCGTGAAATCGCGGCAGATCCACATGACGGAATTTGGTTGGTCACGTCGGCTGGGGATCTTGTCCTCTTCCGCCACGGCGCTCTGCAGAAACATGCGCTGAACGTCAGCGGCACGAACATCGATCAAGTTGTTGTCCGAGGAGATGGTTCGGTCCTAGTACCGACACCGGACGGGCTGGGGGTATTACGGCAGGATAAGCTGGAGTTGATGTCCTCGAAGAATGGACTACCCTGTGATGCCGCAGTCTCTGCCATTGAGGATAAAGACAAACGTTGGTGGGTCTTCATGGATTGCGGAATCGTCGAGTTTCCCGATTCCGAGCTTGAGCGCTGGCGGTCTAATCCGCAAACGATAATCCGGACTCGGGTCTACGATGCACTCGACGGCGTCCGTACGGGACCCCGGGCGTCCTTCAACAACGCTGTGGCTTTATCTCCCGACGGGCGCGTCTGGTTTGCCACAGGAGGTGTCGTGCAGATGGTAGACCCGTCGATGCTATCGCAGAAAGCGGGCCCGGCGCAGACATACGTCGAATTACTGGCCGCTGATCGAAAACAGTTCGAAGCAACTCCCGGGCTCAAACTCCCGCCGAATCCAAGAGACCTACAAATCGATTACACGTCTCCCACCTTTGCTGTTCCGCAGAAGGTGAAGTTTCGCTATCGTCTCGACGGCTATGACTGGGATTGGCACGAGGCTGGCACACGTCGGCAGGCGTTCTACAACGATTTGCCTCCCGGCAAGTACACTTTTCGCGTGATCGCGGCGAATAGTGACGGAGTCTGGAATGAAAGTGCCGCCAAGCTGGACTTTTCCATCGCACCAGCGTATTACCAGACAAATTGGTTCCGCGGCCTCTGCTTAATTATGTTCTTAGGGCTGCTCTGGGCCGCTTACCAGTGGCGAGTCCGGCAACTGCAAAAGCAGTTCGACATGACGCTGGACGCTCGCGTCGGCGAGCGCACACGCATCGCCCGGGACCTGCACGACACTCTACTGCAGAGCTTCCACGGATTGCTTCTCCGGTTCCAAATGGCATCCCTCCTCTTACCAGATCGCCCGATTGAGGCAAGGGACAAACTGGACAGTGCGATCGATCAAGCTGCGGGCGCGATCACGGAAGGGCGGGACGCAGTGCAAGGACTACGCGCATCCACCGTTGAGCGCAATGACCTCGCGCTCGCCATAAATACCCTTGGAGAAGTACTCCAGACCGACTCGACCGACCGCCAGCCTGTGACATTCCGGGTAGCGGTTGAGGGCCAGCCGAGAGAGCTCCATCCCATTCTCCGGGATGACATCCATAAAATCGCTGCCGAAGCCCTGCGCAACGCCTTTAATCACGCCCAAGCAAAGCAGGTAGAAGTTGAAATCCGGTATAACGATGAGCAATTCCGATTACGCCTGCGGGACAACGGAAAAGGCATTGACCCGGCGATTCTCTCCAGCCATGGTCTTGATGGGCATTACGGCTTGCGCGGGATGCGAGAACGAGCCAAGCTAGTTGGCGGAGAGTTGGCCATCTGGAGCGAAGTGGACTCCGGTACGGAAGTTGAACTGATCATTCCTGCATCTAAGGCATACCCTAAATCTGACCGGCGTATCTGGTCGTTTGCGAGGTTTTCCAATAAATACGCGGATGTGAATAAGAGGATCGAGTCGTGAGTTATGGCCCCTATTTGAGGCAATTCGGACAACTCACTCTTTCGAGGCTGTTCGCCACAGACAAGAAAGTGACGTCTTGCCGACCGCTTATGATGAGATTGGGAAGGCTGCAGACGGCGACTGCTGCCACGTTGGCATCTTGCCTCGCATTCTTGATATTGCTGGCTGCCCCGATTCACGCCTTGGATCCCAACAAACATGTCACCCAGTACATCCACACTGCTTGGAGAACGCAAGATGGGTCACTGCCCGCAGGAATGTATCACATCACACAAACCTCGGATGGCTTCCTCTGGTTCTTATCTCTTCCCGCTGACATCTATAGGTTCGACGGCGTCCAATTCCTGCCTTGGCATTTACCTGCCGGTGTCTCAATGGATAGATCGATGAATATCTTTGCCGACCACGCAGGTGGGCTCTGGGTATTAGGTCCGCGTGACATGGTCCGACTGAACGGGGCAGCTGTGAGTTCTCACTTCCAGTTGGAAGGCGGAATGTTTCAAAGCGTCGCTGAGTCGCCGGATGGTTCTTTGTGGGTCCTGGACTCCCACTCGGATGCGCCCCTTTGCCATCTTACGGATTCACTCAAGTGCTACGGGAAGGAAGATGGAATACCCATTTCCGATATCCAGGCCGTTCTGTCGGATGGCGACGGCGGTTTTTGGCTCGGAGGGAGGGCGGGAGACCTTGTCCACTGGCGTGCTGGCAATTCGGACAAGTACAAAGTAGGAGGCGAAGTCTTTAGTTTGGCGCGTGGCTCCGATGGAACGCTGTGGGTGGGATTATCTGCAGAAGGCCCGGGTCAAGGGCTTCAACAATTGAAAGACGGTGCCGTAAAGCCATTTGTGACCCCACCGTTCAATGGAAGTGGCTTCGATATCGGCGCTCTGATGTTCGACCATGACGGCAATCTCTGGGTCGGTACGAAAGCAAAGGGGATTTTTCGTGTCCATGGAAATACAGTGGAGCACTACGACCGAACGAATGGCCTGTCCGGCGACTCTGTGTATGCTCTTTTCGAAGACCGAGAGGGGATCGTATGGGCTGGAACTACAAGCGGAGTTGACAGCTTTCGTGATCCGCCAATCGTCACGTTCTCGCAGGTGGAAGGATTGGGGAAGGATCTACCAGCGGGCATCCTGGCCAGCAGAGACGGGACAATATGGGTAGCAAACGCCGGCTCGCTTGATCACATTGTTAACGGCAACGTCTCATCCATTCGCACGGGCAAGGGCCTTCCGGGTGAGCAGGTCACGCGATTACTGGAAGACCGAGGCGGCAACCTCTGGGTGGGGGTAGATGATGGACTATATCTTTTCAAGGATGGAAGATTCCGTCGTCTTCCGGAACCGGATCACCAACCCCTTGGCATGGTGATTGGATTGGTGGAGGACACCGAGGGAAATATCTGGGCAGAGTGCAGGGGCAAATCGCCCAAGCTCGTCCGCATCCGCGATTTTAAAGTGCGTGAAGTGTTTGTTGTGACGCAGGTTCCGCCCGCATGGATGCTGGCTCCAGATCCTCACGGGGGAATTTGGATTGCGACCCGAAAAGGAGACCTTGTGCTGTTCCGCCAGGGGATTCAGCACAAATTCTCCCTGAATCCGAACGCCAAGAATCCGGCACCGCACAAGATTCTGGCACAAGCCGACGGTTCCGTCCTTGCTGCATTCGAGGACGGGTTCGTTGGATTTCGCGAAGGTAAGGTCCAGCGGATGACTACGAAAAACGGGCTGCCCTGCGACTTCATCATCGCCTTTATTCAGGATAAAGAGAAACGCTGGTGGCTCTACACGCGTTGTGGGATCGTGGAATTCCCGGATTCAGAACTACAACGCTGGTGGAGCGACCCGAACACAGTCGTTCAAAACCGAGTGTTTGACAGCTTCGATGGAGCTCAGCCCAACATCGCTGCTTTCAACCCAGCGGCTTGTTCCCCGGACGGGCGCGTGTGGTTTACCAGCGGAGTTGTCGTGCAAGCGATAAATCCATCGATTTTGTCGCGAAAAGCGCTACCCGCTGACACGTACATCGAGTTGGTGATCGCTGACCGAAAGGAATTTGGGGTCAAGGATAATCTGAAGCTTCCCCCCAATCCGAGGGACTTGCAAATTGATTACACCTCACCCAGCTTCGCGATTCCGCAAAAGGTGAAGTTTCGTTACCGGCTCGACCACTACGATAGAGTTTGGCACGACGCGGGCACCCGCCGCCAGGCTTTCTACACGAACTTGCCTCCCGGAAAGTACACGTTTCGTGTGACCGCTGCGAATAACGATGGGGTTTGGGGCAGAGATGCCGCTCTGGATTTCTCCGTGGTGCCCGCATACTACCAGACGACATGGTTCCGCGCCCTCTGCACGTTTCTGTCTTTGGCGCTGCTATGGGCCGCTTACCACGGGCGAGTCCGGCAAATGAAAAAGCAGTTCAACATGACGCTGGACGCTCGCGTCGGCGAGCGCGCACGCATCGCCCGAGACCTGCACGACACTCTACTGCAGAGCTTCCACGGATTACTCCTTCGATTTCAGACGGCTTCCCTGCTATTACCAGAGCGCCCAATCGAGGCGAAGGAAAAACTGGACAGTGCGATCGAGCAAGCTGCCGGCGCGATTACGGAAGGAAGGGAAACAGTGCAAGGGCTGCGCGCATCCACAGTTGAGCGCAATGATCTTGCCCTCGCCATAAAGACCTTCGGAGAGGAACTCGAAAACGACTTCAACAATCATCGACCCGCAACTTTCCGCGTGGCGGTTGAGGGCCAGCCAAGAGACCTGCATCCCATCCTCCGGGACGAGATCTACAAAGTAGCCGCCGAGGCGCTACGCAACGCGTTCCACCATTCTCAAGCGAAGCAGGTAGAAGTTGAACTTCGCTATGATGATGACCAGTTCCGTTTGCGCGTGCGGGATGACGGAAAGGGTATTGACCCAGCGCTCCTCTCCAGCGATGGTCCTGAGGGGCATTACGGGATGCGCGGGATGAGAGAAAGAGCAACACTTATTAATGGCAAACTGGCGGTGTGGAGCGAAGTCGAATCAGGAACGGAAGTGGAACTACGCGTTCCTGGCAACACCGCCTACACGGCAGATCGCAAACGCCACTGGCTATTGCGCAAATTTGCCGAGCTGACGAAGACGTGACCATGATCTCCAGCAGTTCTCAGATTCGAATTCTCACGGTTGACGACCATCCCGTAATACGGCAAGGGATCTCGGGGCTGCTCTCCGTTCAGCCCGACATTACTCTAGTCGGCGAAGCGTCGAACGGTCGTGAGGCTATTCAGCAGTTCCGGGCACATCGTCCCGATATCACGCTGATGGATTTGCAAATGCCAGAAATGAATGGCATCGACGCCCTCATTGCGATTCGAAATGAGTTTCCCGACGCAAAGGTGATTGTGTTGACGACCTATGCGGGCGATGTGCAAATTCTGCGTGCGCTCAAGGCTGGTGCACACGCCTATCTGCTCAAGAACACGTTGCATAAGGAATTGCTCGACGCGATCCGTGCAGTCCACGCTGGGAAAAAAAGCCTATCCCCAGAGGCCTCGTACGAAATTGCTGAACATGCAACCGATGATGCCCTGACCCCGGCAGAAATCCTCGTCCTGCGACTCATTGCCGGTGGGAACGCCAACAAGCAGATTGCGGACCAGCTTTCGATTACCGAAGAGACCGTCAAGAGCCGGGTCAAGTCCATCCTTTCTAAGTTAGGCGCCAACGACCGGACGCACGCCGCAATGATCGGGTTGAAGAGAGGCATTATCGAACTCTGATTTTGGCACCCGCACATTCCCCTTGCGCAAGCTAGCGTGACTCGAAAGAGTCAAAGTCCCTCACCCTTTTGGGGTTTCGCACAGTTCTTACACCGTCATAACATTAGTCTTTACAACGTGCGACGGCTCTATTCCACATTCGCTGGCGGTTGGCCTGGCACAGGTTTACTTCTCATGCGCTTGGTTGTGGGCTCCGTACTGGTGGCGCGGGCGGGGTTTAAGCTGTTGGTTGACCCTCCCTTGAACGTTACAATTCTGGCCGTGCTATCAATCGGAGCAGGCGTCCTCCTGATTGCAGGGTTATGGACGCCCGTGGTCGGAATCTGCATAGCACTGATTCAAATCTGCAAGATTATGGTGCTATCCGGAGATAAATGGGTTTGGCTTTTGTTAGGAACAGCTGGCGTTGCGCTCGCTATGTTAGGCCCGGGTCTATGGTCCATCGACGCTCGTCTTTTTGGATGGAAGCGCATCGAAACTCCGCCGCGCAAGACGAACTCTGACTCGCGTTAGGAGATTCCCCACCTACCAAATTTCCTGCCTCAAAAGAGGGTGACACTCGTCACCACAAGGGTTTGCGTTTTGCCCCGATCTGGGGTCGTCCGAAAAAGAAACTGATGCCAGAATGGCTCCCGAGTTCAAGCCAACAAGGTTGAACAAAGGAGTATTGGGTATGACGTACACTTCCGCCAAGAATGGCTTCATTTGTGTGGAAGATTCCGCGAAACTGTTACGCGCAATCTTCCCAAACTATCCCACGCTGATACCGTGCCATCCCGCGCCACCCCTGGATCCAGTTGTCCAGAGCAGCACCGATCGGAGCAACTAATATGTTCCAGATCAGTGTTGCAACTTTCCGTGCCTTAACATTCGCAGAAGTCCTTATCGTGGCGGCTATAAACGTCGAAAGTGTTCGGTTGAACTCCAAACATCGCATCCGCGTTACGGGTGCAGCGAAGAGCAAATATGCTCGCCACGTTGTTCGTACAGGGGTTCGCAAAGCACCGCTATTGTGAGCGGTGGACGGAGGAGATCATGGCGCACGCAAACGTTGCTTTCACCGAGCTCGAAAACCGAGAAGGAACAGAGTTTGCCAACATGAGCGAATTCGAAGTTGATGAGCTGAACCTCAACAACCAAATCTGCTCTGAACCCTTTTTCGAAGATATCGTCGGCAGAAGCCCGGCGATTCAGAGAGTACTGGAACAGGTTGCGATTGTGGCACCAACTCATTCCACTGTCCTGCTGCATGGAGAAACAGGTACGGGAAAAGAGTTAATTGCGCGCGCCATTCACAAACTCAGCTCTCGCCGCAATAACGCCTATGTGCGAATGAACTGCGCCGCCATTCCCTCCGGGCTGCTGGAAAGCGAAATGTTCGGACATGAAAAAGGTGCTTTCACCGGAGCCTTAATGCAGCGAAAGGGCAGATTTGAGCTGGCCAACGGCGGTTCGCTGTTCCTCGACGAGATCGGCGACATCAGCCTGGAACTCCAACCCAAACTGCTGCGTGCAATACAGGAGCAGGAATTCGAGCGCCTCGGAAGTTCGAGGACGATCCAAGTCAACGTGCGACTGATCGCCGCGACCCATCGCGATCTCCGAGCCATGATTCGCGAAGAGACGTTCCGAGAGGATCTTTTCTACCGCTTCAACGTGTTCCCCATCGAAATTCCCCCATTGCGGGAACGGCGCGAGGATATCCCCCTGCTGGTGAGCTATTTTGCGTCGAAAGTGGCCAAAAGGATGGGAAGGCAGATCGCGTCGATTCCTGGGCGCGCCATGGCGATCCTTACCAACCATGCCTGGAAGGGGAACATCAGGGAACTGGCAAATTTCATCGAGCGTGCTGTCATCCTTTCGCGTGGTGATGAGCTGGAGGTGCCAGTTCATGAGCTTGTGAACTCACCCGAGACCAGTTTTGCCGTGGCGGTGCCTTCTACCTTTCGGCAGGCTGAATCGTCCGTGATCATGGATGCATTGAGGGCTGCATCTGGACGGATCGCGGGCAAAGGAGGAGCTGCCGAGCGGCTGGGTTTGAAGCGCACGACGCTGCAGAATAAGATTCGCCGGTTAGGCATTTCCAAGGCGAGTTTCTGCCAGTAGCTGCCTTCGTGTTTGGGCGGTTTCGGGATGGTGCTATCAATGGGGATCTGTTTTCGTACGCTCCAAAGAGCAATTAAATGTGGGGGAAAAGTCGATGACTCAAAAGAAGGACAGAGAACGCGTGGTCGCTGAAATCACACTTTCGCATTTGATACGACTTGGTCGGGAGCAAGGCTGTCCGTTAAACCGGCAGCAGGCTTTGGCATTCCTCAATCAGCAGGGGCAAGCATTCGAGATGTGGAAGTGCATGATGCATGCGGCCGAAGAGTTCATTGCCGGCAGCTTGTTGCAGCCGGCAATTTGTTCCAGCATTCCCCTCGTCGCGGCGAATACGACCTACTCGCATTCCGGGCGATACACGGGACCTCAATGAGCACCCTCGAGGTTGAAAAACTTTGATTTGCTTTTGCGGCTCTGGCGACGCAAAAGTGAGGCCGCTTCTCTCGTCGGAAACAACAAAGGGCAGTAGTTTTCCTGGACCGCTTGTTTCTACCCTTTTGAGAAGCGAATAGGTATGTGGCCAACCTGCTTGCGATCTAGAGCTGGTTCGACGAATGCACGAACCTGGCCGCCAACCTGCATAACCTGTCGCCAGCCTCGGATGTATCCGTATAAATGAATTGCTCCTGCGCTTTTTCGAGAACGACCGCATACAACAGCCGAGCTTCGTCATCGCTAATTTCGATCGTCATTTAAATCTCCTATTCTCAAACCATTGTCGAGTGGGCGAATGTTGCAATAATCAAGCCAAGTCATTGCCAGGCAATTTGCAGCGACTACGGCGGAGCGCGACACGTTCAAACGGAGGCTACAATCCTGTATAGATGACCGGATCGCAATTCTCAGCACCAGAACTGTGCGGGATAGCGGATCCAGTTCCGCTATTATTTTCTCGGTATTCATCTGAAGGATAAGCGCGAGACTAGACGTCCGCTGCTCATCCTCGAGCTCGATTGAGTGCGCCGCATGAGGGCATTGACGATCTTTGTAAATCGCTTCACACGCGCGTATTGCGTTCCGTTGGAGCGCTATTGCACAAGACAGCGTAGCGGCCTTCGCCCACTCTATGAGCCAGCTATTGAAAGGACTGTTTTCGTTCAACGTCAGCTCGCAAGCCTGGGCGACTGCCTGTTGCGCGCCCGTTCGGTCACCAGTAATTATGAGGGCCAGCTTTTCGAGAATGGCTTCCTGATCCCGGAAGCAGGCCACGACTTCTGATGCCGATGCATAAATGCGAGCACCCGGCGCAGGTTTGCTCCCATTGAAGCGGTACACCATTATTCCTCTTTTTCCCGTGTCGCTCTGAGCGGCATCAGCCTTGCATGGGAATACGTATCGAAGGACTTCTCTTCTTTACTGCGATAACGCCTTGAACTCATCCGTTGCACGATCGGTAATCCGAACCGCTCGCAGATGGCGGCTGTATAAACGCCGGTGACCAGAAATTTCGCACCAATACCACCCAACCAACTCAGTAAACACTCGCCAGACGGCTCGATATAGGTGACTTCCGTGAGATCGACGACCAAACCCTCGGGTATTACGTCAGCCGTAACGAGACGCATCGCTTCCTTTGCCCAGTCACCAACGAGCTTACCCTGCAACTTCAAGGTAGGACCGTTCTCCAACCACAGAACTTGCGCGCGGAACATTTCTTATCCTTGGAGCGCCTTGTCTACGCTCCCTGTCCCATAGTAAAAGCACGTTGTGTGCCAATACGCAGCAGCTATCCCATTGATGGAACGTGCCTAGCCAATAAGGACATCGGACAAATTTGCCAGAATGCGGTCATTGTCCGAATTCGGGGGCATAGTAGAAACTGAGCGCCGTTTTAAAGCATGTAAGGATGGCGGGCTTGACGACCCCCACGGGTGGACTGCTCAGGTAGGACTAATGACGACTGTGGCGCGTTGTGTAAGGCATCCGCATTGCCAATCGCACACGAACGATCTCGCTCATGAGCCGACTGTGCCTCGAGAGTCGTAAAACTCGGCGTCTTTACCAGGTTTCAAAACCGGATCCGGTCTTCTGACGTCGAAGTGAGCTCCGATGCAAAAGGGATTCGGCGACCATACGGATATCCTCGTCGGGATCATCAAGAGCAGCAAGAAGTTCCTGGTAGGCCGCCAGACTTCGTTGGGTGTGCCACTCCACATGACAGGCAAATAAATATAAAAGGTCGCGATGTTCGATATTTTCCGACATGTCAGCCAGGCCGATTCTGTCGCTGTGGCCTGAATCAACCCAAACATTTCGTCAAGTGGCGGACATCGGCGGCCGTCGTTCTCATGGCTTCCCCGCTGGGTACGTCCGTCGCGATTAGAGTAATGGCATACAGACGCTCGTCGGCCCTGCCGACGCGAGGTTCAAAGCTGCGTTGCGTAGGCGAAGGCCTTCACAGTCACCAGCGCCAGAGCCCTAATCTTCATTTGAAAAACCTCGAATACTCGGTTCAATTCACTTCTGTAATTTGTTCACGGGTCTTGTCAACGAGTACAAACTCATTGACGAGGAACATGCCCGTCATACAGTTCCGCACACATGCGAGCTGGTTTCACCGGGATCGCGAGCCTCTAAATCCGCCCACCGAGCCGGTTCGCAGGCCCAACAATGAATCACGATTACTTCGCCGTCGACCCGAATTGACTCTGAATTCATGCCTTATCCTCACGCGATTCGAAACCTGGTCAGTACAGGAGTGAGCGGACGCCTGTGCTGAATTGACATGGTTTCAAGCGAGTATGCAAACGTTGCGCCGCAATCACAGCACACCTTATAAGTTTCCTTTTCGAGCGTGAACACACGGGTGAGGTGCACATGGCGGCAGCCAAAAAAGAAATCAAGGATTGCTATTATGATCGCCACAAGCTCTCCTTCAAGTCCACTTCTAAAAGACGAACCCTTCCTCGGCGCGAAAGTAAATCAAACTGCTTCCGAGCAGAACCGGAGAGACATTGCAGTTCGCCAGCCACTTTCCGGTGCCCATTAACTGTTTGTTTCTCAATGCACCACGGGATACTGCCACGGTTTGTCCTGACCTTTTCAGGGCAGTGCCGCAATGCGGGCACCGAATCTCTTGCGACAGTCTCTTCCATGCTCTCGATGATTCAGTCACTTGCCGGGCCGGATCTTTGGCGAGCTAAATGCGTGAGTAAGGCCATGCATCGATGGCTGAAAGTCTCTTGAGTATGCCAGGACGCTGTCGCTGCAATGAGACAGGAAACGAGGACAAAGGAGTCGATATGTTCTCCACAAGATCACAGAACGGCGTTCCTACCATCCAGCGAGACGGACGCAATGTCTTAGCCGTGTGGAACCAGGATTGGCGCTTCGCCTCTGATCTCTGCGAGCTACTCAATCAAATGGATACCGAGCCGCGACTCTTGCTCAACGACCGCGACCGAGTGTGGCTGAAGGCCATGGATCGCGCTTTCGGCGGAAAGGTGCAGCATGTCTGATATCAAGATCAACAGGAAGGTTTCAATTGTCGTTCCGTTCCACAACGAGGAAGCCAATGTCATTGAACTGTACGGGCGGCTCCAAGGCGTAATGGAGGAACTTGGATGCAATTACGAGTTCGTCTTCGTAGATGACGGAAGCACGGACCTCACCTACAAATTGCTGAAAGAAGTTGCGATGGTTGACGCGCGCGTGACGGTGGTTCGCTTACGGAGAAATTTCGGTCAGACCGGAGCGCTGGCCGCCGGATTTGCGCACAGCACCGGCGATTACGTGATCGCCATGGACGGAGATCTTCAGCATGACCCGGCAGAAATTCCTGCTTTCCTCCAAAAAATCCAGCAAGGCTACGACATCGTGAGCGGATGGCGGAGTCACCGCATCGACAACTTAATACTTCGGAAGATCCCTTCCCGCTGCGCCAATTGGCTCATGGCTAAGCTCAGCGGAGTCAACATCCACGACTTCGGCACAACCTTCAAGGCATATCGGGGCGACCTGCTCCGAGAGCTACCACTCTACGGCGAAATGCATCGCTTTATCCCGGCGCTGGCATCATTCTACGGCTGCTCAATCTGCGAAATACCGATTCAGAACAATGAACGCAAGCATGGTGCGTCGCACTACAACATTTCTCGAACTTTCCGAGTATTTTTCGATTTGATGACTATTCGATTCCTTCTGCGTTACATGTCTCGGCCACTTCATTTCTTTGGCCGTCTGGGCGCGATGAATATGGGGTTGGGATCTGCGATCGCACTCTGGTTGCTAATCGGGAAGCTCATTACTGGAGTTGGTGTTCTGCAGCAGCACGGCTTGCTTCTGGTTTTTGCGGCCGTACTGATCCTGGTAGGGTTTCAGCTTATCGCACTCGGACTGCTTGGCGAGTTAGATGTGTGGCAGTACTTCAACCGCTCTGAGCGTCGGCCTTACAGCATCTCGGAAGTGCTCGACCAAAATGCCAGAGGCAAAGCTGCGTTGACTCCGGGGGTAAATCCGTGAGCGCACGAAGACACACCCGAAACGTCAGCCGAGCGCGTCGCGGCAAACAGGAGCAAATGTGCTGACTGAGATACAAAATCTGGTCCATGCCCGATCCTGGAAGCTGGCAATTCTGTTCCTGGTCACAGTTCTAGCATTCGCAGTCCGCGTCTACCAGCTGGACTTCAACAGCTTGTCGGAGGACGAGACGGCAAAGTGGTCCGCCATTCAAGAGTATCGACACGGGCACTTTGCGGGGGTCAACAGCGAACATCCCATGCTGCCAAAGATGCTGGCCTGGGCGAGCGTGACTATAGGCGAATCCTGGAGCCGGATCGCCGCGGTGCATGGCTGGCCTTCGCTGAGACCCGAGGGTTGGCTCCGCCTACCCAACGTTTTGTTCGGTACCGCCAGCACTTTGCTACTTTTCCTCTTGTGTCGCCGGTTGATGGGGTTTGCAGGATCTTGTGCCGCCAGTTTCTTCTGGGCGCTCGGGCCACTGCCAGTGGCGCTAAATCGACTCACAAAAGAAGAAACGCCGCTGACATTCTTTACCTTACTCGCCTGTTACTTTTACTGCCGCGCCCAGCAATCTGACTCGAATGAAAGCGCACGGCGATGGTTCGACCTGAGCGCCGTCGGCTTTGGCCTGGCTTTAGCCTCACAGTACATTCTCCACCTTCTTGGTCTGAATGCGCTCGCATGGTTTATTGCCGGCAAGACAGGAATAACCTCACGGCCGTCACGCTTCAGTTATCACAGGTTTTTCCTCGTGCTCTTGATTTCCTTCATTGTTGTAAACCCGGTGATTCTTTCGCCGGCCAACTTCAAGGCGATCCTGCACTGGGTTCATGCCGATGGAGTGCGGCACAGCGGCTACGACTTCGACGGCACACTGTACGTGAACTTTCCTTCCAGGCTGCTTGCCGGAGTTCCATGGTTTTATTACTTGTGGCTGGTCATCGTAAAAACACCGGTGCCAATCCTTGTGGCGATGGTCGTTGGCTCCGCCTTGCTCTTGCGAGATCGCCGGACGCTCGCATCATGCTTCTTCCTGTCCCTGGGAATGGTTCAGATCATCGGCCTGTCCCTGAGTGGGGCGAAGTGGATTCGCTACTCACTTCCCTTATTGCCGTTTCTCTACCTGGCAGGCGGTTTTGCTGTACAGGAAATGGTGAAGGCAGCGAAACGAACCCCGCTGACACGTGCCCTTGTCGCACCCGCCTTGCTCATTTTGTTCGCATGGCCGATTCTGGAACTACGGGGTTGGGCTCCCTACTATCCCTTTTACTTGAATTCAATTGGTGGCGGGAAACAAAACATCACGCGCTATTTTGCGCCTGATGAGGTGGCGGAGTTCGACACACGTGAAGTGGCACAACAGGTCTGTCCGAACGCCCGGGCATCGACCAAAGTGGCGACCGCAAGACCGATGAGCATGGCATACTATCTGGAGGCCTGCAAACGCTCCGACCTGCAGATTGTCCCTCTTTACGACACAAATTATGCGCCCAAAGACGGAGACCTGATAGTGCTTGAACCTTCCCGCAGATTCTTCGAGACGCAGCGCTACTTCGATCTTCTGACAAGTTCTGGAATGTTTCATCGCGACATTCGTGTGGGGCCGATTCTCGCGAGCACCATTTATCGATTCGACAGCTCTGCGGAAAACAAGAACACCCCTGAGACTGCAACTCTGGGTCGGTTGCAACGCTCGCCTGATGACGATCCACAAATCAGTATCGCAAAGCTGGGCGGCGGCGGTTTGCCGCAGCTCTCGAGGAGAACCATACAATGACACTCTTTTCCCGGGCGATGAACTTTAGTGCACGTTGGTTCGGGCCCGCGTTGCTCCTGCTTCTTTTTCGGTTTCCAGTTGCTGCTCAGCAGCTTACGGTGACGGCGCCGCTAACAGCAGACGAAGTTATCAACCAGGTCGTGAAGATGAATGAGGTGCGAGCTAAGGGACTCGAGAGCTACTCGAGTCTAAGAACATACCATCTGGAATGCCACTGCCTGTCACACAAGAAGGCTGACATGGTCGTGCGCGCCAATTATGAAGCTCCGAATAAGAAAGAATTCACGATTGTGTCCCAGAGCGGGTCCGGTACCGTGCGAGACCGTGTGTTCAAAAAACTGCTCGAAGCGGAACAAGAGTCCATGGAGGCGGGGAATCAGCAGAGTTCCGCTATCACAATTCAGAACTACACGTTTCAACTGTCTGATTACCAGAAAACCGAAATGGGTGAATACTACGTGCTGAATGCCCAGCCACGAAACAAGAACAAGTTTCTGTTTCGCGGACGCATTTGGGTGGACGCGAAAGACTTCGCGATTACTCGCGTGGAGGGCGAACCCGCTGTTAACCCTTCGTGGTGGACCGTTAAGACTGACTTCAAACGCAGTTACCAGAAAATCGGTGACTTTTGGCTGCCGGAATCGAACCAGAGCGAGACCAAGGTACGAGTTCTTGGCACCGCCTTCCTGACCATCGACTATCGTGAGTATCAAGTCATGCCGACCAGCGCCGCAGCTGGTTCCTCGCAAGAGGTAACCGCGAACGCGCAATAGAGTTCTTCGTCGTACGCTAGACGCACAGCAGTATTGGAGGGCCTCCCGGGTTCCCAGGGGAGGCCTTTCGTTGTTCAGCGTTACCCGGCCAGGATCTCGGCTAGCAGCGTCGAATTTTTGTCGAAGTCACTCCGGATTCTGCTTCCAATGACCGAAACGGCGAGGAGCCGTCACTGCCCAACCTGCCTGACTCTCTGACCTTTTCCTGGCAGATGCCCTTATGAGGGCACCTGTACGACATTTTCGTAGTCCAACTTGCTTAAATGTAGTGACTTGCGCTTGGCCCGGAAAATGCTTTTGGAAAGGCATGGCAACTTGTGATCATCCTTCTAGCTTGCTTGATGGCCTTGCATTCCCAAACGCTCAGGCATCAAGGTTGAGGTCGTCCCGTGTTGATTCATTCCCCGCGGAGGAGCAAAGAGACTCCCCTCCTACCGATCCTCAACCAGAACAACCCGACGATATCTTTTATTTTATTGAACATCGCCCGCGAAATCCCTGGGCGGCATTTGGATCAGTAGCCGTGATGTCGACATTGGTCATGGCGGCGATTTTGATTCCTCTGTTCCATACAGGTCCGTTGCCGAAGCGGGAAAGACTAACAATGCTATATCTGCAGCCTCCAGCTGCGGCTGCTGGCAGTGCGGTGAAGTTCCAGCCGGCAAAGCTTACGCCCACGTACAGTTCTTCGAGCATACCCACTCCTGTGGTCACCAAGCCGCAAGAAACACCAGCAACGCCAACAGCAAGTAGTGGCGGTGTAGTCGGTGGAGTTCCGGGTGGTGTGGTCGGCGGAATTCCCGGCGGAGTGCTTGGCGATGTTCTGAGTGCGCAACACAGCGCGCCACTTCCCGCGAAAGTGCCGGACGCGGTGCCTGTTAAGAGAATCCGCGTTGCATCAAGAGTGGTTGAGGCCAACCTGATTCACGATGTTACGCCGCAGTACCCCGCGGAGGCCGGGCGGGACCGGATCGAAGGCACGGTTGTGTTGATGGCTGTCATCGGCACGGACGGCAGCGTGAAGGACGTGCGAGTGGAAAGCGGTTTACCAGTGCTCGCACAGGCCGCCATTGATGCTGTGAAGCAATGGCGTTACAAACCCTACACCGTGGACGGACAACCGGTTGAAGTTGACTCCCGCATCACCATTAACTTCACCCTTTCAAGCTAGGAGTTCAGATCATGCAGAACAACACACGTACCCCCATTAGCCGACCTTTGGCAATCGCTATGAAACTGACGTGCACGCTGGTACTGATCGTGGCAGCTGCCTCGCTTCTTGTTGTGCCCGCTTCGGCCCAGTCTTTTGCAGCGACTTTTGCAGCGACTAACACAAAAACAGGCGGCGTCCTCGGCAAGGTGGTTGATACCAGTGAGGATCCGGTTCCCGGCGCTGCCGTGGTCCTACAAAGCCCGGCTGGCGATCGGGTGAGCTCCGTCACAAAGGACGATGGCTCTTTCACGTTCCAGAATGTGAGCGCAGGATCCGCTTATCAGATCACCATTACTGCGGAAGGATTTGAGCAGTGGAGTTCATCCGTTACGGTCGAGCCGGAGCAAAACAAGACGCTGGCCGACGTAAAACTTCGCATCCTGGCAGTACAGCGGACAGTCACTGTGGGGTATTCAAAAAAAGAAGTTGCTCAACAACAGCTTAAAGCTGAAGAACAGCAGCGTGTTTTGCGTTTCATACCAAATATGTATGTCACTTATGATCCTCACCCCGAGCCCCTCACCGCGAAGATGAAGTTCCATTTGATGTACAAAGGTCTCACGCATCCCAGTTTCTTCGGATTGGAGGCGGCATGGGCTGGCATTCAGCAAGCCGGGAACACCCCCGATTGGCCTAAGAACGCAGAGGGATATGGCAAGCGATTTGGCGCTAATCTCGCCGGGGGCGCGACTGAAGGGTTATTTGCGAATGCGGTTCTGCCGTCACTCTTGCATCAGGATCCCCGCTATTTTTATCAGGGTTCCGGGTCAAAGGGTTCTCGCGCATGGCACGCCTTTCTAGCTCCGTTTGTCTGTAAAGGTGATAACGGGAAATCGCAGCCGAATTATTCTCAAATTGGCGGACTGTTGATTTCAGGCGCGATTGCCAATACTTACTATCCAAGCTCAAATCAGGGAGTGGGGTTGATTTTCAGAAACTTCGGAACCAATATGGGCATCCATGTTGCGCTTGGTTTGGCCCAGGAATTTGTATTTGCAAAGTTCACGAGCAAAGGCAAGCACTTGGCCAGATGAGGGTCTGAAGATCTTCTGGGAGCGTCACTCTGACTTGTTGTCGGTCGCAGGTGACCAGCAGACGGTTCCTCGGTGCTAATCACTCTTTTAAAACTCCGAACATACTTTGTCTCATGCAATGATCGATTACCAGAGCAAGGTGTAGCGAATTTTTGTTCAAAAAAACGTTGAGTAGTGGGCTCAACAGTGTAGTTGTGCGAGGGGAATCGCAGGACTGGGATTATGTTCGTCTAAAGCGGGACGTGCCAAGTGATGGTGCCGCGAGTCAAGGAACTACTCATGCTGCTGGTACCGTGGCAATTCGTGGCTCCGCCGGCTTTCCCTTATAGGCATTCATACGTTTGCTCTCCAGTTCATTCATCGCTGCCATCAGTAGGATTGCTGCGAAGGAGAATCGGTGGGTCGTAATCTGTGTAATTTTAAACATATCTAGCACCACTCTAAATGCACGTCAGAGATAAGGCAGTTTGCGGGCCAATCTCCTTTCTGCCCAACTCCATTATCTTGTGATGCTGTGACCAAAATTGATCCGCCCTTTGTGACCGAGTTCGGTCAATGCCAGAATACGGGCAAACTCAACTAAGAATCCTCGTTTCCAGGTCACTGCTGGAGAGCCTCTTCTGCGCCAATTGATTTGGCTATCAGAGTGCGAGTCCTTGACAGAGTTTTCCAGATTTTCGCAAGGGCGCCGACAAGGGCAAAGCTCTCTTGGGTGTAAACATGGGTCTATCCGATACAGATGCGCAATCCCGGTGGATAGCTTTTCGAACCATTTCATGGGCTTGTCGCGCTCTACGAGCCGTGGCTTCCGGTTGTATTGTCGCGGCTCTCGGAGCACACCTCTGTTGCCCCAAAACTTTTGCGCAAATATCCGATCCAACAAGAACGGACCGTTCGGAGAAGTCTTGGAGCTCCACCGCGACCAGGGATATCCTCGCGGCGCGTATTCCCGTTCAGGTTACAGAAAGCCACAGTCAGAATGGTGATCAGAGCTGGGACCAACGATCTGTTCGAACTCCAGGAATCGATCGGGACCTCTTACCGTATCAAGAGATGGAAATCGTAACATCGCAAGTAGACGCTGGCATTGCGCGCACTACAACACGCCTTTTTGGTCGCGATGGCAACGGAGCAAGGTCGATTATCCAGTTAACGGAAGAAGAAAAGCACGAGTTGCCCGATGGTACCTCGACCCTTGTGAGCACCACTTTCAATCCCGACGTAAACGGCAGGCTTCTGCTCGTCAAGCAAGAGATAGTAGAAGCAAAAACAATCGGAGACGGTATACAGGAAACCAAGATGACTGTCATGCTCCCGAACGTAGACGGTGCGCTGGCCCCGGCGCTTAAGAGCGACGAAGTCTTAACGCGGCGCACCGATGGCACCGCTGAATCTAAGAAACTAATTTTTGTGACAGATGGTACGGGAAATTGGCCGTTAAACGAAGTGCACACCATTACTACAAGACAGGAGGGCGCTAACAGGACGAGGGAAGAGCGCGTTTCCCGCCGCGACTCTGAAGGCAAACTGAGCGATGTCTCCGATGTGGTGACCAAGGAATCCGACAGCAATGGCGGAGAAAAGCGAATAACGGTGGATACCTACTCGATCGACGTCCCAGGGACTCCTCAAGACGGGAAACTTCATAGGATTGAGCGTGCAACGACCTTCGCCAAAAACGACGCGGTCGGACAGACTATCCAACAAACTGTGGAACGATTGAATCCGGGCGATCCCGGCGTAGGTCTTCGCCCGTCGATTTTGGTCGATGGGAAGACGATTCGGGCATCATCGGAGGACTTGAGCACGGTGACCATACGAGCACGCGATGTGAACGGCAGCTATGGAATCGTCTACGTCGATACCACCAAGTGGGAGCGTAGTACTGCGACCCGGGTTGAGGAAATGCCCTCCAAAAGGAAATAACTCGATAGTCTTCAGTATCTGACTAGGAACTCAGCCAAACCCCCGACTTGCCCGTATTCGGTCAGCGCCCTTGGCATGTCAGTGAGCGGGCACCCTCAAAGATTCGGAAACGTTCGTTTCTCGTGTCTTTTCTTCCACTTCGGCACCTTTGTGTCTGGCAAGCGGATTGCGATAACCGTCACGAGCTTTGATTTCAATGCAGGGGCATTAGCCATGTTAGGCGTACTGACAAACATACCGACTGACACACTCATTGACATGCTTTACATAATTATCGCCGGTGAAATCACCATGAGTTCGCGTGAGGCGATGGAGATCGAACAGATTCAGCGCGAACTGCAACGGCGAGATGGGGAGCGAAGCTGGAATTTTGGAATGCTGAATTAAGGCGAGCAGTCTCTCCTTTCGAAGGGACGCCGAGATCAGGTCTTCGAAACGAGCTTACCAAAGTGATAAATCCGATCGTCCATTTCGTCCTGAGGCATGGCTATCCCATACTCTTTGCAGCCGTTTTCGCTCGCCAGATAGGTTTGCCAATACCTGCGCCTGGTTTTCTGCTCGCTGCAGGAGCTCTCGCCGCTTGCGGAAAGTTGCGGCTGCTGCCCGCACTCGCTCTGGCTGTCGCTGCGTGTGTCGTAGCCGACTGGATATGGTACGAGGCGGGCCGGGCATGGGGCGATAAAGTGTTGGAGTTCATTCACATGTTCACCCCGAATCGCGAACTCGTCGGTAGTAGAGCCAGAAAACTTTTTGCCCACCATGGGCCTCCGCTTCTGGTGTTGGACAAGTTTGTTCCAGGGCTCGATGCTGTCGTTCCTCCGTTGGCAGGAGCATCGGGCACCCAGAGATTTCGTTTCGTGGGATTGGATGCAATTGGCGCCATTCTCTGGTCAACCAGTTACGCTGGAATCGGTTTCGTTTTCAGCCATGACTTGGACAGGGCTGCAACGTATGTGCTCAGAGCGGGAAGGGTATTTGCTGCTGCCTTGTTCGCTGTCGTGGCGATTTACGTTCTGCGCAAGTTGGCTCGACGCCGTCGCTGGTGCGGTAGGTTCCCAGGCTTGGTGCCACAAGAGTCGTCGCAATACGATGCTTCATTTCCAAACTAATCCTAAAACGGACTACAACGATGAATAGTTATGTCGCCATGAATGAATCTCCTGTGCGCGACGTCGAGAGCCTTGCCAGACACTATGGATGTGGGCCGGTGAAATTCTCCGGTACAGATGAAGCCTTGTATGAACGGCATTTGCTTTTTGACAACGGCGTCGATTTAAGTGCTGCCACCATGCGCGACCGCTTTGAAGCTCTTGCACGGTCGGTACGTGATGTTCTTTCGCAGCGGTGGCTTTTGACAGAAAAAACCTACGAACAGCAGAATGTTAAGCGTCTCTATTACCTCTCGATGGAGTTTCTTATTGGCCGCTCCCTGGTAAACAACGTCATGAATCTTCTGCTCGGTCCGCTGGCAAACGAAGTTATCGAGGAGAAGAACCTCAACCTGGTTGACATATTGGAGCAAGAACCCGATGCGGGCCTGGGCAACGGCGGTCTTGGCCGTTTGGCCGCCTGCTTCATGGAATCGGCCGCGACGTTGCAATTGCCGGCTATGGGATACGGACTGCGCTATGAATACGGCATCTTCAAACAAACCATCCACAACGGATGGCAACAGGAGATGCCCGACAATTGGCTTCGTTTCCCTGATCCGTGGGAGATCGCGCGTCCGAACGAGAAGGTGGATGTGAGCCTTGGTTGCTCATTCGAACTCAGTGAAGGAAGTTTGCGTGCTGTGCCCGGACGGCCATCGACTTTGATCGGTCTCCCGTTCGACCGCCCGGTAATCGGATACGGTGGTTCCACGATCAATACGCTGCGCCTCTGGGCAGCAGCCGCCCCGGATTACTTCAACTTTGAAGAATTCTCGCATGGCGATTTCATAGAAGCATTCACCCAGACGCTCTCCGCCGAAACTATCACTCGCGTTCTCTACCCCGATGATTCAAGTTTCAAAGGGCAAGGCCTACGCTTGATCCAGGAATTTTTCTTGGTGGCCTGCTCACTTGCTGATGCCGTGCGACGATTTCGGCGGTCCAACTCCGATTGGAGCTTTTTCCCGGACAAAGTTGCGATTCAGATGAACGATACGCATCCTTCCCTGGCTGTGCCGGAACTCATGCGGATTCTGGTGGATGAAGTGCGCCTTGGCTGGGACGAAGCTTGGCAGATTACGCAGAAAACGCTGGCGTACACCAACCACACTCTACTGCCGGAGGCTCTGGAAAGGTGGCCGGTGGCGTGGTTTGAAGACGTGCTCCCGAGACAACTTGAAATCATCTACGAGATCAATCGCCGGTTCCTGGGCGATGTCCGCGGGCGATTCCCGGGTGATCAGCAACGCGCGGAGCGCGTCAGCCTCGTTGAAGAGACTGGCAATGGAAAGATCGAGAAGAAAATCCGTATGGCCCATCTTGCGGTCGTCGGATCACACAGCACTAACGGAGTCGCAGAAATTCATTCCAAGCTGTTACGCGAGACGACGCTCAGAGACTTAGCAGATCTCTTTCCCGAGCGCTTCAACAACAAGACCAATGGGGTCACACCACGGCGCTGGCTGCAGTTTTGTAATCAGGGGTTTTCTAAATTGATCACCGCTGCGATTGGAGACAGGTGGACCAAGGACTTGACCGAAGTAAGACTGCTGCAAGCCTTCACAGCGGACACTGCCTTCCTCGAAAACTTTCTTTCGGCGAAGAGAAACTCCAAGGCACAATTTTGCAACTGGCTCCGCAGATCGACAGGACAGAACCTTGATCCGGATTCGATCTTTGATTGCCAGATTAAGCGCATCCACGAATACAAGCGTCAGTTCCTGAATGCCCTCAGGATCGTGGTGCTCTACAAACGCCTGCGTGAAAACCCCGCCCTGGATATGTATCCGAGGACATTCCTCTTTGCCGGTAAAGCCGCTCCCGCCTACCGGCTGGCCAAGGTGATCATCAAATTCATTAACAATCTGGCTGCAACAATCGATGGCGATCCTGCGGTCCGCGGACGACTAAAGGTAGTTTTCCTGCCCGACTACTGCGTTTCACTCGCGGAACACCTTATTCCCGCGAGCGATGTCTCCAACCAGATTTCGACGGCAGGATACGAAGCCAGCGGCACTAGCAACATGAAGTTCATGATGAACGGAGCATTGACCCTGGGCACGCGCGATGGCGCGACCATCGAGATGAGCGCTGAGGCTGGCGAGGATAACTTCTTCCTTTTCGGGCTGACGGCTCAGCAAGTACTTGAAAGTCGCGGATGGTACAGCCCGCAATGGCACTACGACCATGAGCCTGAAACCCGGCAGGCGCTGGATCTGATTTTCTCAGACTATTTCAGCCGTTATGAGCCGGGTGTTTTCGAGCCTTTGCGGGAAATGTTACTGAAGAACGGCGACCACTACATGCACCTCGCCGATCTGAAGTCCTACATGGAAGCAGATGAGCGACTCCTCGCGTGTTACGCGAATCCTCACGAGTGGGCGCGCAAGGCAATCCTGAATGTGGCAGCCTCAGGAAAATTCTCCAGCGATCGTACTATCACCGAATACGCAGAGCAGATCTGGAACGTAGAACCGTGTCCAATACCGTAGAAATGATGACTCATTCGGACGATCGATCATCTCGGGATTAAGCTCCTGCACACACGTCGCCTTAATGGGGACATTCTCCGGATGGCATCAGCATGCCCACTGAGAACGGCTAGTTGTCAAAGCTGAGTGATTCATCTCAGGTACCTGCATCGTCGGGAAAGAGCTCGGACGGCGATGGGACTGACCAATCGGGAACGTCCATTAGAGACTTCTATCTAGAAAGTACCCTAGGAGACTCTGTTCACTTACCACCTGCCCCGGCCTGCTTGTATCAGACACTCGAGCCGACGCCGGCCTCGTGCGAGCCTGGCCTTTACTGTACCTTCAGGGACTTCAAGGATAGTTGCTGTTTCGTGAATGGATAAGCCGTCTACATAACGTAGTTGGAAGGTGCGGAGCACAGGCGGGGAAAGTCTTGGCAGGAAGCGACCGAGATGCTCTATCATCTCTGCCTCGCGGAAGCGGTCCTCAGGACCTGGACGGGCGTCTGCGAGCTGCTCTGAAAGCGTGTACCTCTCATCGTCTCCGCATGGGTGTTCAAGAGAAACGAAGTTTCGCCGTAACCTTCTGCGCAGGTGCATTCTGGCGGAATTGAGCACGATCGCCCCCAACCACGTTGTAATATGCGCCTCTTGTTTGAATTGTGCCCAATGTAGATAAGCTGACAGCGCCGCGTCCTGAACAGCGTCCTCCGCGTCGGCGGTATTGCCCAGGTATCGCAAGGCGTAGCGGTAAAACCTTGGCAAGCAATGCATGAAAACCTCATCCAGTTCCTGTTCATTTTCGTGGCGAGGAACGGCTGCGATCTTGTCTGAATTTCCGGGAGTGCTCAGCATACTTTTGCTGTTTTTGTCCTTCCAGTTTGGTTGAATTTGTCCAAGTGGCAACTAAACAAGTACAACCGGCATAGTCAAATTGTTCGACTTTGAATCGATGCTTCAGCAGGCGACACATACCGGGACCGTGCGGCGACTTCTCTCACAGTCTCACGTTGCCAATTACATCCGCAACCACAATGCTGACCGCATCGATCACCATCAGCCCGAACAAGCAACCCATGAACGCAAAAGCTGCGAATAGTGTTTCATTCGCGTCGCCGGCACGGTGCAGGAGGTTGATCGGGTACATGGGTGCCAGAACGTTGACCGCAGTCAGTGCACCCCAAAAATTTGCGCTTGGTTTCTTTTTCTTCATTTCCACAACCTCGACAAGGCCCAACAGCTAAGCCTCAGCATTTCTCCCTCCAGTCGAATGTCTTAGGTGGCTTTTGTTTCATCGTTTAGCCTCTCAGTGCTCATTGCTGATGCGATCTCAGTGACATCTGAGATTTCACCTGCACACATCCATTGAGTAGCCGATTCTCACTTCCTTTAGCGATAGAAGTCACCAGAGAAGCGGGTGTAAAGCGATTTTGGACCGGTGGCAAGAGCCCAAGTTGGCGGGGCGGGCCCCTTTGGGGAAGAGAAGCATGTCGAAGCTGCTTCCCGCGCTTTGCGCGATCGAAACATGTTTGGCTTAAACTGCGAAGCTGCCTGATCTTGCTGCTCTGTAGTGAGCTTCCTGCTCAACATGCGTGCCCAGATTTGGTCGGCCGCCCACATAGTGTCATCCATAGCTTGCACCTTTGCACAAGTCGCGCGTAAGCGATGGGTGACTCAAGGATTCGAAGTGCTCCACTGGCCTCAGAGTTGCTACAGCTAGTGCGTCGGAATTTTCCGATTTCGTCGAAGCTGAAGGGCCGTCGTCATTGGCTGGGGACGCGCGATAGATGCGTATACGCGGTGCCGTCGAGGGCGACGGGCACAGGATTAAAAACTCATGCCGACTTTTTTGATTACCGGAATTGCAGGCTTCATAGGGTCCTCGCTAGCAAGAGCATTACTTCGGGAAGGCTGCCGAGTACGAGGGATCGATAACTTCTCAACCGGCAAGCGAGAAAATATCTCCGAGATTCTCGATCACATTGATTTTCTCGCAGCCGATCTGCTCGATGCCAAGGCGGCGAAGTGGGCCTGTCAGGATGTGGATTATGTGCTGCACGAAGCCGCAATTCCGTCGGTGCCGCGCTCGATCAATAACCCGTTGGAAACTAATCGCTCCAACGTGGACGCCACTGTGAGCCTGCTGATGGCAGCCCGTGACGCGAAGGTGCGGCGGGTAGTTTATGCGGCGTCGTCGTCGGCATATGGCGATTCGCCAACCCTGCCAAAGAAAGAGGACATGGTCCCCAATCCCATCTCCCCGTACGCGGTTTCCAAGCTTGCAGGAGAGCACTACATGAAATCATTCTGGCGCTGCTATGGCCTAGAGACTGTGTGCCTGCGATATTTCAACGTGTTTGGGCCGCGGCAGGATCCCTATTCGCCCTACTCCGGTGTGCTGGCGAAGTTCATTTCACAAATGCTCGCTGGGAAACAGCCACTGATTTTTGGCGACGGAGAGCAGAGCCGTGATTTCACATATGTCGATAACGTGGTGCGAGCGAATTTGCTGGCTTGCCGAGCGACAGGCAGTGCTGTGGCCGGCCAAGTGTTCAATATAGCGACTGGGCAGCGGATCAGTCTGAACGACATGTACGAAGACTTGCAGAAACTCACGGGCTATTTCGCTCCCCCCAAATATGGAATGGAGAGACGAGGTGACATCAAAGATTCGCTGGCTGATCTATCACGGGCGGAAAAACACCTGGGCTACCGGCCGGCAGTGAGTTTCGAAGAAGGCCTGCGACGAACTGTCGAGTGGTATCGCAGTGTGGCAGTGACAGGGCAAGAACCGGTACTGAGCGGTGGCGTATTTCACTAGTCACGTTCTTGCAGACGACATTGACCTTAACGCATGGGTTCGGTTTGGATCGGAGGTGACCGAAAGATCCCGAACAATGAC
>Ga0335069_10001563_pt1 | contig 36625 bp, 33 predicted proteins | sample Lox_Sample_11_FD_206714 | JGI IMG/M metagenome (GOLD analysis project Ga0335069, IMG submission 206714) | Soil microbial communities from Loxahatchee National Wildlife Refuge, Florida, United States - Lox_Sample_1.1 | ecosystem: Environmental > Terrestrial > Soil > Wetlands | place: USA... | reverse complement strand
TGCTCAACCCGGCTGACTTCGTGGAACGGATGAGCGAGCGCGAGCAGCTTACCGAGATCCTGGCCGTGGCGGACGTCAAGCCGCCTTTCAAGGAAGTTGAGACAATTACCGGCGAGAAGTCACCCGACAAGCCGATGGGCATCTCTGCCCTCGAGTACCTCGAATCCCTCTGCGGCAAAACGGGCATCTACTACGTGCGCCGCACCGAGGCCAATCGCATTGCCGCCAAGAAGCTCGCCGCTGCGCAGGAGGCCATGGCCGACCTTCCTGGCGAGGCCGAGGAACCGACCGAGGACATCACGGCCCTGCTCGCACGCATGGACGCGCTGGAGAAAGCGCAGGCCAAGCGGGATGCGCTTGCCAAGGAAGAAGCGCTCAAGCAGAGCGCCTACAACACGCTCAACGCCACCGGGGCCCAGATGCAAAAGCGCCTGAAAGCTCTCAAGGACGAGGTCGCCAAGCTTGAGGCCGAGGTCAAGAAAAACGACGCCAAGGTGGCGAAGGCCATAGAAGAGCTGACTGAGGCGCAGGAGAAGACCGAGGCATTCCCAGACCCCATGCCCGAACTCAAGGACGTGCGCGCCGAGATCAGGGCCGTGGAATCAAGACGCGAGGCGACGGCAGCAGCCCGCGAGAAGAAAGCCAACTTCGAGCGTCTCAAGGCCGAGGCCAGGGAAGCCGAAGAAGCCGCCGCCAAGGCCGACAAGATCGTCAAGGAACTGGACGCGCTCAAGGCGAAGATCCTCTCGCGCGAGGCCATCGGCATCGACGGCCTGGAAGTGAAAGAGGATCGGACGCTGCTTTACAAGGGCGTCCCCTTCCGGCAGGCATCGACCGCCGAGCAGTATGCCTTCGCCATCGCGCTCGCCATGCGCCGGCCGAGGAGAATCCGCATGATCGCCATGGACGGCTGGGAGCGTCTCACCGATGAAACGCGGGCCATCGTCTACAAAATGGCCGAAGAAAACGACTATCGCATCCTCAGTACCGGCGTGGTGTCGGACTACGATGACAAGTATCTGCATGTGGAGATCGTGGAAGGAGGTCACGAATGAGGCACACACCTCCACCTTGGCGAGCGGTTCCTGTCGATACCGTCAAAGGATCGTGGGATATTCTGGATGAGCGAAACGTTGAGATCGGCAATATCCAATCGGCAGGCGATGCGCGCCTCATCGTCCTGGCTGTCAACTGTCACGCCTCTTTAGTCGCTGCGGCTGCGTTAGCCCTGGCACGGATCGAATCGGATATTGAATCCCCCAACAACCATGTCAAGGAAGGCGACGACCTGCGCGCCGCCCTTGCTCTCGTGAAAGGAAACCAGGACACCCTTGGCTTTCGTGGCCTTTTTGGCTGTCGCTCGTCCCTTGGCCATGGCAAGGGCAAGGGTGGCGGTGGTGGCGGTGGCGGTGGCGGCGGTGGCGGCTAATTTACATGGCCAGCGTATTCGCCGACCTGTCGGATCTCAAAGAAAAGGCACGCTTTCACAAGGCGTGCCTTGTTTCATTTTCCACCGGCAAAGACTCCCTCGCCGTCATGGACCTGTGCACGAGGGCCTTCGACCGCGTGATCCCCTTCTTCATGTACCTCGTCCCGGGCCTATCCTTCATCGAAGAGCGCCTCGCCGACGCCCATAAACGCTGGGGCACCCCCGTCCTCCAGTTCCCCCATTGGGTCCTTTTCAAGTGCCTGCGCAATGGCATCTACTGCCCCAACCATCATTCCTTTGACGACCTTCCGAACTTCAAGCTCTTCGACATCTACGAGATGGTTGTCGAGGAAACCGGCATTCCCATCATCGCCCACGGCGGCAAAACGGCGGACGGACTCTGGCGCCGCCGCATGATGAGCGCCACCGGCGCCTCCAAGAAATGCTCGCATATCTTCTATCCCATTCGCTCCTGGTCCAAGTATGACGTCATGGCCTATCTCGACTCACGCAAGATCCCCATCCCCCAGGAATCCAAGGACCGCCGCGCCGCCGGCGTGGACCTCGGCACCAGCAGCCTCCTCTGGATGCACGACAACCATCCGGAAGACTTCAAGAAGCTCTGCGAGACGTTCCAATACGCGGACAGCGTAGTCGCCCGCCGAACGTTCTATAACGTGACCTGATGGGCAAGAAACAGAAACCCAGCATCGAAGCCGCCTTCCAGGCCGTCGGCGCCGTGACAGCCGCCGTAGACGCCCCAGACGCCGAGCTCCAGGGCGCCGCGCCACCAGCAGCGCCTGCCGAGCCAGCAGCCAGCGTCCAGCCCCTCGCCGCCCTCTCGCGCTTCCAGCAATTCACCATCGAGCGCATCCACCGTTCCCTACTCAAAAACGCCCCTTACAATCCCCGCGTCCTCTCCGAAAAGGCCCGTCAGAAGCTCCGCAAGGTGATCGAGAAGCACGGCCTGGTCGAGCCCCTCGTCTGGAACCGCCGCTCGGATAACCTTGTCGGTGGGCACCAGCGCATCTCGGTCATCGACTCCCTGGAAAAGACGAGCGACTACACAATCGATGTCGCGGTCATCGACGTGGATCCGAAGAAGGAGCGCGAACTGAATATCGCCCTCAACAACCAGGAAGCCGCCGGCACCTGGGACCTCGGCAAGCTGGAGGCCATGTTCAAGGAGGAGATCGACCTGGATGCCACCGGGTTCGGGACCGACGACATCTACCAACTCTTCGGCAACGCTCCCCTCATCGCCAACCCCGAGGCCCTGCAAACCGCTGCGGACAAGGTGCGCGCCGCCCGTGCCCAACTCGACAAGACCGAAAAAAAACAGGCCTTCCGCGACGACCCCAACTTCTACTGCGTCGTCATCTTCCAGGACGTCCGCATTCGCAACCACTTCCTGCGCACCATCGGCTGCGAGGAAAAATCGCTTCGTGGACGGCCGCTTCCTCATCGCCAAGCTCGGCGGACTCCCCGGCCCCGACCTGGAAATGGATCAGATGTCCGCCTCTTGCGATAACTGCGGCTTCGACAATGCCATCGCCAAGGACGCCAAGGATTTCAAGTGCAAGCAGTGCGGCGAGACGTGCAACGTGATAGAATAGCAGCCGTTTCGAGCCATTGGCAAACGTGAGCCGTGCGTGCGTTGGGAAGCGTAGTCCTGACCGTGACTACCCGGTGAGGAAAACTTGCCGACCATCGGAAGAAGAAGTCTGGTCCCAAATAAACCCGGAAGGCCAGGTCGTCAGAATTTGCGAGAATTGTGGCAGCGGTTGCGCTGCTGGATGAAAAAAAACGTGGAAGATCCAAGAAAGACAGTCACCATCCCTGGTCAACTCATTGGCCAATGCGCTCGCTGCAAATATTGGTGCTACGGGCACCCCGTCAAGGTCCGATTTCGCGGCTGGTTCGTCTGGATCCGAAGATTCTGGTGGTCCTCGTGCTGGACGCATATCCTGTGCGATGATTGCATCAAAGAACTTGCCGAAGAATGACCCAGCACATTAATGTCTTGCATCGGAAATCAAGCGAAGTTAAAATCTGGCGATTGGAAATTGAAAAACCCCGATATGCCGTCCCAATCTGTTAATTGGGGAGCTAGGAGTCACAATGCGAAACACTATCTACTCTTCTCAGTTCAGTGATGCCAATGGTTGCCCTGAGGGTGGCCATACGTTCGGCAAAGGGTTCGCCATCGCATGGCAGCGAGGTCCACTCGGAAGAGGCGAACAACGGGAGGAGCCGAACGGCGCTTTCGTGGAGGATATCATAGCGGCAGCGCAGGACCGATTGGAGTTCTACCAGAGGTCGCGTTTTAACTGCGAGGAGAATGCAGCGGCAATCAAGCACTTGGAAGCGGCCCTCGCCTTACTCGACAGCCGTACCAAACGGCGTGAGCAGGCTGGCATTGAGGGTACGCACGCCGGAAAGTGATACCATCATGGACGACCCGTTCGAGGACTGGGTAGACATTGGTGGGGAGGGTTAGGTGCTACATAAAGAGAAACGAATTTTGGTTACCTGGGGGTTCTGGGGGAAAAGATAATGCCTGACGGTATTCTTGGCGACGGCGGCTTGCAGGCCGGCAAGTACAACATGGCCCTCGTCCGCCGTGCTATCAAAAATGGCTGGGACGTGCCGCCGGAGATAAAAAAGCTTGTGGTCAACCAAATGGCCCTCGTCGTCGGCAAGTCAGAAGACGAGCGCAACCGCGTGGCGGCATCCAAGGTTCTTGTGGCCGCGGATGCCGTGGATGCCAGGCGGGAAGCCACGCAAGCCGAGGAAGACAAGCCGGAAGCGGCAAGTATCGTCAACGTCCTTAACCTCACCGTGCTGACTCATGAGCAACTTGAACAGCTTGACCGCGCTCTTGCAATCGCAGCCGGGGGCAGCGGAGGAACTGCGCCACCGGATAGAAATGGAAAAGTGTCGGCGTAGCCCGCACTACTTCATCAACACGTATTGCCGCATCGAAGATTCCATAACCCGCTCGTGGATTCCATTCCATATGTGGCCAGCGCAGGCCGAGGCCCTTCAAGACATTCTCGACAACCAATTCGCCATCGCCCTCAAGGCCCGCCAGCTTGGCATCACCGCGATCGTCCTTGCGCAAATCCTGTCCTCGATGCTGTTTCATCCCATTGCGAAAGTCGTGGCGCTCTCCAAAGGCGTGCGCGAGTCGAAGGAACTTATCGAGCGTCTGTCGGGAATGCACGACCGCTTACCGGACTGGATGCGGCAGAATGTGAGAGGGCAAAACAGCGAAGAGATCGAGTTCGCCAACGGCAGCCGCGTTCTTTCCTTCCCCACGACGGGCGGGCGCTCTTTTACAGGCACCATGGCCGTCATTGACGAGGCCGACGTGTTGCCTCCTTCATCCTCCGAGGAAGGACGCCTCGGCCAGATGATCGACGCCGTAAAACCAACGGTGGACGCCGGCGGCAAGCTGGTGCTCATCTCAACGGTGGATAAGGCGCGGCCCATGTCGCTGTTCAAGAAAATCTACAAGGCCGCGAAAGAAGGGCAGGCCAATTACAAGCCGATCTTTCTGCCGTGGCACGCTCGACCCGACCGGACGCCGGAATGGTACGCGGACGAGTGCCGGACTTGCTTGGCCACGCGCGGCTCGCTCGATTACATCCACCAGGAGTATCCCGCGACCGACACCGAGGCCCTGGCGCCGCGCGTTCTCGACAAGCGCCTCGCTCCGCAATGGCTCGAGCAATGCTACCAGCCCATGGGCCCCATGACCGACGCCGAGCTGCGCGCCTGGTACAACCCGACCGTCGCCGGCGCCTTGCCGTCTCCCCCGCCGGCCATCCCTCAGCTTGTCATCTACAAGCCGCCGACCATCGGCGGGCAGTATGTCATGGGCGCCGACCCGGCGCAGGGCAACCCCACCAGCGACGACAGCGCGGCCCATGTGCTTGACCGACGCACCGGCGAGGAGGTTGCCTGTCTGTGCGGCAAGATCGAGATGAGCGTCTTCGCGGCGCACATTGACCGGATCGGTATCTTCTACAACCACGCCCCTGCCATGATCGAACTCAACAACCACGGCCACGCGGTCATCGCCTGGCTGCGCGACAACGGGCACATTCAGGTTCTGCATGGCCTGGATGATAAGCCCGGCTGGGCGACGACGACAAAAAGCAAGACGATGCTCTACGACGAGACGGCGGACGCATTCCGGAACAAGGAGACGATCCTGCATTCGTTCGCGACCTGGGCGCAGCTATCGTCCATCGAGGGTGCTACCCTCAAGGCGCCCGAGGGGATGTTCGATGATCGTGCCGTGTCCTACGTCCTCGCGATAGCCGGCATCAATCGCACGCTGTTTGATTGGGTGGTCAAGGCGCCGCGCGAGCGCAGCAAGCGCGAGGAGACGACGCCGACAGATGCGTTCATCGGCGGGGACAAGTCGATGGACAAGCAGATGCAGGAAATGGGATGGTGATCAGCCGCGCATGTGCCACTCGCCCAGGCCGTCCTTGAAAGCACTTCTCCCGCACACCGGGCATTGATACCAGCCATAGCGAAGGAAGCCCGCCTCGCTCATGTGGTACTTGGCGCGCACGCGACAATGCGGGCAGATCGGCGTTTCCTTGACGTGCTGGATAACGGCTGAGACGATGACGAAGGCGAAGACAAAGGCGACGAAGGCGATGAGGATCATGGCATCCCATGGAAGATGGGGGATGGGGGATGGGGGCAGCATTCGCCCCGGCTGTTAGTCCGGTTGGGACTGCCCTTCGGAAACTCAGAAGACCCGTTCACCGGGGGATACAACAACACGCCAAAGCAGCGTGCGGATCAATCGCCGGTGGTAAGGCGGCGACCGCAATTTGCACCCGGCACCTTGGTCTAACAGGCCAGGGCGGCGACGGTGCCTTCTACACGTCGAACGAAATCGACCCGCGCGGAAATCATGCCAGCATGACCTCAGGCGCTGTGCAGCACCGCCCCCGCCCGGGCCCGGAGCCCTCGGAGCGGCGAGGCGTTAGCCTCTTGCGGGCACATTTTAGGCAGTAGCCCGCCATTGCCATTTTGCCGAACATTGGCTTTTTTCGAAAGGTGGCTTGCAGTCAGACGTGCGAAATCACTAAGATGACTTCCGCGTCGGTGCGTGACCACCTTCGCATTCGGGCCCTGGACTTCTGGGCGATGTCCAGGGCCTTTTCATGCGCGTCTCCTGTTTTACACGAAGGAGGCGGCGAGCGGCAAGACTATTTCGAAAATACCATTGGACAGGCGCGCGATGCCATGTTAGCATCCGGGCGCTGACTGGAGAGTCAGAGCGGCCCGCGTCCGGCTTGTGGTCCTTGGCCGGCGCGGGTTTTTTGCTGCGCCTTCCTGCCCGGCACTTTTGAAACGTCTACTTACGGTAGACACATAACGGCTATCCCATCGTCAGCGTTCCGATTACACTTTGGACAGTGTCCGTCCCTCTCAGGTATTCCGGATGCCTTCCGTATGGTCCTCGATTGGCAAGGTGAGCGGCCAGTTCCTTTCTAGCCTGGCGACAAGCTTCGGCGCCAACTTTTACGGCAGCGGCACACCGGCAAGCTCGCAGGCCTTCCTCTCACGCGAACGTCCTGACCGCCAGCAATACACGACGGAAAAGCTTAAGAGCACAGCGGCCAACCTCGCCTTTCTCCCCTTCTATGACGCCTGGCAGAACCTGGAAGAAACGCAGCAGATGCGCCGCGCTTATCGGCGCATGCTCTCGGATCCCAACGTCAAGGCCGCGCTGCTGGGCAAGCTCCTCGGCGTCATGGGGCTCGAGCTCAAGATCCACCCCGCCGGCGACCGGCCCGAGCAAAAGGAACACGCCGAGTTCATCGAGTGGAACCTGACCAAGCGCTTTCACGGCGCCGTGCCGATGCTCATCTGGTCCGTCCTGTCCGGAGGCTGCGTGGATGGTTACTCCGTCAACGAGAAAATCTGGACCTTCCAGGACGGGGACCGGCGACAGCGATTTTTCCTCAAGCGCGTGCTCCGCGACCTGAAGCAGAAGGACGTCGATCAGGATCTTGTGCCGCGCATGGACGAGTACCGCAACATCACCGGCATCATGGGTCTGCGCTACAACGGCGGGCAGATATGGTCGCCGGATGAGTTCATCATCTGGCAGAACATGCCGATGTACGGCAACCCCACGGGGACAAGCGACCTGCGCGCTGCCTACGGGCGCTACTGGATCCTCGATGCCGTGACGAAGCTCCGCGCCGTGGTAGCCGAGAAGTATGCCCGGCCGGTCGCCTATGCAACCTATCCCGCCGCGCACACGCAAAGCTCGGTCGAAAATGTCCTCAAGCAGCTGCGCTCGGAGCAGTGGGCAGCGGTCCCCGAGGGCGTAAAACTTGAGGTGGTGGACCTGGCCGGGCGCTCGGACGAATACTGGTCATCGTTCCGGCGCGACTGCCAGGAAGATATTTTTCTGTCCATCCAGCTCGCCACGCTCCAGGCCCTGACGGGCGCCCCTGGCACCGTGCGCGGCTCATCGGCCATCCACGAGGCCAAGTCGAACAAGGCGGAATGGCTGCTGGCCGAGCAGTGCGAGAACATCCTGAACGATCACGAGGACGGGCTGATCCGCGACATGCTGACCGGCAACTACGCGGACGTCATTGACCTGCCGCACGGCACGCTCACGGGCACGGATGACGCCGAGCTCAAAGAAAGCCTGGCGATCGACCAGGGCCTTTACGACATGGACTGGCCGCTATCCCGCAAGGAGATGGAGGAGCGCTACGGGCGCACGTGGGCCACCGACGCCGAAGACATGCTCAAAAAGCCGGCGCAGCAGCAGTCGGGAGCGGGCGAGGGGCCGATGGGCCTGGATCATCTCTTCCCGACAAGGTCGTCGCCTCCGAATCCTGAGATTCCGACGCCTGAGGCTCCAAAGACGCCCGCGGAAGAAACGGCGCACCACGAGACGAACGGCAACGGACGCGCCCTCGCGTTAAACCGTCTCGCCGGCTTTCGCAAGGCGCCGATGTTTGGGGAGAATGGTGCAAAGGCAGAGAAGACGACAATCCGTCCATTCGTGGAAGAACTGCCGCCGTTGCCTGCCCCGGACATCGTGCAGCCGAACCAGTTTTCATGCGGAGCCTCGCAGGCCATGACCGCCGGCAAGCTCTTTGGCGTCGGCCCCGACAAAATCAGCGAATGGGAAAAGGCGCTCGGAACCAACGTCCAGAAAAGCACAAATCCAAAGGCAATCATCGCTTATCTTCAGTCGCTCGGACTCAAGGTGGAAGCCAAAAGTGGCATGAGCATCCAAGATTTGCGGGATGCTCGTAAGCGTGGCTGTTACACGATCTGCCCGGTTCAGGACTATGGCAGCCGCAGAGAGAAAGGCGCGGACTTCGCCTATGGGCATTACCTCGGAGTCTTGACAGTAACCGGGCAGGGAGAAGTCATCTGTCAGGACTCGAGCGAGGACAACATCACGCGCGGGCAGGGTTCCATTCAAGAACCTGGACGCATCGCGATTGCGCCCGAAACCTGGATGGCAAACTGGCATGACAAGGATGCCGAAGGCAACGAATACATCCGCTTTGGCATCATGGTCGGTCCGAAGGTGACGGAGCACGCCGAGGGCGCGGCCAAAGAATGGCCGGAACTCTATGCCCCTGGCGGCACGAATTACATTCCACCCTTCGTCGCCACCAACGCGGACCAGCAGGTCAGCGTCCTCACGGCGCCTACCAAGAAAATGTTCGCCGAGGACATGACGCCGGCCCAGATCGAGCAGGGCGTCCGGGAACTGATGCACGGCAAGGCGACCGCCCAGGATCTCAAGGACATGGCCAAGGCGCTCGAATCCCTGTCGCACGCCGACCTTGCCTGGCTCAAGGAGCGCCTCGGCATCAAGGCCTCGGGCACGATCGCAACACAGGCGGCGAAGATGTCGCGGCACCTCAAGGCGCCGAGCTTTTCGTCGGGTGCGCTGCAGATCAAGCATTTGCTCACGTTCGATGAGGATCAGACGGAGCAGCTTGTCGCGCTCCTGCGCAAGATGTCGCCAGCAGACCGCGAGCGCGTAGCCAGTCAATACGGCATGGATACCGCCAATTTCATATTCAAGCCACGCGACATTGTGGACCACATTGTTAAAAAGGCCAAGGGCGAATGATCGCGACCAAGAAGAGACGCCGCAGTCGGCTTCATCCCTTGACAAAATGGGCCTGTACGTGCCGCCTGGTGACGTATTGTTGCCGTCATCTGCGTTCTTTTGCGGCTGGCGTAGGTGTCCGTTCTTCTGGCGCGACATTACCTCTGCCATCTCTCACGGCTGGAGTAGACTACCCCGCCGACAATCCCGCTGCCCCTCTTGGATGGGCACCCTTCAACCCTCCTGGCAGCGTAGGAACACCGGGAAGTACGGCACCGGCAATTTCTGCTATCACTCCGATAGCTGGGCAAAATGATACTCTTGCGATAGCTGGATGGCAATTAACTAGCGATACAGTTTTTAAGACCTATGGGCAAACGAACAGTGGTAATGGAACATTAGTCAATGCCATCCTTCCTAGTTCGTCTTGGTTAGACACGGCAAAGAATGTCGCCAACATTGTCATAGACCCCAGCCAAGTATCGAAGGGAATGTACTTAGTATGGCCAAGTAACAGTAACGGTGTTGGCCTTCCTATAGCTGTCAACAAGACGGAAAGCATCCAGGTATTCTTTACACCATCTGCTGCAAGTCAAGCCAAATCTCGTGTGGTGGTTGGTGAAACTTGCACTTGCACCGGGCGCAATTTAACAAGCACAGACAGGTCCACTACATCGCTAACGGTTGCCACTGGTACGCAAACGCTTACCGTCCCTGCTGGACGCACCTATGCTGCCGGTCAAACGGTGGTGCTCAACAATTATTCGTTCACGGCACCCTCTCCAGCCAATGTCACAACCACAGGACTCCTTGTGGCGTCCATGATCGGCACCGTGACGAGCGCTACGACGGTAGGCGGCACAACCACTCTTGTCCTTAATATCACCACAGCCAACGGTAGCGGGACTTACGCTTTTTGGGACGTATGTTCCTGTTGGATTTATTGGATCAAATCGGATGGCTCGCAAGGCGCATGGCTCACGCCCGTCGAACTCAATGAGTGTCACGTCAACTTTGTTGTGCCAACAGCGGATACATCAGCCACTTATTACGTGTGGCTGCATAATGGTTTCGGTGACAAGAGAGGATGGGCGCAACCGCTCTCAGTTGTGATAGCCACAGCGGATAACTGGACGGCGGGCGGAACGGTCTACATGGGAGACTATGGGGCTAGTGGACAGCCTAATTCTGGCCTCGATTGTACGCCTGCATTAACTTCTGCCTTAACTGATCTTAGTGGCGGCGCTGGCAAGATTGTGTTCGGGACCAGGGGCGGGGCGTCAGGAACTTATCTCTTTAAGGCATCTGCTGGTGCGGCTTACAACATTCAAGTAGGTGGCGGTTATGCTGTTTGGCTTACTGGCATTTCTGGGCAAAACACGGTTCTGGCGTCCTATGCAGGCGAAAGCTTTTCTGACGGACTTATCCGTAACGATTATGGTCTGGTGACGGACTTGACCGTGGACACTACGGCAGCGACGTTGACCGCAGGCGGTGCCGTGGGCGGTGCCCTGGTAAGTGCGTCCTCGACAAAAAACGTCACGCTCATCTGTAAGAATGGGCCTGAAAACGGCGGTTCTCTTCGACCGTTTTCTTACAACGGCACACTGACGAATATCTACCACAAGAACCTCACGATTCACGGTCAAGGTTTTATCGGCGGTTCAGGCAATGCCACGCTCAATTCTGGCCAGTTTTATGTGGACGGGTTTACCTACTACGGTACGTCGGACGGTAGCGGTACAGTCCCATCGGAAGCGGCTTTCTTCTTCACGGCGGATACTTGCGGTGTCTATGTAAACAATGCTGTCTTCCGCCACGAGGCCAGCCTGACAACGAATACATCATCGACATCGCTCACCATCGCGGAAACGGACGGAGCGAATTTTCAGTCGTGGAATACAGGCGCATCGACATCGACATCCAACCTGACTATCGGTTCGCCTAATGCTGGCCCCAATTACTCCTTCGCGGTATCCGGCTTGCCCACGTCCAACGTCGTTGGCTTGCCCGTCATCTTGCTCAATGGCGGCAACTACATTTATGGCACAATCGTCAGCTACAACGGAACTACGCTCGTCTTGTCGCCAATCTTGACAGGTGGCTCAGGAACATTCGCAAGCTGGACTGTTACCATCCGGGCGGTGACGATCACGACGCAGACCAATTTACCTATTTCCGTTGGCGATCCAATCATGCTGTATGGCACCAGCGATGCCGCGCCTAATCGCAACAAGGTTACGCTTGTCGGGCAAGCCGCCGTCTACAACTCTTCGACTGGCGTCTTGGCAATGGCTCCCATGGATACGGGTGTCGCCTTCACGTTGTTCAAAGCTATTGGCTGCGGCACTTGTTCATCATGGACCTTCAATAGCACAAAAAAGGCGGATTACTGTCAAGGCCGCATCATGTGGGCACAGAATTGCGAAATCAGCGACATGACCTTCAATGCCTGCCAAACGATCTTTTATTCAACGCCCATGTGGTTCGAGGCAGGTGGAACTAGCGGCGATCCCAACAAGGGAGAGAGTTTTAATTGGGAAAATAACGGCATGGAATACGTGACCAACGTGGCGGCTGCCACGAGTAACACGATCACGTTCTACGATGCCAATTACGTCACGATCAGTGCCGGGGCGACGGGAACATTCACGCTCACCTTCACTCAAGGAACTACTAGCGCCATAGCGGCTGGTGCTTCTGCATCGACAGTGCAAACAGTGGTGCAAGCGGTCCTTGGTGCCAACAATGCCGTGGTGCGTCTTTACACGAATCCGAATAGCGGCGTCCAGACATATACCATCGAATTTGCGGGGACGCTGACAGGCTCACAGACAAGCCCTACTATCGGCACTGGATCATTGACAGGTACAGGGTCAGTCACTCATGCGGCCTGGATTCATCCTTACCAGGTGATAATTACCAATGGCAAAGGCTTTGCCCAAGCTCGGTACGTCACGGGAGGCAGCGGACTTCAACTTACAGTGGACCGACCATGGACCTTGACGCCGGACCCGGCTTCATCGCGAGCCAGTGTGGGCGAAATTGCGTACCGTGTCACCGTCCATAAGTGTGCCTTGGAAGGGAACAACTATTTCCAGTTTCAGGATCAATACATTTTTTACCTTGTCCCTGCCGCAGCCAATACGGGCTTCGCGGCCTTTGTGGGTGGGTCGGACATCGTTCTACGTGACAACGACTACAGTGGTTTCATGCGGGCGATTTCGGTGAACACGGGAGGGTCTACGCTTGCATCTCCCGCCTATATGTGGACCGTCAACGGCTGCCGCTTCAATGGATGCTGCGTGGGCGTTGATTACGCTGAAAACGTTAGTACGTCGGGCAATGAAAATGGGTCCATGTTCGGGATTACATTCAACGAATGCCTATGTCCGACTAATTACAACATTATTCCAGTGACCTTGGCTCCAGCGGCATTGCGTGTCAACAACTACAACAGTACGATCCTGGCAAGCAGTTATGGCAACGGCACATTCGGAACGTCGGGACAGAACTATGGGGCACCATACGGACTTTATTCAAGCGGTTCACCTTCCGGCACCATTAACTTTTACAACACGTTGGTCTATGGGGATGATGGTGTGAATGCTGGCAGCGTATCAACAGCGAATCCTACTTCCGTGACCGTCAATGAAGGTGGAACATCGGCCTTTGATAACTTCCTACATTAAGGCAAACATGAACCGCCGTCAAAAACAGCTTGAATACCGTCGCTGGCTCGAAAGTCAGGGGCGTGCCAGCCTGCGCAGCGAGGTTACGGATGAGGAAGTTATTCGGGCTATCAAGTCAGTCCCGGAACACTTTGCGCCGATTACAGAAGTATTTTCCACCTCCGCGGTATCCAGCGACAGTGGTGGCAGCGTCACAACTCCGACAAGCGGAATTGATTCATCGACATCTGGCTTTGTTGCAGTGGCCGTATCAGATTACGCCGGGGCAAGCCTCGGCACAGTGCTAAGCAGAGACGCCCATGGGCCGACCGCTTTGACATCGTATACGGACGGGGCCAGCGTATGCCGTTCAACGATTTACTATTTCGCGAACTATTCAGGCCGAGCTAATGATTACTGGCAATACTCCGGCGGCACGACATTCCCGTCCATCGCGGTAATCGGCTTTTCGGCAGTCGTGACTTCTTCACCCTACGACAGCGGCACCAATCATGGAGCGGGTAATACAGGATTAACCAATCTACAAACCGGCAGTGCCAGTCCAAGTCAAGGCGGCGACGTTCTCTTAGCTGCATTAGCTGTCAATAGTGGTGCATCGGACACCTACACGATTGACAGCAGTTTCCACATTCAGGAGCACCAGGCCAACGTCGCCGCCAACGCGCTAGGTATCACATTCGCCTATCTCATTCAGACATCGGCCAGTGCTGTCAATCCGAAATTTTCGTGGCAGACATCGCAGGGAGCGGCAGCAACGATTGCGGCTTTCAAAGCGGCGAGTCCGCCAGCAGGCGGTACCGGCGCCCCCATCCTATCGGGCGGCATCCTTCAGTCTTCCATAGTCAGGTGGTGATCCCATGGCAGTACGATCAGGACAAACGATAAGCGTCTGTTTTACCACGCGGTCCTTTTCTACCGGTGCCAGGACCAACGCCGATTCCCTGCCCACGGGCGTCCTGTACGTCAACGGGGTCGCCAACGGCGCCACGGTGACGGTGTCCCTGACCGCCGACAGCGTAACCGGTAGTTACTACGCCAGCGTCACGCTGCCCACCTTGGCCGTGGGCGATGTCTGCTGCTTGCGCATCGCCGCCACGGTCAGTTCGGTCACCGACAACGCGATCATCTGGACCGATTCCAAGGACTTCTTCGCTGGTTGCATCCCAGATGCGGTCGCAGGCGGAAACACTGGCCTGCTGATCGCCGGTGCCAACGCGGCAGCCAGCTTCACGGGCACTTCCGGGCCAGGCATCACAGCCACCGGTTCCAGCGGATTTCCTGGGGTGGACTTCGTTGGCGGTGCCGGTGCAGCGGCGGCCTACTTCAACGGCACGTTCCAGATAACAGGCGGCATCGTGGTCACGCAATCGGGCAGCAACCTGCCGGCACTATCGCTCACGGGCAATGGCACGGGAGCCGGACTTTATGCCATCGGAGGCGCAAACGGTTCGGGTATTGTTGGCTCTGGCGGCGCGACCACGGGCAGCGGCATCTACAGCGTGGCGCAGGGAGCGGGAAATCCTGGTTTCTTGACAACGGGGGGAGCAGCCTCCGGTGGAACGGCTGCTGGCGAAGGCATCTTGGCAGCAGGCGGTGCGGCCGCAACAGGGGCAGGCAATACCGCAGCGGCAGGATTCCGCGCAATCGGTGGCCATGGAGCGGCTTCCACAAATGGATCTGGCGATGGTTTTGTTGCCCAATGCGGCATTACGGGCACCGTGAGTTTCGGCAATGGTGCAACGTTCTCCGGGACAAAAGATGTTAATCTCGGAAGCAGCGGCACGATTGTGGGAGCGAGTGTAATTGCGGCAGTGGACGCTGCTCAGTTTGGCGGTCAGACGGTGACGGCCTCGGGAGCGATAACGGCCGGAGCCTACATCGGCACGGCCTCGATTGGAGCGGCCAAGAACGATCTGATAGATCAATCGACCCTCGTAGCGGCCTTCGTTTCTGCCATGGCGACCGCTCCCGTAGGCAGCGTGGCGGCAGCAATCACGCTTCCGACCATCCCCACCGACTGGATTGCAGCGGCCGGCGTTAAAGCCGACGCCGTCACCAAGATCCAAAACGGCCTGGCCACACCCACCAACATCACGGCGGGCACGATAACCACCGTGACGACTCTGACAAACCTCCCGGCAGTGCCGACCGATTGGCTCACGGCCGCAGGAGTCAAGGCGGACGCGGTCACAAAAATTCAGTCCGGCCTGGCAACCTCCAGCGCTCTCACGACCGTCAACAGCAACGTGGTCGCCGTTCCTGCAGCCGTGGTCAGCGCCATGGCGACATCGCCTGTAGGCTCTGTGGCAAGTGCAGTCACTGTGGGCAGCATCACCGACAAGACGGGCTACAAGCTCGCTGCGGACGGCCTCGACTCCGTGACGGCAGGCGGCAACGGCACCATCAGCAAGATCATCGTCACGCAGCTCGGTAGCGCCTTCACAACACAGGGCAGCAGCGTCTTCACCGGCCAAGCCCTGGCCAACGCTCCATCAGGCGGCTCGGGTTCCGGTGCCTTTGCGGTCGAGGTCATCGTCACGAGCGACGGAAGCACGCCGATTCCTGGTGCCAACGTCCGCATCAGCGGCACGCAGCAGGCGCTGACAGCGAGCAACAGCAGCGGCGTCGCGTCCTTCAGCCTCAACGCGGGGAGCGGCCTGGTCCTCTCCGTGACCAGCCCGGGCTATCGCTACACGCCGACGACGCACACCATCGACGGTTCGGGACATTGGGATTCGACTGGTTCGGCCAACCTGACGATCACGTTGACGCTCATTCCGACGATTCAGCCAAGCACGGGTGTGGGTACAAGCAACTGCTTCTTCAACGTCTACGACGCGCAGGGGAATCTCAAGACGGGCATCAAATTCTCGGTAACGCTGGAAAGCACGGCGGACCCCACCGATGCGTACAGCACCAATCCGGTGTCCTTCACGAGCGATTCGAATGGTTTGTGTCAAGTCACTCTGGTTCAGCTTGCGACCTACAAGCTCACGGATTCGAGCGGCCTGGTGAACAAGCATTTCAAGGTGAGTGCGGCGCCGACGACGCCCTTGCCGAATATCGAGGCGGCGTTTTAGGACGGAGCGCGCGAAAGACGGGCGCCTTTAGCCTTGAGTCTTGCCCATTGATATTTCGATATGGGCTGCATGTCGCAGCGACAATTTTTTGACAGTGCCGCTATCCCTTTCTCATTTCCAATCGTAAAATAGCCCACGTTGGTTTCCACGTTGTACACAGGGCCTTCGTGATGAAAACGCTTGACGCTGACTACTTTATCAAGAAATACATGTCTGGGGTAAGCTGCGGTCAGCTGGCAAATGAAGCGGGCATAAGCCACGGGACAATGAAAAGTTTCCTCTTGAAACACAATGCTGAAATCCGACTGAAGCCGCGACGACCAATGCCTTCCGATATTGAAGAAATTGTCCGCTCCGGTCTTAACATCCAAGAAATAGCCGCCAAGTTCGGCGTCAGTCATGGAACCGTGACGAAATGGAGAAGCCAAATCGCGATCGGAAAACGCGACAAAGTTTTCCTTTCCGATAACGAATTGTGCGCTCTTTATAGAGACAGCCACATGTCCGAGAACGCCTTGGCAATTAAATTCGGCACCAGTCGTCGGACTATAAGAAGGCGATTGCTCCGGATGGGAATAACTGCCCGCAACCAGTCCGAGTCCGAATCCCTCAAGTGGTCCATGATGACGCAAGATCAACGGCTTCGCCAAGTCCACGCTGCTCATGCGTCCGTCAAGGGCAGATTCGAGAGCGACGTTATCGAGTGGCTTCGCGCGATGCAGATACCTTGCCAGCAGTCCGTTGCGGTTGGTCCTTATTTCGTGGACATCGCTCTTGATGAATTCCCCATCGCCGTGGAAATCGAGACGCGACACGGGTTTACTATCAAGTCCAGGAGGAAGAGAATCGAATACATCCTCGATCAGGGCTGGTGCCTGATCTATGTTACAGTCCGCCAGAAAATGATTTTGATTAAAGTGGGACCACGTCTTCATACCCTTCTGGAGATGGCACGCCGCCGTGAGACGATCTTCGGTAAATATGGGGTGATTTCGAGTGACAGTAAAAAGAACCCCGCTCGCCATTTTCACTTCAAAGGCATCCCCCGAATACCAGGATTTTGACATCGCCCTAATGTTGCCGTGTACTTGGTTTCCCGGAAGAACGCAGTTGCAAACGTCGCGGGCTTCTCGGCCTCGCACGTCGGCAAAAAGGACATCGCGAGAAAAGTATTTGCCGAACCATCGGCGGTGATCAGGTTTATGAGGCAAAGGCCCGTGCCGTTCGCGCCCATCTTGTACGCCAAGAAAACGCCAACATGGAAACGTGTCGCGTAAATCTGGATCAAGAAACTCCTCTTGCATGGAGTGACGGTAAATTTCGCCAACGTTGGTCCTGACGACCATCTCGGCGTAACCTTCTCCCGGCGTGACGCCAGCCTTCTCAAGAATCCTTTGGATCTTTAACCGTCCCTTTCGTGGCGCCTCGCCGCTTGCCACAAGGTCCGCAATAACCTTTTGGCACTTCTTCAAGATCGTCGTGGAACTCGCTTCGGACATCGTGAAAGCGGTTCGATACATTCGTGGTCCAAAATGCTCTGGATCAATCCCCAGCCTCGGCACGAGCTTCCTGAAATACTCCAGCGCATCCATCGGCGCCAGCGGCTTGATTGCCGTCGTCGCGAAGCATGACCAGTCGGTAAGTTCATCCTCGGAATATTGCTCGGCCTTTGCCGCTCGCAACCGGATGCGCGAGCGCCCGAGCAGGTCTGCCATTGCAGCGGCCTTGGCGAAAACCTCTTGTAACTCGCACAGCTCATCGAAGTCAAAGAAGCGTCCCGAGCGCCTGAGGAAAGCGGCCGGGCCGCGGCGCATGGCACGGGCGAGGGCTTTTGTGGATAGGCGAGCGAGGGTGGCGGCGCCTTCCTTTTGGGCGGCGCTCATCAGGGATTCGATTTTGTCGCCGTCCTGTCCGCCGACTGCGATTTGTTCAGAGAATTGGCAGAGTTCCGACAGACGGGCGAGTTCGCCGCCGTCATTGAGAAGTGCGTCCAAATGATCGTCGTAGTCGGCAAGAGATGCCAGCACGTTGCGATCGGCATCGGGCTCGAGCATGGCCACGGCGAGCGCCGAAAGATTGCTCACTTCAGCAAATCCTCCATCGTGACGCCCACGGCTCTACTGAACCGTCTGAGCATGGAAATCCGTGGATCCTCGGTGCGCGAAAGAAAACGCCACGCAGCCTTGCGCGCCGTGTCGGCCTCGTAACCCATGCGCAAGCCTATTTCTTCGAGCGTGAGCGACGAGCGCATGTAGAGGTCGCGGATCCTCGCCATCGAAGGATCTAGCATCGAAATAAGCTCTTGTGTCTCATGCCACAAAGTCTACCGAAGGTAGACGTTTTCCACCAGTGTCGTTGCAAGTATACGGCGCGCGGGCTACCGTTAGAAGCAAATGCGAGGCTTCTCGGTCAAAAATATCGAGCTATTCCAGGCCGGAACCCGCAAGGGCCGGGAATACACCGAGCAGGACATCGATGACATCATTCGCAACTTCCGGCAATTCTCTTCAGGCCCCAAGGCAATTTTCATTCCTGCTGGCAAAATCGGACACGAGGAAGGTCAGGAGTTCACCGGCGTCCCGCGCATCGGCAACGTCACGGATGTCTGGAAGGCAATCGTGCCGTGCAAATGGTGCGACCATAGCGGCCAGATGGAGATTTACGGTCGCAAGCAGCCATGCCCGTGCTGTTATGGCCGAGGCAAGCGCGTGGTGCTCGCCGGCGATGTCCAGGGCGTGCCCAAAAAAATCGCGCACTGCATCGAAAAGGGCCTTTACGACGACGTTTCCGCCGAAATCTACGATGAAAACGCGCCACCGGAGGGCGTTCCTGCCAAGGGGAAAATGTTGCGTGCCGTCTCCTTTCAAGGGGGTGAGCTCGCCCAGGTCAAGTCTCTCGACAACTACCTTGAAGCGACCGATTACAGCGAGTTCGGCGAGGTCACTTCCAATATCCAGCTTTACCGCACGGTGCGCATCACCAAAAACAAGGGATTTCACCGTGTTTTCAGTGAGGTACATCCCATGCCGCTGAAAGAAGGCTCGAGCCGCGCCGTTGTGGGACAAAACATCAAAACCGAAATGGAACACGGCAAGCCGCAGAAACAGGCCGTTGCGATTGCCCTCGATAAAGCCGGCCTGTCCAACAAACACGCGGAGGATGCAATGGGCCGCGACGAACTTATCAAACAACTTGTCGATTGTGGCGTGTCGGCTCAGGATGTCGAGTCCCTTGACGACAATACGCTGCAACTTGTGGCCCGCATCGTCGGGCAACTCAAGGGAGGCGGCGGCGAACCCGAAGGCGATGAGGTCGCCATGGCGCACCAGTACGCCTCGGGCAAGATGAGCGAGGTCGATCCGATCGGCGGGGGCAACGTCGATCCCATCCCTACCGAGCAAATCGCGTCGATGGAAAAGCTCGCGGAGCACTGTGCCCGCATGCGCGAGTACGGCCACAAGCGCTTCGGCGGCAAGTTTGCCGAGGTCCTCGACAACCAGACCGTCTCGGGCATCACGCACGAGCGGGAAATCCCCAAGGTGGGCGACGAATACAACGCCACCAAGGGCCTTGACACAAAGGAGACTGCCGTGGGCGATCACCTGGCGCAGCATTCGGAGGCGACCAAATTTTCGGAGGCCGTGCGCCGCGAAGTGTCGCGCGTGTTGAGACCGATGATCAATGAGGTCAAGGCATCCAAGAAGTTCGTGAATGACTTCGTGGAGGAAACCAGGCGCGAAACGATCCAGAAGTTTGCCGAAAACGCCGTCCGCACCGGGCACCTGGACCCGTCCGAGCTCGACCGTCCGGGCGGGCGCCCGAACATCGTGGACATCCTCATGCGCTGCGACGCGACCACGCCGATTCACACGTTTGCCGAGCGCGGCAAGGTGGTCAACATGAGCGAGCTTGACGTGCAAAAGGCGCTCATCATGGCCCGCCGGCCGCGCAGCAATGCCGAAAAGGTCAGGGCCGGCGAGAATGGCAAGATGCCGGACCCGGGCGCGGTCACGGATGATGAGAAGATGGAACTGACGAGTATGTTCCAGCGCTTCTCGGAAGCGTTCTCCCGCCAGCCGCGCGCGGACGGCAAGAAGATGACCGCCGATGACCTAATCACGACCTACGCGGAGGCCAAGAAGCGGTCGCCGCATTTGACGCCGCGCACGATGTACCCGGAACTGGCAGCGTAAAACGGAGTTCTTTTTCGACAATCGCTCTGGGGGTCGCTCCCCAGCTTCGGCAACCCTGGCCGACAGCGCGACAACAAAGACACAGGGGCTCGACGGATAGCGGGAGGAAAACGCCACTCATGGCCAATACCACAGGCGGAAACAAGGTAGTCTTTGCCCCGTTCTCTGCCGAGCCCGGGCTGAATATTCCGGCCGCAATCCCGGCCTCAGCGACCACGTTCTATTCCGGACAGGCCGTCGGGCGCAACAAGGACGGCAACATGGTCCAGATGGACGATACGGCGAAGGCCGAATTTATCGGCATTCTCAAGCGCATCAACCGTGTCACCGTCAATACCACGGACAGCGTGAGCGTCAATGGTGTCTCGGGTGACAAGGAGTTCAAGATCGAGCGTCCGCCCGTGTTCACGGCCCTCATCGCGACGCTCGGCTCCGTCGGTGGCCAGGAAGGTCAAAAAGTCTGGTGGCTTTACAACAATCAGGTGTCGCTCACGCCGGGAACCAGCGCCAACTTCGCCGGCACCATCATCCACGTCAAGGACTCGACCCATGTGACGGTCCTAGCGCCGTGGATGGGCCGGACGTCGGGTGGCAACCTCCAGGGCATGATCTCCGCAGCGGCTGCTGCTGGCACGACGCTCACGAAGTTTGACGTCAACAAGATGGTCCTCTTGCCGCTCACGTCGAGCGAGGCAATCACGCTGCCCGCAGCCAATGCCGTATCGCCGGGCGACGAGTTTGTCTTCATCAATACCAGCGCGAACACGTCCACGCCGACGATCACGCCGGCCGGTTCGGACAAGATCAACGGCGCCAGCAGCTATGCCATGTCCACGGCTCAGTACGCCAAGATCACCGTGACCTCGGACGGCGTTTCGAACTGGTACGTGGCGGCTGGCAACACGGGCGGAACGCTCGGCAGCACGACGTTCACGGGGAACGTCGCCGTCAATAGCGCCACCTTGACCGTGACGGACAACTCGGCAAACAGCTTCTCCGTGGGCCAGAACGGTTCCACCAATCCCGCTTTCAATGTCGATGCCTCGACTAGCTCCTCGATTACAGGCGTGACTATCGCATCAGCCGCGAGTGGCTCAGGCGTGACCTTGAGCACGACTGGCGGAACGAACGAGACGCTTTACGTTGCTCCCAAGGGATCGGGCAGCGTCATCGTCACCACCACGGGCGCAACCGGCTTCGAAGTAGGCCCCAACGGCGCCACCAATCCGACATTCAAGGTTGTCTGTAGCGTTGGCTCCGAGGCGGGCGGACTCTCCGTGACGGGCGGCACCGACAACAATGGTGTGGCCCTGGCCGCGATCGGCAGCAACACGAACGAGCCACTCAAGCTGGACGGCAAGGGTTCCGGCCTGATTTCCATCGGGACCTCATCGACAGGCGGCGCGATTCTGCGAACGAAATCGACAACCATCGCCGCCGGCAGCACGGCCATCAATAACGCCAATGCAGTAGACGAGGGCTTCTACTACGTGACCGGTGCCGACAATACAGCGGCGATCATCCTACCGGCCTCAGTGGCAGGCAAGGTTGTCACGGTGAAAAACACGGTGGCAACGGCCATCCTGCCAATCTTCCCTCCGGTCAACAGCCAGATCAACGCGAAGGGAATTAATAATGCGTACAACATACCCAATGCCGGAGTACGCACATTCAGATGTGTGAGCACCACGCTCTGGTACACTGACCCGGAGACTATCGTTTAATCTTTCGCTTGCGACGGCTTGGATTGGCCGGAGAAAGGACTTCTTCAATAGGCCAGTGGCACTTGAGACGGTAGTAAATCGTCAGGACGTTGATACTTAAAAGTTCTGCCCATTCCGTAAGGCACAAGGTTTTTCCATGAAGAGTCAGCAGTCGATTGGTGCGAGTGTTCCGCGACTGAGCGGACCTAGTCGCCCATCGGCAATTCATGGTCCAGCCATTCGCGCGGCATTGGTCGCATCGTCCGCAGGAATAATGGCCATCGTTATCTTTGCGATCCTGAGTGTATCGGGAAGATGGACGTGGTCCGAGATCAGCAAACCATGCGTCAAAAGATTCGTCCCAGCGCTGACAAACTTGAATGCCGCGACCGCTGTACTGGGGATACCTGGCAGCAGCGTCCTTGCGACACCGTTGGCGCATCGTTCGCCAGATTTTGTGTTCTGGCATGTCCCCTTTGCCGTGGGTTCTGATCTTGATGACGCTAAGATAATTGGCAGCCATGACATGGACCTCCTCGAAGGTTCTGCACTGGTTAGAGCCGACACGATGTTTACGCATCGCGCCGGCTCGGTCATTTTAGCCGGAAAGAGGGCTGAATGACCACCAAAACGTTCATAGATCGGCGTGAGCGCGACCTGGACAAAGCCCTTCGTATTGACGGCTGGCTGACCAGGAGCGAGGCGGGTACGCTCTATGAATTGGCGCGACAGTCGGACGGTCCCATTGTGGAAATCGGCTCTTACCAGGGCCGCTCGACGGCCGCGCTGGCACTCGGAAGCCAGGCCGGCAATCATCATCCCGTTTTTGCCGTGGATCCGTTCATCGGCGCCCAGGAAGGTGCGTTCAAGACCTCTCTCGGTAATCCGGCCAGGCCATGCTCGCCGACGCTGATGCGCGAGAACCTGGACAATGCGGGCGTCAACGGCCTGGTGCGTATTGTGCCGAAGACGAGCCAAGATGCGCTGGCCGATATTCCCGACGAGTGCTCGCTGCTTTTCATTGATGGCAGCCACCGCTATGAGGACGTCTGCCGGGACATTGATCTTTACCTGGGCCGAGTGAAGATCGGCGGACACGTCATGTTCCACGACGTCATGCCATCCGACGCCGGTGTGGTCCGCGCCTTTGATGAAAAGATCATGACCAGGCCGCATGAGCTGCGCATTCTCGGGCGCGTCGATACGGCCATGGTCGTGCGCCGCTGCAAGGCCATCGAACGCAGCCGCATCTTTCTCGCTTGCCCTGGAAGAAGCTGGGGCTGGGGAACGATCACGCAAGGGATCATGCAGGCCTCGCTGGGTGCTCACGAAATTCGCCTTCCCGAAAGTTGCGGTGAGACTGGTTGGGACGACTTCAACGCTCTCTGGGCCGCTGCCCTCAATCAGATGGAGGCTGGAGAGGTCACGCATTGGGTGATGTGCCACTCGGACGTGGTGCCGCCTCCCGGCTACGTGGACGTTCTCAGGGACGAACTCGAAGATTCGGGCGCCGACATGGTATCAACGCCCATGGCGCTCAAGGACGGACGCGGCGTGCTCAGTTGCGGCATCGGCGATCTGCGTAACCCATGGGGAGCCTTCCGTCGCCTGACCAACCGTGAATTGCCTTTGCTGCCGCCACGCTTCGACATGGCCGATGTTGCCCGGGTATTTCTGGCCGAGGGCCCGGGCAAAACGCTTCAGGAGGAAGGCAATGCCTACCTCTTGCACAATACGGGCCTGTGGATTTGCGACCTGCGCCGGCCTGTCTTTCGCGAGACGCGCCCGGACGGCTCACTCGCGGCCTGGTTTGACTTCCCGACGCGCGTTATCCGCGGGGAAGACGGACTTTGGCAGAAAGGCCGCGAAAGCGAGGACTGGTTCTTCTCGCGGCAACTGCACAAGCTCGGCGCCAAGACCTGTATCACGCGCCGCCTGCAGGCCGACCATTATGGGCTCAAGGCGTATAGCACGCACCCGGACCATGGCAGCTTCCGCAACGGCGATGAGGACACGGCACCCAACTGGAGATCGTAAATGGACGTGCAGAATATGGAAATCAGTTCCGCCGCTCTCTTCGAGCGCATCGGGCGCCAGCAGATTCACATTGAACTGTTGCAGAAGCAGGTCGCGGACCTGAACGACAAGGTCATCCAGTTGCTTCACGAAAAGCGGACCACCGATCCTCTGGACCGCAACGGCGTGCTACCGGACCGTGCCGAAGTGACCGAGGGGTAAAATGCCGGTTGATCGTGATCAGCTTGAAAGGCGTCTTGCCGTACTCGAGGTCCAGCGCCGCGAGGCGGAAAAGTCGCTCTGTACGATCGAAGGCGCGATCAGCCTGTGCCGGGAGTTGCTGGACATGGCACCAAAAACCTCGGTGCCCGACGAGTCAAAGGAAGTGCCGGAACGCTCGACCGATGTGTCGCCGGCAAGAGCAAAGGTTTACCAGGGCGGTAAGCGTATCGCCTGAAGGCGCAAGTTCGCGGTGGGGGTCGCTCCCCTTAACTGGACACTATCCGACCAGCGCCGCGAGCGTTTAAGGTTTTCGGGGCCGCAGGGTAGGCGGCGGGAATACGCACAATGTCTCTCGATCAACAAGTAAGCGTCTTGACCGCCGCTCTCAAGACTCAGTTCGAACAAGCGATGGTCCAGATCGCGGAGCCGGTCAAGTACCAAAAATTCACCACCAAGCTACCCAGCACGACCCGCATCGAAAACCACGGCCTGTTCACGCTGGTGCCTGGCTTCCAGCTATGGTCCGGCTACCGAACATACGGCGACATCGACTCGTTCATCTATTCGGTGATGAATGAGGTCTACCACTCCGAGTTCATGGCGACCCTGGAGGACGTGGAAGACGAGCAGACGGGCGGGCTCCTCCGTAAGCCGGCGCAGCTCGTCGAGAAGGGCAAAATCTTCCCAAGCCGCATGGTGATGAAGGCTCTCGCCGCCGGTACTGGCACCCTGGCATTCGATGGGCTGGACTTTATCGCAACGGGTGTGCGCACCTCGACGGCATCGGGTTACGGAGTCGGTGACAACCTTCTCACGACAAAAACCTGCGCGTCGGGAGACGGCAAGAGCCTGGCCCTCTACGGCATGTATTGCCGTCCTGATCTCAAGCCGCTCATCTGGCAGGACCGCACGCCGGTCGAGTTCCACACCAACAGCGGGACGCCGGATATGTGGGAAAGCCGCCAAGTACGCTGGTGGGCCGACCTGCGCGGTGCCGCCGCGTATGGCTTCTGGTTCGATGTTGTCAAACAACCCATCACGAACACGCCGAACATCACGGAGATGTTCGACATCCTACAGAACATCGAAAACGCCATGCGGTCCTTCACGCTCCCCAAGACGGCGAGCACGGAAGACGGCGAGTACGTCCACGAGCAAGTGGAGTTCACCGCCGAGAATTTCATGTACGCCGGCTCGGTGCCCCTGGCACCATTGCTGCGTCAGATTCTCAACCAGGAATGGATCCCGCAGGCGGGCATCGGCGCGACCGGAGGGGGCACGGGGACCACGGCGGGGACGACTAACTTGTGGAAAGGTTGTGGGGATTATGTCGTAAGTAACTTCTTATAAGAGAAGTTACGGTATATGACTCCAAGTGTGTCGGTAAACGACATGTGCGACCGTTGCGAGGCTTAAATTAAGACGCCTTGCTATACGAAGTGGGCCGAAACCTTGAGAATGCAAATCGCGAATGTGGCGCACAATCTGCTCCGTCAAAACGGCAGAACCATTCTTCTCACCGCGTGTATCGCCGTGAGCATCGCGTCCCTTATTGACCATGTCCCTTGCATTGTCAACGTAATCGCCAAGGAACAAATGGGCCACGCGGACGCATCTCGCTTGATCGCATTTGTGACAAACGAGAACGCCAATCTCAATGGGTCCATGCTCCAGTTGCCATGCGACCCGATGAGCCGGCAACACCTGCCCATTCTTGCCTCCCTCGGCAATCTTGCCATACGGCCACTTGCCTCGATAAACGGCCCCCGTCCAAATCCAGCACGGCCCCAATTCCGGACAATGCTCAGGAATCGGGCCGTTTTTATCAACCTTCTTCCAAAAGCGATCGGCCAGCGATTGCCGCTTGTAAGGCCCCTTGACGTAAACCTTTTGTTGTCTTCGAGAGACACCAGCGATATTCTGACGGGACATGATCGGACCTCCTTGACAGGTTCGTTTGTGTCGCGCCTCGGGGTGCACCAACACCGCCGGGGCTTGCTTTATCTTATGTGAAAGCGCGGTGCCTTCCATGCCAGGACTTGTGACCGTCACGCCATCCGTTCCCGTCGTCAAGGCTGGCCCCAGCAAATACGACGAGGGCAAGCTGGCCGAAATCAAGGCACGGCTGAAAAAAACCAATGACTACCTGCGCAAGCACGCCAATCATCGCAAGGTCAAAGTCACGACCAGGCGCGAGACACGTCACTCGCACGCCGACATCCGCAGGCACGATGACATGACGTGCGTGCAATGCGGTGCGTGCTATATCTGGATCGGCAACCTCGGCTTTGTGTGCAAGCAGTGCGGACTCCCGCGTGACCTGCCCCTGGAAAGACCTTTGCGCAAGAGCCGCAGTCGCGTAACGCTCATTGCCGTCAACCCGCGCTTCGCGGTCACGATGGAAGATTTCGTCCCTGCCCAGCAAGCGACGACGCCGCCAGCGCAGGAGGCGCCGCAGCGCAAGAAAGCCAAGTAACCATGCCTTTGCCAGTCGGATTCGTGACGCAGCAACAGGTCTATGACCAGTTGCACGACATTCTCCAGCGAGCGCGCTGCGAGGCTGGCGAGCTCAAGGCGTTCTGGCAAAGCATCACCGGTGCCGCCACGGGCGCCGCCCTCGGCGACATCTACTCGGCACTGACCATGCGAGGCTACTCGGTGGATCAGATCGCCCAGTGGGATCGCGGGGCCGAATTTCAAATGGCGATTGCCATCTGGTGGTGCCTGGAACATGGCTTGCTGATGGACACGGCGAGCTACAATCCTTCAGCGCTCGATGAATGGCGCCTGGATAGGCGCTGGGAGCTTTACAAGACCGAGCGCGGCCCGGGAGTGACCTTCACGATCAACGGCGCCTTTGTGGACCCGAAGCTGCTCGTTGGCCAGGCCGTGAGCGGCACCTATGACACGAGCAACGACGAATTTGTCTACTGCCCTCGCAATACCGGCAGAGCGATGAGGCTGTAATGGCCAAGACCGTCCTCGACCTTTCGAAGTTCGCAACCATGCTGGAGCGTGCCGTCTCTGGCAAGATCGATTACCGTCCCTTGCTCAAGACGATACGAGTGATCCTGGTTTCGGGCGTCCGAGGATTTTTTGACCAGAGCAGAGATCCGGAGGGTGTCCCCTGGAAGCCTCTCAAAAGGCCTCGCTACCGTCCGCTGCGTCGCGGCCAGAAGCACCGCAAGCGCAAGAGCCCGCTGGGTATCGACAAGCCCCTTGTCGATACCGGAACGCTGATGCGCAGCGTCACGGCGGGCGGTCGCGGCAAAGTGGAAGAGATGACGGACACGAGCATCACCCTCGGCAGCAACCTCATTTACGCGGGCGTCCACAACTACGGCTACCCGCCCAAGAACATTCCGCAGCGCCAATTTTTGGGCATCTCGGACGAAATGGAAACGGAGATTGAGGAGGCGACGGCGGACTTCGTGGCGGAACAAATCGCCAGGAGCCTCAGCAGGTGACGACCGAACTGAAAACCTGGGAGATCGCCGAGGCGGCAAAGCAGCTCATTATTGGGCGCATCAAGAAGCTCGACCTTGGCTGGGACGTAGCGGATCAGACGGACGCCGACGGGAACCTGATTAACGTCCAGTATCCGTGCATCCTGGTTATCATGGCCGACATGGCCGACAGGGCCCTTGAAGGTGACAGCACGCTCAAGCAATGGATGTTCCCGGTCGGAATCGTGCTGATTGATAACGCCACGCGAAAGCTTGCCGACCCGAAGACCGAGGGGAGCTTCCTGAACAAGCGCTTTAAGCTGATGGATGCTTTCCACCAAAAGAAGATCCTCAGCGACGACAGCAAGATCGGTGCGGCGGTGACGGTCGAAACCAGAAACGTGTTCGACACGCGCCAGCCGCCTTTCCAGGGGATTCGCAGCCAGTTCATTATCTGGTGCGAAATGTGGACGCCGCGTAACCCTCCGAGCGTGTTCGATTATTCGAGGAATGCAACGCCATGATCCAGGAACTCCTTCGCAAAGCGGCATCGGTGCGGGCCTTCCGGCACATCCGGCACAATTTCCACAAGGCGATTGTGATGCACCCTGTCTGCTGGATGCACCAGGATCCGCCCACGGACGAGGAAGTGATCCAGGCTATCAAGAGTGTGCCCTGCCATCACTCCTTCACCGACCTGTCGGTCACGGCAACGAGCGTGCTTCCCTACAACACGGCTCCCAATGTATCCGCCCTGCAAACCAACGTGATCATCGGCGAAACGTCGATGACGGCCGGCCAGGTCTGCTATCAAAACTCGACCGACAAGAAGATGTATAAGGCGTTCGCCGCGGGAACGGCGGCTCAGGCCAACGTCCTCGGGTGGCTGATGAGTGGCGGCGCCATCAATCAGGTGACGAGCTACGTGAAGGGCGGGCAGTTTTACCCGGGCGCGACGCTCACGGTCGCCGGCGAGTATTTCCTGTCCCCGAACGCTGGCAACTATGGACAGAAGCAGACCGATCTGGCGGCCACCAACTACGCCGTGCGTCTGGGCTATGCGATCAGCGCGAGCCTCTTCCAAATCGACATCAAGAACTACGGACCCATGCCGTGAGGTAGCGTGCGATGTTTTGGAAATGGCTATTTGAAAGATTGCAGGAGCGGGCGCGTAAAGCCAGGCGCTCGCGCCGTCACACGCCCCGCGTCTTTTCCATGCGCAACCCCACCGATGAAGAGGTCATCGAGGCGATCAAGACCGTCCCGGCTCACTACCTGCAACCCCCGGTCGTCATGGGCTGGCAGTCCGAGCTTGACATCTGGCTCGGGTTTAACAGCGTTCTTGGCGTCACGGGCGTGCAAACCAGTTTCGGCGTGCGCGGCGGTTCCATCGAGTTCACGTCGAACCTTCAAGAGTGCGGCGACAGCATCACCGGCATTTACGAGGCGCACAAGGCTGGCCGTCTTGTCCTGAACGCGACCGCCGATTTCTACGAGAAATACAACGTTCCTTCGTTCGGCGTGTCAGGGTTCGCCATTGGCCCCGGCGTCGAGCTCTACGTCGCCTTCTATCCGAACGGCGTGAGCGGCAACGCCGATCCGGTCAAGGATCCTTACCTTGTGCCGTCGTTCATCTGCGCCAGCGGCCGGCTGACGTGGAACGTGGACGGCAAGCTCGAAGGATCGTTCAGCGGCAAGAGTAATGGCCCGTGGTTCATGCCGAACAATTAAAGCATGTCGGACCTGCAAACAGCACTGATCGAGTATCGTCAGAAGTTCAACGGCGTCGAGTACATCCTGACGCCGCCTGGCTATGACACGCAGCGGCAGCATTTGAGCTACTGGCGGGACCAGTCGATCAAGGATTGCGTCGCCAGCAAGGCCAGCTACGGCAATGATTACCGCATGATCCTTGCCGAGATTTCGCGCCGCAGCCGCTACCAGTGGGCCTCCGCGGCGTGGCTCGAGTTTGTCCAGTCGGAAGAGGGCGCCCTTGAGCTCGTCTTTCTTGTTTTGCAGCAGCGGCACCAGCGCCTCGAGCGTCCCACGCTGGCCGAGGGAAAACTTGTAGGACCGCTCATTGATTTGGTCGGAGCGCCGCGTCCTTCTGACTTCGTCGTGCCCAACGTTCCCGGCATCCTGGAGATCGAGGATGCGTCGATTCAGACCATGGGCCAGGCTCTTGTCAGCAAGATACTGGAAATGATATACCGCCCAAACTCCCCTCGCCCGCCTCTGGGCCAGGAGACGGGCGAGAAGTCGGACTCCTCGAAATCTTCGCCCGGCTAGAATTGCGGGGCTGGACAAAAGAACGGATACTGGCCGAGGATCCGTGGTGGATACGCAACATAACCTTTTGGCCTCAAGACGAGCACGGCAATCTGCTCCCGAGGCCAATAGAGACAATCGACACGGCGATGCCAAGCGAATTTGACCGATTCGCGGTACGCTTCCGACAGCGCGGCTATGACGACTGGCTGATCGAGCAGTTGTGGAAACAAATGCAAAAGGCGCGAGACGATGCCAGGAAGAGCGCTCCAAACAACCCGGCAAGTGGTCGTCGCCGTCCAGATCAAACCGCAAGTTGACCCGTCTGATCTTTCCAAGGTCCGCGACCAGTTAAACAGCAGCTTCCGCACGCTCGCCTTTGGCGCAGGCGCCGGCGGTGTCGCGCTCGGCGGCTTCGCAGCGGCAGCTTCACCGGCGGCAGTAGCGACGCTGGCCGGTTCCATACGCCTCGCGGCGGGCGAGATCGGCATCATGCTCATCCCCGCCGTCATTGCCGTCAGCCGCGTCATGCAGGGGCTCGCGTCCGGCATTCGCTTCATCAATGACATTGCGGGCGGCTTTATCGGACGTGCGGCGGCTCTTATCGCCGTACCGCTCACGTTCGTTGCGCTCGGAGCGGCGGCAGTCGGCGCTGTGAAATGGATATGGAGCATGGCCACGGCGGCAGCGCAGGCAGCAGCCGCGTTGACCGGACTGGCGCTGAGAACCGGCGTCAGCGCAGCCGTGGGCGCAGGTGGAACCGCCCTGGTCGCAGGCGCCGCGGGAGGCGCAGGCGCCGCGGGTGCGGCGGGCGCTTTCGGCATCATGGGTTTATCGACTCTTGGCAAGGTCGCTACGGGTGTGGCGGGCGCTGGCGTTCTCATAGGGACCGCAACCGGAGGACGGACGGGTGGCGGGATAACCGGTGCCTCTATCGGCGGCTGGATAGGCGGCGCGATCGGCAGCTTGCTTCCCGGCATCGGCACCGCAATAGGAGTCTCTGTAGGCGCAGCTCTGGGCGGCACCCTCGGCGCGTACCTGGGCGGCCCCAGCGCTGCTCCAAAGCTCGGCTTTGACTTCCAGGGACAGCGCATGATGGTGGAAGACCTGGACGCCTGGATTCAACACCAGGCCATTCGCGATCCTCTGCAACAGGAAACCGCCAACATGCAGGCGCGGGCCATGGAGGCTCTCGCCAAGGCCGTTGGCTACCTCAGTGACCGCATCGGCGATAATGCGTCCTTCTGGAAATCGGGTAACTAAATGGCAGCGGGACCTGTCTACAGCTTTTCACCGTTGCTCATTACCGGTTCTGGCCGCGCCACCTCATCGCGCATTACGCAGGTGCGCGAGTCCACCGAAACCAACCGGCCATCACCCAAGTTCTCGATTGGCCTCAAGGAAGGGCGCGGCAAGTCCGAATATCGCATCAAGTGGGACATCGATGGATTGAATATTCCCCAGGCCTGGCGCGACTTCGTGGGCTACACGGAAAGCAACCTTGACTCCGTCGGCGCGGTTTACGGTCTCAATCGCGTGATTCCTTATCCGCATCCGAGCGCGCCAAATTATCTGTACGCCGATGGCATCCCCGACATCGAGGGCGACGTCCCTGACGGCTCGCCAGCGCAAGACATCAACGACGTGGCCAAGTACCAGGAAGCCAAGCTGGGTGTCACGTTCTCGACCAGGCCCTACGTCATCCTGGCAAGCGGCATCGCCGATGAGTCGCTGCTTCAGCAATACGTGATGATCAAATGCAACACGACGACCGTTGCGGAAACGCTGCCTTCCGCGACATCGTTCTATTGGGCGGGCACGGACGTTGCCGTGGCGAACGCGCGCACGGTCCTGATAACCGAGGGCGAAGTCGAGATGACGTGGTTTCAAATACCCGTCGAGGCGATCCCGTGGTCAGCGATTGCAGCTTGCGTCGGCAAGTGCGACGCCGCTGTCAATCCGCTGGGCGTTTCCAGCCGCTTTGATTTTGCTCTCAATACGTACTTGGGGCCACTATTCCCCTTTAACTTGCTTGGTCCGCTTGTAGCCGCACCAAATGGCGGGCGCTCGGATGCTATCTTTATCTGCCTCTCACCGAAGATCGGCGACCCATACCCGATGGTGACGGGCGAGTATGCGTGCGACATCATGTATCGGTTCAAAGTCAAGCCGCAGGGGGCGAATTTCTTTTACCGCTGGGAAACGGGCCAGTTTGAGCGGGCCATCAAAACGAAGGTGGTTCCCGGACCAAATGCGCCCAATCTTCCCGCCGATAACAATGGGCTCAACAAACGCGGGTTTTACCAGCCCGCTCGCCTGCAGACGCTTTTCTATGGAGCGTAATGGAAAACTATGCCGATCTTACTCGCCGCCTGAATCGCGACGCGGTCGCCAACCTCAACGCAATGCGCGATCGGCTGGAGGCGCTGTCGGCTATGGGTGGCGGCTCGGCTCCCAACGAGGAGATGACGCCACGCCATCCGGAGCGCGTGCGAGCCTTCGCGCGCGTGACGGGCAGGGATGATCTGTCCACCGGCTCTCTCCCCGCCTACACGGTGCAAATCCTATGGATGATTGACACATCCCAGGCCAATTTGCTTTCTCCCTACACGCCGCCAATCTTGCGTCCCGTCATGTTTGTCGATCAGCCCGCGAACAACACCAGCACCGCCAGCGTACCCGCTTACGAAATAAGCGGCAATTACGCGGTCCCCATCGACGGGGCCGCCGTGGTCGAAATCTGGCCTGGACCCGGTCCTTGCTATTTCTTTGTCTACAACCCATGGCTGCGCGTCGTTCTGCTTGGCGATGAGGATCCTGACACGCCAGGAAGCTACGATTGGCTCGAGCAATATCCTGGCGCAAACGGCACGTTCCACGCGGCCCCCAATGGCCTGTCCGGCACGTACAGCGCCAACCCGGCCACGGAACTCAACAACGTGACCGGTCTTTCCGACACGTATCAGATTATCTACCGGGCCTATACGTCAGGCGCGCCTCAGGTCATCATCGGCTACAAGACGGACGGCGACGGCGTGGCGACCAATTCCCAGCAAACGCTGATCCTGCCGACAAACGCCCTGGGCGGCACCTTCACGCTTACCTTCAATACCGCCGATACCAATCAGAATGAGCAAGCCAACGAGCAGACGACGGCCGCTCTCAACTACAACGCCTCGGCGTCGGACATCGCGAGCGCCCTGGAGGCGCTGACCAATGTATCCTTTGCCATCAACGTGACCGGCTCTGGCGTCGCCACGGACCCTTATCTCATCACATTCGACGATCCGGGCTTCGCCAACTTCCCCTTGTTGCGTGCCGACTCGACGCTCTTGCAGAACGACCAGGAGTGGCTTTTTAGCGCTGGTTCGGCGGCGTACGACGACGACAAGAACATCAAGCTCATCCCCGAGTCCTACGGCGAGACGGACGTCAGCCCCGGCTACTACAAGGCCGAGCTCTACGACCGCAACCAGCAGCCGCTGGGCATCGAGGTCCGGGTCTATGACGAAAACGACGAGACGCTGGAGCCTGGCCTGTTCTACCGCGCCTGGATCACCGATTACACGATTGACGGCATGACGACCTATTACACCAACGTCTTTGCCGGTGGCGGCGACTGCGGGGCCGGCTGTCCAGGGTGGGAAGGGGCGTTCACCGACATTACCACCGGGCCCTATCTGGCCGACCCGAGCTTCGATAGCGCAGCTTGCGCCCTGAGCGCGACGGGCAAGTACCTGCACTCGCATCTGCCCGCTGGCTCCACCATGGTCCTCGACACCAGCCCATGAAATCCCGCCGAGCGCGACAAGCCGAGTACAAGGCATGGAAGATCGCCTACGGTACGCATCTGGGCCACAGGCACGACAATGGTCGCTGGCGCACGATACAGGATTGGCCATCGGACGATGAAGTGGACCAAGCGATACGCAGCGTGCCCGCCCACTTCACGGATCTCAAATGGGTTTTCAACTGCCCCTGTTGCACCGGCCTGACCAATGTCCCTTGCGGCTGTCCTTATGTGCCGAGCCCGCTTCAGGCTGTTTGCAAGAGCGTCTACACCTGCCAAATTTTTCCATCTTACCCGCCGCCCTGCATACCGACCACGAGCCCCAGCGTAGGCTGCACCGTCTGGTGGGCCAATGGCGATCCGTTGACCAACCACAATGATTTCGTGCATACGTTCGTCGGTAATGCGGTCCCATTGACCTACATCAGCAACGGGGTAAGCCCATTTCCTGCCAACAGCGCCTTCCCATCTGGTGGTCCGGCTATCGCCGTGGGGTGGTACGGGGGATTGCAATATTACACCGGCAACTACGGAGCGGACTACGGCACCGGCCCCAACGGTCTTTGGTTTGAGGTATTAACGCTCCAATGTCAGAATCAGTGCAGCGGTACAGGGACCATCATAACGGTGGGATCGAGTACGGAACTACAGATTGATGGCTGCACCGTAGACAGCAACATGGTCGGCAACGTGGTGTGGGGTTTCGGCAATTACGGTGTCGATAACACCAAGGCCTACGAAGGGTTCATCATCCTTGGCATTGACGTGCCCAACAACGCCTTGATTACCACCGGTTCGCCATCACCGACACAGTTTACGGGAGGGTTCAAGATCCAGAATTACCTGTTCCAGATATGGTCGCCTGGAGGGAGCGAAGTCGTAGGCTCTCCGACAAAGTTCGATTGCGGCTTGACAGGAACGGAAGGGATTAGCGCCTTCGAGATCGACTACAACTTGTGCCAGTTAGGATTGGCCTGCGACGATACCAACATCTTCTCGGACTGGAAGATCACGGCATGAAAGCTAAGAACGTGGTCGCCGAAGGTTTGCGAGCCATGGAGTACCAGGCCCAACTAAGTTCGGAAACCAGAGGCCAGAGATTCACCACGGACCCAGCGCCGGATTGCTGCTGCGCCAACATGCACCAGGACGTGCTCAAAGCCAAGGGCAGGTGTGCGCTTTGCGAGAAGTTCCAAACGGACCCCGTTTACTATGCCAAGTGGAGCGGACAGAAGCCTCAGATTAGGGAAGTCAAGCGAGAGCCTTTGGTCTTCAAGTGCCAGTATTTCGGCCCTGTTCTACGCAACGAGGACGGCACCATAAAGACGCGCAAGTGCAAGACATGCGCCGCGACGCCGAACCGCCCCGTGCATCAATGCCTCAATCCAAACATCGGCGGCGAGGTAACATTGCCCGAATGTTACCAGTGCCCCTACGAAGGTCGCTGGGCCAGGCCGGAAGGTAAAGCCGCGCCTTCCGTGCAAAAGGCCATCCTGATTTGCAACCTCTCCTGCGGGGATTCCTGCGTCAACACGATCGCGCTCGAAAGCCTGCACAAGCTTTATCCTGGCCAGTTCCAGACGGACGTGATCGGCAACTATGCCAAGGCCATATTCGCAAACAATCCCTACGCGACCAACCTGGGCCATGTCCTCCACAAAGCGTCTCGCAGATACATGAGGCTGAAACGCACCAGGCCGCCCTTTGAAGTGGAGGGCGTGAAGGTCCTTGATTTTTGGGACGTGAAGCGCACCGAAGCGACGATGGTCAAGTCGGTTTGCGCCTACCTCGGCCAACACCTGGGCGTGCCCATATCGCCGCAGATCGACCGGCCACAGTTTTACCTGACCGACCAGGAGAGGGAATGGCGGTTCATGGATAAGTCGTATGCCATCATCAATGCTGGCTGGCATAGTGGTGCGGAGCTCAAATGGTACGCCCGCTGGCAAGAGGTCATCAACCAGCTTCGCTTACTCTACCCGAAAGTCACGTTCGTCCAGGTCGGGACCGCGCGCGACCATCATGTGCCGCTCGACGGGGTGGTTAACATGGTCGGCAAATGGGACAACCCCAAGAAGGTCCGGGAATTCCTGCTCGTCGTACGCGGCGCGTCCTTTGCGATGGGCGGCATTACGTTCCTGACGCATCTGTGCGCGGGCTTCCTGGTCCCCTACCTGTGCGTCATAACTGGTACGGAAGCCATATCGTGGAGCCAGTACCCCAGCACGGGATTCATCAGATATCTTGGACGACACGGGACGTTGCCGTGCTCTGCGGGAGATGGCTGCGGGAAATCCAAATGGCGCGACTGCGTGGCCCCCAAGGGACTAAAGGTTCCCGGGTGCCTTGACATAGATCCAGAGGAGGTCGTGGAGGCGATCAGGGCGATTGCACCGGAGCAGCGATAACGCTAGACTATCACCATACCAAACGGTCTGAACCTTGTGTGTGTGGTGGGCAATGATGACGGAGTTTTTCCTATGGACCGCGCTAGCGGTTATATCCCAATTTGCCTTGTTATTGGCTTTACGGCTATCACATTGGGGTGCGTCTTCGCAACGTACTCCCTTGCTCTCAACCGGACAGATGTACCCAGCGGCATCCAATCGCTCGCCGTCATCGCAGTCGGCGGGCTCACCACGATCACCGGCTATC
>Ga0335069_10001562_pt1 | contig 36648 bp, 37 predicted proteins | sample Lox_Sample_11_FD_206714 | JGI IMG/M metagenome (GOLD analysis project Ga0335069, IMG submission 206714) | Soil microbial communities from Loxahatchee National Wildlife Refuge, Florida, United States - Lox_Sample_1.1 | ecosystem: Environmental > Terrestrial > Soil > Wetlands | place: USA... | reverse complement strand
ATCACGCTGCAAGGTCTGTTTCTCGGCGACAACAATACCATCGCGGGTACAACCGGAAATCTTTACGGCGAGGCCGCCTTCAGCTCCGCGCAGGTGGTTCAAGCCGGATACACGGTGAATATCACCGCGACGCTGCAGATTACGGCGGGGTGAGGCGATGTACGTTGTCGTCGGGCCGAGGAGCGATTGCGATATCCTCGCACGCAATCTGAGCATGTGGGCGCAGTTCGCAATGGCTATGCCGGCGTCATGGGACCGCGCTGGAGTTAGTATTCCGATTGCGGCTGCCGACGGGAGCTATCTGGGGCGGATGCTTCCGGGGCGCGGCATCTATGTCGACTGCGACCTGGTTGAGATTGGAATCCGCCGCGCGATCGGCGGTGTCTTTGAATACAGTCGCACCCAGCGTTTGATCGAACGATGGACACGCCGGCGCGAACGCGGCGAACTGCGCAACACGTTGCTGAAGCAGGGAATTCAGATCAGAGGCACCGTTGCCGATCGCCTTTTCGACGAACGCGGCGCCATCTCGACCTACGACGGCATCATCAATGCGCGTGCGACGGGCCAGGCCAACGATGTGAGCGTGGCGAAAAGCTCATTTACGACCGTCGCCAACTCATGGTCGAGCACCTGGCAGGCGGGCGGAAATCCGGCTGCAGGAACGTATACAGCGATACCGGGAGGTTCGGCGCCGAGCTACGGCACGACAGGGTCGCTCTCGTACGGCCTGTTCAACCCGAGCGGCGGCGCGTCGAAGTACCTGCTTACTTTCGGCTTCACTTCCGCACAAACCATCAATATCGGATTGCTTGTGGATTTGCTCAGTGCGGCGGGAAACATCAGCGCCAATAGCACGAGTGCGCAGACCGTAAATTCGACCGCGATAACCCGAAACTATACTCCGCAGGCTGGCGCGACGCCCGGTCCCGGCGTGATGATGAGCTTTGACGTTACGACCGCCCTTGGCTCGACCGCCTCGAACCTGACCGTTACCTACACCAACCAAAGCGGGACCGCCTCGCGGACCACCGGCTCGCTGGCGATGACGGCGAGCGCGATCGCGCAGCGGCTGCAGCCGGCAGGCTTCGGGCCGACCGCGCAACTGCAAAGCGGTGATTACGGCGTTCAATCGGTGCAGACCGTAACGTTCAGCGCCGCGATGGGAGCGGGCGTCGTTGCATTGAACCTGTTCTTCCCGCTGGCGTTTGTTCCCGGCGTCGCCGCCAACGCATGGATCGAGCGCGATTCCACAGTCCAGATTGACGGCGTTACTCAGTTGGTAACCGACGGCAGCGGCAACTGCGGTTGCTTGAATCTTTACATATTCCCCAACACGACGAGCAGCGGTCTCATCGTCGCATCGATGAGGACCTGCGCGGGCTGATATGGCATTGTCGGTTCAAACTGCCTCGGTCGCCGGCATTGCGCAGTTCAACAATGCGAACAACGGCGGTCTGCGTCATCTGACTACCGCCGCTGCCGGCATTCCGGCGCAAGCGTCGGCCTTTGCGCAGTTCGGGCTCAACCCCGCAGTGCGATGGCGCGGTCGCGGGCCGAATGCGAAAGGCTTTCGTCGCGATTGGGGCACTCGACCGAATGACAACCGCGTGCCGCTTTCGGTTAAGATACCGCCTTTCGTTCCTACAGTGCCGGTAAAAGTTTCGTCACTTTCCGCTCTGGCGGCGAATGCGGTTAAGATCGGCAATGCGAAAATCCTTGCTGTGTCAGGTCGATCGATTGTCAGCGGGGTGGGAGTCAGAATTGCGCAGACGCGCAGCGTCACTGCCGCGACAACGTCGATAGCGGGTGCGTTTGTTGCGAAACTTGCATTGTCCAAACTATTAGCTCCGGCGGCGACAGGGTTTTCAAGTGCCCGAACGCTCGTTGTTGCTTTATCTCGATCGCTGAGTGCGTTCGCTCAAACGGTTATTGCCTCGGACAAAGTTTCGGTTTCGATACTTCGTCCATTCTCGGCTCACACGATCTCGGTGGGCGTATCGAGTTCCATAAGAAGCGTGGCATCAGCCGCTCTTGGATCTCGACCCGCTACGATCGGCAGCAGCTCCCCGTTCCTGCTTGCTGCGCAAAGCATACGCGCGTTGTCGTCTTCGATATTGGCGGCGCCAGGCGGTTCGCTGCGATTCGCACTAACCGTTGCGTCGCAAACCGTGATAGCGGCGGGAACTTCATCAATAGTCATTCGGACAACTCGCGCTTTGGCCACTTTCTCGAACAATATAGCCGCGGCGCCCAGGTTTGCGCTCTCGGCAATAGCCAATCTTGGCGCCGGCTCCGCAGCAATATCTGTCCGGTCATGGATTTCGTTCGCGACAGGAGTCGGAATCGGCGCCGCCAGGCAATTCTTCGCCGGACGGTCCGGAACCTCGCTTTCTCCGGCCGGCGCAACACTTTCCGTCGCGACCACCCTGCAGAGCGCAGTCAGGATGGTATCCGCCGGCGTTCGGCGTCTGATCCGTTTCCTCCTGGGCCGAGAGGGATGGTCGCCTCAAATACAAACCAGATTCGCGGTGAGCAGAATCGAGGTATCGCGGCCGTCAGCGGCCTGCTCGCCGGCTGCTCATGTCGATGCTGTCGCGAATGGGCCGATCGCATGTGCCGTCGTTGCGACAACGCCTGTCGCCGCCCGCCTTCAAGTTACGGAGGTTGCCGATTAGATGACAACGACGCCGGCCCCGGTCGAGATACGCGCCGGTCTTACCGCGCGGATATCGTTTCAGCTGGTCGATCCCGGACTTCCGGCATCGCCGTTTTCGCCGCCTGCCAGTCCGCTTCCTTACGATCCGCCCGCCGCGCCGCAGATCACGATCGCGGATTGCGGCGGCAACGTGGTCGTGAACCGCGCGAACATGAACAAGGCGGCGTCAGGGGCTTACTACTACGATTTTGTCACTCCCTCGGCGGGGCCGACGGGTACGTGGTCGGCATGGCTCGACATGCAGGACGCGTCGGGGAATCCGCAGGGAAGTTTGAAGTACCGCGCATTCATTGTGGTCTGAGTCAACAGCCGGTGCGAATACCTTTTGACGCGGTCGTGTGTTGATGAAATACCAACTCGATATTCTGCACGAAATAGATCGCAGGCCTGCGCTTCGCGTGGGTATCGTGAAGGAGCTTGACGCTTCGCTGTGCCGGGTCCGCGTGACGTTCTCCGATCTGGATCAAATGACCAGTTACTGGCTCGCGGTAGTCACTCCCAAAACCCAGGACGACAAATTCTACTGGATGCCCGACGTCGGAGAGCAGGTCGTTTGCCTGATGGACGCACGTTATGAAGCCGGTGCGGTGCTGGGCGCGATCTATTCGCGCGCCGATGCGACGCCGGTCGCAAGCGCGGACAAATTCCACGTCGCTTTCAGCGACCGCGCGAGCTTCGAGTACGATCGGCACGGCCACAAGATGGTGGTCAACTTCCCGGACAGCACTACGATCGTGTACGACGCTGCGGCGCACAGCCTTGCGGTCTCTGGAGGCGGCGGGGCGACGGTGACGGTGAACGCACCCGGCGGCATCACACTGGGCGCGGGGCAGTCGCAAATTCGAATACAGCCGTCCGGAGTGTCGATCACGCCGCCGCTTCCGACTACCTCGACGGTGGCGCAAACATGAGCACCGGCGCGATAACTCTTTCCGATATCACCTCCGCCGACTGGTCGCTGAAGCTGGGGGCGATCGGCGAGGTCGTTGCGGACCTCGACGACGTGGCGCAATGCATCCGGATCATCCTGACGACGATACCGGGTTCGGATCCGCTGCGCCCGACCTTCGGAGGCGACCTCACGCGCTATATCGACGCGCCGATCGATTTCGCGACCGCCTCGATCGTTCGCGAGGCGAGCGCTGCAATAGGGGTTTGGGAGCCGCGGGTCCGCGTGCGCTCCATCTCGGTTTCGAACAGCGGCGACCAGGCCGGGGCTCACCTTTCGGTGGCGGTGCTGTGGGAACTGAAACTTAACGGCGCGCCATCGCCCTCATCGATTACGACCGTAGCCGTCACCGGAGGTGCATGATGGGTGCGGGAGTGCCGTCTTTGCCGCCGCCCTCGTTCGTCGTCGACAGCGACGGACTCGATCCGAATCTGATTCTCGCCGACATGATCTCGGCATTCGAAACCGCCTCGGGCAGAACGCTTCAGCCCGCCCAGGTCGAGCGGCTGCTGATCGATCTTTACGCCTATCGCGAATCGCTTGTGCGCAATGCGATTCAGTATGCGGCGCAGCAGAATCTGCTCGCGTTCGCGACGTTCCCGATGCTCGACTACTTGGGGCAGCTGCTCGGCGTAACGCGTCTGCCGGCGCAGCCTGCGCTGACCAACCTGCAGTTCACGCTCGCGTCAACGCTTACCGTCTCATACACGATTCCCGCAGGAACCAGGGCCGGCACCGCCGACGGAAGGGCGATTTTTACAACCAGTGCGGACCTTATCATTCCCGCCGGGGCACAATCGGGCAGCGTCGCGGCTGCGGCGACGGTGCCTGGGGCCGATGCCAACGGCTATCTGGCGGGACAGATAAATGTCGTCCTCGATCCGAGCGCGCTCATCGCGTCGGTCTCGAATCTCACGGTAACGTCGGGGGGCTCGGCGCCGGAAACTGACGACCATCTGCGCGCGAGAATCCAGGCCGCGCCCAATCAATTCAGCGTCGCCGGGCCCACCGGCGCGTATCGGTTTTTCGCGCTCGGCGTCGATCCCGCGATTATCGATGTACAGGTGATCAGTCCGATTCCCGGTACGGTCGAAGTATTCGTTCTCACCGGCCCGATTACAAATCAGCCCGCGCCGGCGCCCAACAACGCCGCGATCGCGAGCCCCGCCCTGCTGGCGAAGGTGCAGACGGCGCTGAGCGCGGACGATGTGCGGCCGGTAACAGATAGCGTACACGCAATGGCGGTAACGGAGGTCGACTACCAGATCCAGGCGACGGTTGCGCTCTATACTGACGCCGATCCCACGGCGACGATGAACGCGGTGGGCGTCGCCGCCCAGCAATTCGCGACCAACCTGGCGTCGAAGATTCAGCGCGATATCGTGCCGAGCCAAATCATCGCGGCGCTGTCGGTCCCCGGCGTCTACCAGGTATCGCTGGGTCTTCCCGATTACGTCCAGCTCGGCCCGGGACAATGGGCAAACTGCACCGCGATCGCAATCAGTGAGAGCGTCTCTTCGGAGCACAGCTGATAGCGACGCATCGACCGATCGCTTGCCGGCGGAATTTGATCAATGCCTGAACTTCAGCTTCCTGATTCGATAAACGACGCGCGGGGTCGCGCGATGCTGGTTTTGATAGAACGGCTCGCCGCGCTCGATTTGGTTCCACTGCTGGTCTATCGAATCGATTCCGTGCCGGATGCGGCGTTGCCGTTTCTGGCATGGCAGTTCGATATTCTGTCGCAGTTCTGGCAACTGGTTGCGCCTGCGGAGCAAAGCATCGATGCGCTGACGGATATCGATGCGCTCGCCGATATCGACACGCTGACCGGATCGACGACAACCCTGCAAATCTCCGCTGGGGCGATTCAGGCGCGGCGCGAAGTTGTGAAATCCGCCATCCAGCTCCATCGCTTTCGCGGCACGCCCTGGGCGATCAAATCGACGCTCGCGACGATCGGATGGCCCCACGCCGCGATCAAGGAAGGGCAGGCGAGCTGGGGTGGGACTGCGTATCCCGGCAATCAGGGATGGGCCGTGTTCCGGGTGATCGTGAATCTTGCGCCGGAGCAGCCGGTTGTGCGCGGAGTTGCGCAGACAATCGTTACGGCGATCAACTTTTGCAAGCCGGCGCGCGCGTGGCTCGATTCGCTATGGTTCGCACTTCCTGCGATCGCCGATTCGCTGCCTGTGCCGTTCGATCGATTCACCCTCAGCGGAATCGCGAAATACCAGGTCGACACAAAATCGCCGCCGTCCGATGCGGCGCTGTCTCTTGCGATCGTGACTGCGCTCGAGATCAATCCGTTCGGCCCGATCGCGCCGCTCTACAACCGCCATTACGCCCATAGCGGGATCACGTACGGGCAGAACGAGCCCGTAGTCGCCGATCCGGTCCTGATCCTTAACGGGTCTCCCGTGCTGCATGGAGGATGAGATGAATCTCTTGCAACCCAGTCGTCAATTCGACGATGTCCGCGCCAACGGCGGCGGGGACATCATCAGCCGCCCGCAAGGCGTCGTGACGTTAAAGCTCTTTCGATCCGGAAGGCTTATCAAGGAGTCAAAATCCGGCAATCTATTTGTTAATTCAGGATTGCCGGCTCTTGCCGCTTTGCTCGGCGGCGATGGCGCCGGCGAGTTCGCCAGCGCCGTCGGATTTGGTTCCGGTTCGAACGCGCCCGCGGTGACCGACACCGCGCTGGCCGCTCCGGTCTATTTCAAGGCGCTCGACAGCCATTCCGAAGACGGGGCCGGCAGTGTGACTTTCAACTGGAGTCTCACAACCGCTGATACCGCGGCGATCGGAATCACCGTCCAGGAAATCGCGCTTTTCGCCAACAAAACCTCCGTCGTGCTTCCGGGAACGACCGCTCCGGGACCGATGCTCGCACGCAAGACCATAAGTCCAATTGCGTTTACATCCGGAATGAGCCTGTCCGGCACGTGGACGCTCACTTTCTGACAATGGCTGAGCGCGCTCGCGCAGCCCTTTGTGGGCAGTGAAGGGTCTCGAAGGGGAAACGTAGATGACAAATCTGATCGATACGCCTTCTTTCACAGCGAACGAGATTTACGAAATTCAGGCGACCGACAAGGTCGAGGGCGCTGCAACCGGCGCGAGCTTCGGCGGCGTTGGGCTTTCGAATCAGCCGCATCAACAGCTCGCGAATCGCACCGCGTTGCTGAAGCAGCGCCAGGACGTGAACATCGCGAATATCGCGGCGGTGCAGAATTTCGTCGCGATGTTTCGCGGGATGATGGCGGCGAACGGATACCTGACGATTCCGTTTCTTGACGTGAATCGCGGAATGCTTACGGCATACGTGCAGTGGGGCGCTATGTTCCCGCAAGGCGGACTCGCGGCCGACGCGACCTGGACGGTGTCGTGGCCGATTGCGTTTCCCAACGCGTGTGCATTCGCCCTGGCGTCGCTGTCCAACGCACAGGCCAATGTCAACGCCGGCGAAATCGTGATGGAAACTGTCAGTTTCACGAAAACCCAGGGCGTTTTCATGTCCGACTTCAACGGCGCCAGTCAGCCACGTTCGTACGCTTCGCTGAACGACGGCTTCTATTACATCGCGGTCGGTTTCTAAACGGGGACATCATGAATTCACGCTTTGCGAAATCGGCCGCGATGGCCGCGCTCGTGATTCTCGTCATCGGCGGAGGACACGTCGGCTCCGGCGTCGCGTTCGGGCAGGGAGCGCCGCCGGTGAACCTTCCTCCGGCGGGCAGCTATCAGGCGATTCCGAATTTTACCGGACCCGGCGCGGGACTCCTGTTCCGTTCGGCAATTAACGATCGATTCTCCGGGGTTCAGCAGATCTCTCCGCGAATCGTGACCCTTGCCTACAGCGCGTTGCCCGCGGAGAGCGACGGCTCGCTCATCTACTGCACTGACTGCCAGAAGACTGTTCCATGCAGCGCCGGCGGTTCGGGTGCGTGGGCGATGGGGCAAAACGGCCAATGGGCCTGCTCATCCTCGACATCCGGGGCGCCGACCGGCACGAGCGGAGGCGATCTCAGCGGCGCCTATCCGAATCCCACCGTGTCGACGGTGCTGGGCGGCAAGGTTCCGCTTTACGGCGGCGAGATCGGAGCACAGATCAACACGCTTTCGGGATCCAAGGGTGACGGGAGCGACGCGATCGCTGCGATGAGCGTCAACGGCGTGCAGAACGCGATCGCATGGGGCGCTGCCTGTTCCTCCACGACCGCGCAGGCGACGACGAGCTCCAGCTCCGCCTCGGTCTCGCTCAACGCAATCGGCGATTTCAAAGCCGGACAATCGATCCAGATCGATCACGCCGGCCCCGCCGCGACCGTGACCACGCCTGCGAACCTGAGCGTGCGCCTCGGGGCGATGGCCTCGCCCGGATACCAGTTCAACGCGCCGACCGGATGCTTCACTGACCCTGACAACACGAGCTGTTCGACCTCGTACACCTATCAAGTGGCTGCTGTGGACAAAGCGGGAGGGATCAGCGCGCTGTCGTCGGCGACGTCGGTCACGGGAGCCTGGTCGGTGCTTAACGTCGAGCACACGATCGATCTGCAGTGGACCAAAGGCGCAAACGATATCGGATACGCGATCTATCGATGCGCGGGTGCGTCGTGCTCGCCCACGCTCTACTACGTCGTGCCGGCGTTTCAATTCGACAACTCGGGTTCCGGGATGAATATGGGGCGAAGCCATGTCGAATGGATCGATATCGGCGAGAGCCTCGGGCGCGATCCTTATCTGGGAAGCGTCGGCGCGAGCCCTCCCGCGCTCCCTGTCGCGCAGCATTTCTACGCGAAAATCACAGCCGCCAGCGGATCAAATCTCACGTTGTCTGCCTCGCCCTCGGCAGGCGGGACGTTCACGATGCGCCATGACGACAGCGTCGCGCTCAACGCCGCGATCGCCTATGCGAACGCGCAGCGCGGCGGGGGAGTGCAGGGCGGCAGCGTGATGCTTCCGATTTGTCCGTCCGGCAGCTCGGGCTCCTACCAGATCGGACAATCGGTCAGCCTTTACGACACTGCAAGCGTGCGCATCGAGGGGCAGGGCGGCGGCGGCCACGGGATACGTCCTACAGTGATCCAATGGAACGGGCCGGTCGGCGGCAGCGTCTTCAATATGAATCAGGCTCAGCAGGACGAGATCGACTATGTCTCGATTCCGGGCTTTGCCGGTACAACTCCTGGCGTGGGATTCGACGTCGATACGTATGACACCGGTTCGGGAATCAATCTGGTCGCGACTGGAGATCGTTTTCGCGGCAACGAGGTTGGCGGCGTCGCCTACCGGTTTTCGTTCTGCGGGCGCGGCACGAACAACTGCGATCTCATGACGATGGAGGACAACTATATCGACGACGGCGGAACCGGAAACAACGGTTTCGTCGGAATCTACTACGGATGGAATCAGTGCTTCCGTGAAAATTGGAAGGACGGCGCCAATCAAGCCGGCGCTATCGCCTTTCTCTTCGAGGGCGGAAGCGGATCGATTCGCGGGGCCGAGATCAGCGACGACGTGAACCTGTGGACGACCCAGGTCGGCGACGGGGTTCTAGTCGAAGGCTCCAATCTCGAATGGAACGGCGGTGATAATCGATACAGCGTGGTGTGGAACGCGGGCGCCAATGTCGGGGTGACGTTCGTCGGAAACCACATCAACACCAACGCTCCTCCGGGCACGAATCTCGCGGTTGTAACCGATGACGGCGTGTTTGTAGGCAACAACTGGGGCAGTCGTTTCGGAAAAGGGAAAATTGGAAAGAACGGCGCATCGAACAATTACTGGCAATCGATCAATTCGATCGGCGATTGGTTCAACGGGCTCGATCCTGCTCCGTTTTCGCTCAATCGATGGTATCGCGCACTGGATTTCGGCGGCTTCGCCTCGTCGCAACCCCTGAACTCATGGGATCTCTGGGGACTCAATCAATCGACGCTGCCTGCGACGTTTCCCAACGGGATCCAATACATTCACGCCACTCGCATCAGCGATCCGTCTTCCGGTCCGAGCGTGCAGCAAAACGGAACGACGGGTTCGTCGAGCTATCAGTACGCGATCGTATGCAAGGACGCGAATGGCGGCGCTACGCTGCCGTCCTCATTCTCGACGATCAACAACGCCAACGCGACGCTCGGCGCACAAAACTACATCTCGATTAACTGGGCGCCGGGACAGACACCCGATCGATGCGATCCGCTTCGCACGGTTAGCGTCGACGTGTTGAAGGGCGATGCCGCGCACGCGATTTGCCTCAACGCGAATTACCCCGGCGGAGAATGCGACGACACGGGCCAGGCGACGACCGCTTACACAGCGCCGACTCGGAACACGACCGGAGACATCGTCGCGGACGGCGCCCTTCAGCTCGCGGCGACGAATTTCGCGAAGCTGCCGGCGTCGGCCAGCAACGGCGCGCGCGTCTACTGCCCGGATTGCGATCCTCCTGCAAATCCCGCAGCAGCGTGCACCTCGAGTGGCACGAAAACCGGAGCGTTCGCCGATCGTATCAACGGCGCATGGCTGTGCGTCCCGTAAACGCCTCGCCGATCGCGATTTGATTCGGCTTTCGACGCGCAACGCTTGAGGCGGCGCGGAACAACTTTAGTTCATAGATCGCAGCAGCACTCCTGTTCCGCGCCGCCCCGGAATTCGCGAAAACCGTTATGGGGAGCGGGTCTTGAGAATGTGCTTTTCCACGTAGTCGCTACCCGTCGGTGAGATGTGAACTCGGTGTTGCTTGTTGTCGTATTCAAGCAAACGCTCCCTGTGTAAGGGGCCGAGTACCTTATCACGAAATACCGTGGCGTTGCTGTATTCGATCGATCTCAACAAGTCGCCCTCAGGTAACCAGCTAGCTTGCGCATGGAGAAGCAGCAGAACTTGATCGGCGCTCTTCATTGATGGATCTAGCACGCGTTTCACACCGGCAATGTCCCACACCAATGGATTCTTGCGCTCGACCAATGCGTCAACGACCTCTTGCGCCGTGGAATATGCGAATAAGTTCCGCCAGTGTCCAGCTTGCCATCCCATAAACCGCTGTGGCGTCGAGAAAATTCGGATCAACATCCCCGCCGATATGCCCAACACCTCGATTATTCCTGATTTCGTAGAGTGCTATCAAAACACGCGGAATTAGTATCCTAAGGCTGCGGTCGCCCGGTCGAGACGGGTTCGGTGGTGTGTTTTCTAGCGCGCGACACGCATCGACCATACTCTTAGGCTTAGTGGCCGTCGCCGGAAAGGTCCCAGAAATGCATCCAGCTACAATACTGTAGACCACTTCGCAAAATTTTCCCCCGTTTAGCTCAGACGGTTCCCACCTACGTTCGGAAAAGTTCCGCGCGATTTCGCGGTAGGTCCGAAGAAGTTCGTCGCGCAATCCGGAAGGAAGACTCTTGAGTGCTACTAAGGGATCGATCATGTCGATTGGCTAGTCAATTCCTTCACCATAGCGGCGGCGCGCGACAAGCCTGGCCCGGTTATTGTCCATCCTTTGTCTTTGGAACCCGTTAGCCAGTTGCCCTTCTGTTGCAAATATTTGGCGTGATTCGTGCTGTCGTAGCACCCTGATGATTCGCAGAGTTCTCGCGCAGGTTTGTCGTCGAAATTCGGATTGTCAGTCGACAGCAAGCTCGCGGTTCCGGCGAGAACGTACGCGCTGAGGGTCTTCTCTTTCTTACTCTTGCCGGGGAGTTCTGTCGCGATAACGGAGCAGTTCCCCTCCTCAAGATGGAAGACCTGTTCGATTTGTTGGTCGGAGAGCGAGTTTTGCTTCAGCCACGATTTCGCCCGAGCGCCGACATTTGTGCGCGGCTGTTCCTCAGATTGGTGGGAGCTCTCCTGCGCGGCTCCAGGCTCGGTCTCGCCAAGAAACGCAAATGCCGAACGCACCAGTCGACCACGTTCCTCAGACGACAACGGCTCCAACAGGCTTACCATCTTCTCAATCGCATTGGTTTTAAGTGTTTGTTTTGACATGATGTTACAATGTTCGAGAATTCCTAACGGTCCCTCTGGCTGTCGTCTAGTTCTCTAACTACGACTGACAGACTATAGCCGTTTGGAAACTCGCGAGCTAGCGATCAAGAAGGCATACTGTAGATACGCAAAAGCCGAAGGGCGCGCAGCTGCTTCGTCGATTGCCAATCCTCCTTGTTGTCCGCACAGGGCGGCCAAAAGAGGAGCACGGCTAAACGGTGCCACGTGCGAGAGTTTCGACGATTTTCTCCATCGCGATGCCGCGCGAGCCTTTGATCAGGAAAACATCGCCGGGGCGGAGGAGGTCGCGAATAGCTTTCGCGGCTTCGAGGCTGTCGGTTGCGGTCACGAATAGATGTGTCGCGATATCCGATGCGGCGCGACGTTTGACGGCTGCCGCCATCTCGGGACCCACCACGATCACCGCAGCCGGATGCGCCGATTCGATATCTAAAAGCGCCGCATCATGGGCGGCGGCTGATATTGCCCCCAGTTCGAGCATGTCGCCCATCGCCACGACCAGCCTCGCGTTGCGGGTCGTCGCGATTTCGCGCGCAGCTTCGAGCGCGGCGCGCACTGATCGCGGATTCGCGTTGTAAGTATCGTCGATGATGAAAGTTTCGCCCGACTGTCGAATCGCCAGACGTCCCTCGACCGCTTCGACCGAAGCGAGCGCGCGTTCGACAGCTTTGATTCGCGGCTGATCGATTTTCACACCGAATGCGGATGCCGCCGCGAGGTTTGCGGCGAGCGCCGCTGTACAGTTGAGCGCAGCGGCGCGACCGATTAACGCGATTTCCGATTCGATTCGTAATGGTTTGGCATCAATGAGTGCCGCCCCGATTTCGATCGCGATTCGTGCGCGGCCTGTTGGTGTCATCGATCGTTGTACAAGACGCACATCCGCGTTTTCTGATTCGCCGAATGTGATCGCGTGAAGACTTTTCGGAACTCGCCGTGCAATCATCGACGCCGACATCTGCTCGTCAGCCGGGACAACGGCGAAGCGCCGCGTTGTCGCGAGTATCGCCGCTTCCTCGTCGGCGATTTCTTCGAGCGATCCGAGACCCTCGCTGTGCTCGATGTCGACGTTAAGCACCATGGCGACATCGGGCTCGACGATTGCGGCAAGCCTGGGAATTTCGCCGCGCGTGTTCGTTCCGCATTCGATCACCGCCGCGCGATGCTCCTCGCCAATCGTGAAAATCGTCATCGGCACGCCGATGAGGTTGTTGAGATTGCCGGGCGTCGACAGCGTCGCGCCGAAGATCGCTCGCGCGACCGCAGCAGTGATTTCTTTGGTCGTGGTTTTTCCTGCTGCGCCGCCGACCGCGATCACCGGCATCGATGTGCGCGAGCGCATCCGCCGGATATGAGCGCGTGCGAGAGCGCCGAGAGCGGCAAGAGTGTCCTCGACTTCGACACAATCGATGCCGTCCAATTTGCGTCCGCGTTCGACAACCGCCGCGCACGCGCCAGCACGAAGAGCGGCATCGAGAAAGTCATGACCGTCGCGACCGGCTCCCTTGAGCGGGACGAAGAGCGCGCCGCGCGAAATCGTGCGCGTATCGATGCTGACGCCGCGAACGACCTTGTCGCGGTTGGCCTCGAGTCGCCCGCTGGTAGCGTCGGCGATTTCGCCCAGCGTGAAAGTGCATCGATTTTCCGGGATAGGCGTCGCCATCGCCCGTCATTGTGCACGAAACCGCACGCGGCGTCATCGCATCCTGCCGCAAAGCTGCTCGGCGCAGGAAGACGGGCTTGGTGAGCGCATCGTTTGACGCTACCATCTCGGATTCCATAAGGAGGCGTAGCGATGGCGCGAAGCGACAACACCCCGGCGGTCGGCGTAATCATGGGCAGCAAGAGCGATTATGAATATATGTCGGCGGCATGCGAGGTGATGGACGAACTTAAAGTGCCACATGAGGTTCGCGTCCTGTCCGCGCATCGCACGCCCGATCTGGCGCTCGAATACTCGGCAACCGCGCGCGATCGCGGGCTCAAGGCTATTATCGCGGGCGCCGGCGGCGCGGCGCATCTGGCGGGCGTTGTCGCAGCGAAAACTACGCTGCCCGTGATCGGAGTGCCGATGCCGACGACCTCACTTAACGGGATGGATTCGCTGCTTTCGATCGTGCAGATGCCGAAGGGAATCCCGGTCGCCACGATGGCGATAGGCAAGGCGGGGGCGGCGAACGCGGGCTTGTTCGCGGCGGCGATAATAGCAGTCACCGACCGCGAATTGGCCGAGCGTCTTGCGAACTGGCGCAAGGCGCGCGCGCAGGAAGTCATCGACGCGAAGCTGCCGTAAAGTCGAGTGGACGGATGCTCAAGAATGAAATCGATACTCCCGCGCTGATTCTCGATCTCGACACGATGAACGAGAACATTCGAACGATGGCGGCGTTCTTCGCCGGACGTCCGCAGAAGCTCAGGCCGCACTTCAAGACGCCGAAGACGCCCGAAGTCGCGCGACGCCAGATCGAAGCGGGCGCGATCGGATTGACGGCAGCAAAGCTCGGCGAAGCGGAAGTTCTTGCGCGCGCTGGCCTGGGACCGATTTTAATTGCGAATCAGATCGTGGGGCCCGCGAAAGTTGATCGGCTTTTCGAGATCGCGCGCAAGGTAAGCGTCATCGCGACCGTCGAGAGCGAGTTCAACATTGCGGAACTCGAAGACGGTGCGCGACGATCTGGCGGGTCCATCGACGCGATTATCGAGGTCGACACCGGCATGCACCGATGCGGCACGGCGACGCGCGACGAAACCGTCGCGCTGGCGCGAAGACTGGCGCGCGGACCGCTTCGCTATCGCGGCGTCATGGGATACGAGGGGCACGCCGTCCTCATTAAAGATTGCGAAACGCGGGAGGGGTTCGCGCGCCTGGCCCTGACGACGCTAAGCGAGCACGTGAACGCGCTGCGCGACGCGGGACTAGCGCCGGAGATCGTCAGCGCGGGCGGAACAGGAACCTACGACATCGCGGGATCGTGGCCCGATGTGACCGAGGTGCAGGCGGGCTCGTATGTTTTCATGGACGGCGCGTATCGGCTCGTTCGGCCCGATCTTGGGCAGCCTGCGCTGTCGATGCTCACGACAGTCATCTCGCGACGCGGCGACCGCGCGATCCTGGACGTTGGGATGAAGTCGCTTACGGGCGAGTTCGGAATGCCATACGCCAAGGATTTTCCGGCGCGAGCAACGAGCCTTTCCGAGGAGCACGCGACGCTCGACGCCTCGAAAAACGAAATCGCCGCGGGGATGAAAATCGAACTCATCGCGATGCATAACGATACGACCATCAATCTGCATCGCGAGTATTACGTTGTGCGCGGTAACGAAGTTGTCGACGTATGGCCGATCGAAGCGGCACGTGCCTATCGATAGAAATAGCGCTCCTGTAAACTAGAAGCGTCCATGTTCAAAACTAGATCCCAACTGTGTGTGGCATTCGTCCTCGGCGTGATGTTGCTCGGTGCGCCGTACGCGATGGCAACGGACGTCAAAGTCGCCGGCAAGCTCACGATTCCCGACCGCAGTCCGCTCTTCGCGGTGTCGACCGATCCTGTCATTCAAAGCACTCTGAGCGAGGATTTTCGCGGCGCGCATCGCGATTCGCCCGGCGCTTCCGCTACATCGCCCGGCCTTCCGATGGTTACTGTTACCGTGAGCGTGAAGGAAAGCGTTCTTGCGCCCGGGATGACGCTGGGAAAAATCTCGCTTGGCGATCCGTTTCGTGTCGCACAGTTGATGCGCGAGGCCGGGTCTGAACCGCCTCCGATCGGCGATACCGGCGACAAGCCGACCGACCCGTATCAGGCGAGCATCGAGCGTCAGCAGCTCCAGGGCAACGATCCGATGCAGGCGTTTCGCGATTACGAAGCCGCGAACCAGGTGATGCAAAGCGCGGGACGCCCGCGCTTCGGCGCGAATGGCAACGCGACCGACAAGGAAATCTACGATTCGGTGATTGTCGCGCGCGCGAACGCTGGCTCAAACGAAGACCTGACCGCAGTCGCGATAATTCATCCGGGCGACGACGTTCGAGCGGCAAAGCAGCTGATCGCGGAGGAAATCGCCAACGCTATCTTGCACTGACGATCGCGTCGTCGTCGGCTGGTTGATCGAAAGCGAAGGGCGATGCGATTTATGCGCGCCCTTTTCGCTTTATGCAACTTCAACTCATGCGGTCTTGGGCTTTTCTTCTTTCTGGGTTTCGACCGCGATCGGCACCTTGCGTGGAGCCATCTCCTTGGGCGCCCGCACCTTCACTTCGAGCACGCCGTTGCTATAGTTCGCCTTCACGCTGTTCGCATCGACGCCTTTGGGCAACCGCATCGAACGCTCGAACGATCCGTACGCGACTTCGCGATGGATATAGTTTTTGCCCTTTTCCTCTTTGCTGCTTTCGCGCTTGCCACGCACGGTCAGCACGTCGTCATTGACGGTAATCTCGACATCCTTCGGATCTACGCCGGGCAGATCGGCGCGGATGACGATGTTGCCGTTCTCGACATAGGACTCGATCGCGGGAACGTTAAGCTCACGGTGAATAGCTTCGGGCGCCCATCCGCCCAGCAATCGATCGAACATATCGTCGAAGTTGCGCCGGAAATGATCCAGTTCGCGAAATGGTGACCAGGCTTGAATGTCTCTAGCCATTGCCAAACAAACCTCCTGATGGGATACGCCGACTTCAACGCAAAAGGTAACCATCGTTCGCGCGTTCGCAACGTTTGCGATCGCGCTAAATGCGCCGACTGGGATGTTCGGCGCCGGACGAGCTAGCGGTCTTCAGGATCGATATGAGTGGGCGGAGTCGTCGGCCGCGAGGTCTTCCGGGGCGCCTGGCTGGCGGCGTTTTCCGGACGCGAAGGATGCTGTCCGGCCGGTGTCTTCGATCCCGAATCGATGGCGGAGGGCGGCGCTTGCGAAGCTGCGGCAGCGGGGGCCGCGACCACTTCGGATTCTACGGCGCCGGGCGCAACCGCGGACGCTGCAGGCGACGACGCCTGCTGCGGTAGGGCGCTAACGGATGAGGCAGCGGCCGCCGGCGATTCAGCGCCGGACGGCTCGTGTCCTGCGCCAAGATGCATGAATCGCGAGGCCAGCACGTGCCATCCGACGAAAACCACACTTACGATGAGCGCGCCGAACACGATCGCAATCGCGACCGGCCGCAGCGATGACCGCTTTCCGTCCGCCATCGGAATCGGTTCGGACATCCGCGAAGCGCTCACGTCGGCGCGCTGCACATCGCGAACGAACCGGCTCGCGACCTCCTCGGCGTCGAGTCCCACGAACTTCGCGTATCGGCGCAGAAAGGGCAGCATATAGAGCTGGTCGGAGATGAGCGCGTAGTCGTCGGTCTCGATCATCGTGACGTAATGCTGGGGGACGTGCGCCTCGCGGCTCACGTCCTGACGCGAGACTCCGCGTTTTTCGCGGATCGCAGTCAGGTAGACGCCAAGCGGTTCTTCACCCGCTTTCGTCTGCGCAGGATCGTTGCGCGCGCTCTGCGATTTCTTTTCCGCCACGATTCAGTCCGTCTGGTTTGTCTTATGGAGAGCCGTTCGATTGTGCGCGTTTGCGAACCGGCTTGTAAGGCTTGATTCCGCCGGATTGTAACTTGAGCAATTCCTTGCGCGCCTGTTCGACATATCCGGGCTCGGGCCTGCCGTCGAGTTCCGCGGCCTTGCTCCCGTAATTGATCGCGTCCTGCCAGTTATGCTGCTGGAACGCGAGCATCCCGAGATAATCGTACGCGCGCGAGTAGGTCGGATAATAAGCGGTCGCGCGATTGAAATCGTCGGCGGCAGCGAGCATCTGGCCGTCGTTGTAATACTGCACGCCGCGGCGCGTATAGATGTCGGCGGCGAGTTGTTTCAACTGGAGATTGTCAGGGTCATGCTGCAAAGCCGTCTGAATATCCGCTGCGGCTTCGTCGAGCCTGCCCGCATCGAGGGCCTTTTGCGCAGCGTCCTGGCTCATTGGAGCGCAGGCACCCAGCGCCAGGGCTAGCGCCAGCGTCCATGATGCCCATCGAGTTGTCGCCATCCTCATCGCTCCGCAAGCAAGTTACCTTCGCACGCCCACGAAACCAAGCCATCGGGCGGCAGAGTCAATCGGCGTCGCCCGCCGACGCGCATCGCGGATCCGCGGGCGCATCTCCATTATAGAGCGCGAGCTTCTTCCCTTCGCATCCGACTGTTACGGGAGCCGGCGTCAAGATCGTGCGCAGATGCTCGAGATCGGACCGATTCGCGACCAGAACTACGCATCCACCGCCGCTCCATTCGCGACGCAAATCGTCGTCGGTTGCGATAAAGCTCTCTGCCGCTTCCGGAGAATTGCTGAATGGCTCGTCGAGCTCGCCGCGATATGCAACCAGCCGTTCGCGAAATCCGGTGTAGAAAGGAAGCGACTGCACGTTGTGCCGATACGACGCAAGGACGCATCCCGGGCGCAGATGCGGAACTATCGCGCGCGCCAGATCCCGATACGTCGCATACTGCGCCGCATGGTCGCGAGCGCGGGCGCCCAGTCCGAGGATAACGACCATAGTGAGCGCGATCGCGATAAAAGGCGCACCGATCGAAGTAGCGCGGAGCATCCACACAACGATCGTCATCAGCGCCAGAAGGCTGAGAATGACAATTCCGTCGACGGTCAGCGCGTACGAGAGAAATCCACGCGACGCGAACAATCCAACGCAGGCGCCCATAACCGCTCCAACATTCAGCAGGACAAACCATGTAAAGATTCGCCGCCTGCGATCTGGCGGAATCGACCACAGCCGCGCGATCCCGTAGCCACACACGATCGCGAGCGCGGGCATCGCGGGCAGAATGTATGACGCGAGCTTCGCACGCGGAATCGAGAAGAAGACAAACGTGAATGCGAACCAGATTGAGAGGAACTTCAAGGCCGATCGCGTCGAAGATTCGCGTGCCATTCCGCGCGCCCCCGCGGGCGCGAAAACGATCCACGGCCACGCTCCGAAAATCACAACCGGGATGAAGAACCACAGCCCCCATCCGTGCTCGCTTGCATGAAGATATCGCGCGAAATGCTCGTGCAAAAAGAAAAAGGAAAGGAAGCCCGGGTTCCGCATTTCAGCGAGTGTGAACCATGGAATCGTGATCGCCGCATAGATCGCGATTGCGGTGATCCACGGCATGCGAACAATTTCATTCGTGCGCCGCTCCACGAGTATCCACGTCAGAGCGATCGCTCCGCCGAGCAGCAGCGCCACGGGACCTTTCGCGAGCGTCCCCACCGCGAGCATCGCCGCCGCCAGGACGAACCATCGCCGCGCATCGGCGCGTGAGAAATCTCCTATCCGGGCGGCCACGAAAAACGCGCCCAATCCCGCAGTCATAAAGAACGCCAGCGCGGGATCGAGCGTCGCCGCGCGTCCGAGACCGAAGAACAGGGGCCCGAGCCCGAGTGCGATCGCAGAAAGCAGCGCGGCGTCTGCGCCAAGCATCGCCTCGGCGAGCATCGCGGTGACGACAATCTCTCCGATGCTGAAAATCGCGGCAGGGAGCCGAATCGCGAATTCGTTTGCGCCGAAAACTGCAATCGTTGCGGCTTCGGTCCAATAAACAAGCGGGGGTTTTTCGAAGTAGCGGACCTGATCGTTGCGCGGCGTGACGTAGTCGCCGCTCAGGTACATCTCGCGCGCGATCTCGGCGTAGCGGCCCTCGTCGGGTTCCCATAGCGCCGGGCGTCCGAGGCCGGGAAGATAGAGGACGACCGCGAACGCGAATACGAGCGCGATCCTGAGCGTGCGGCGCGACACTGCCATTGCGGATGCAGTCTTAGGACGCGAGCGCCGCAGGTCAACCCCGTTCGCATCGGCGCAGGGTGGTAAACTGCCCTCACCCGGAGCGAAAAGATCGCTCCGACCTCTTCCTGATCCGGGAGAGGCTCTGCAAAAGATCGCAGGCGAAGAGAAGCAGTCGCAAACCCCCTCTCCCTGGCCCGGGAGAGGAAGCCGCGAAGCGGCAGGTGAGGGTTCCGGCAGATCGCGTCGCGGTCATCTTTCGCGTGGGAGCGGGGTTTGTCAGAATGTTGGAAATTTTCCAAGGGAAGCCCGCGCGTCGCGATGCGCCCGCAAAGTCGCATCGCGAAACGCCCACGCACAATCCTTGAGCGCCAACACCACCATAACCGCGATCCCACGCGCCGCGAGCGCCGCCGTGCCGGCGGTGTCGATAGTCATCCCCGTTTACAACGAATCTGCGAATCTGCCCGCACTTTGGAATCGGCTCCATCCGGTGCTTTCCGGACTCGGACGCACATGGGAGGCGATTTTCGTCGACGACGGCTCGCGCGACGATTCGCTCTCGATATTGCGCGGCTTCACCGCCGCGACCGATGGGCAGGTGCGTGTCGTCGAGTTGGCGCGTAACTTCGGACAGCACGCAGCGATCCTCGCCGGATTTCGCAATGCGCGCGGCGACGTGATCGTCACGCTCGATGCCGACCTGCAAAACCCGCCCGAGGAAATTCCGCGATTGCTCGAAGCGATCGATGCGGGCAACGACGTCGTCGGAGGATGGCGCGAAGAGCGGCACGACGACCCGTTTCGCAAGTACGCGTCGCGGCTCCATAACAAACTCACGTCTGCGATCGTGGGCGTGCCGATGCACGACTACGGATGCATGATGCGCGCGTATCGGCGGCATATCGTCGAGACGGTGATCGAATGCGACGAGAAGGCGGCGTTCGTTCCTGCGCTCGCCAACACGTTTGCCAAACGCGTCGCCGAGATTCCGGTCGGGCACGCGGAGCGCGCGTCGGGAACCTCGAAATATAACCTGCTGAAACTCGCAACGCTGAGCCTGAACCTGATCACCGGATTCTCGATGCTCCCGATACAGACGCTGAGCCTGGTCGGAATAGGAATCTTCGCGCTCGACGCGCTTTTTGCGATGCTCCTGTTTGCGCACCGAATCCTCTACGGACCGCAGGAGGAGGGCGCGATGTGGGTGCTGTTCGCGGTCCTGTTCCTGTTTGTCGGTGTGATCTTTCTCGCGCTCGGACTCATCGGCGAATACGTGGGCAGGATTTATCTCGAAGTGCGCCGGCGCCCAACGTATATCGTTCGCACGGTTCACGGCGCGTCGTCGCAGCCGGGTCAGGGGTCGCATACGTTTTGACTCAGCTCGATTCCGCCACGCTACGCGCGATCAAGGATTCCCCCTGCGTGCTCTTCGCGTATCACGACACGGGCTACGCCTGCGTCGAGGCGCTGCTCGATCTCGGTGCTCCGATCGCGGCGCTGTTCACGCACGAAGACGATCCGCACGAAGAAATCTGGTGGCGATCGTGTGCAGACCTCGCGCGGCGCAATTCAATTCCGGTATTCACCCCTGAAAAGGTCACCGAGGATACGATCGCTCAGGTCGCATCGCTCGCACCGAAGGTGATCTACTCGATTTACTACCGATTCCTTTTGCCCGATGCTCTTCTCGCGCTTGCTCCGATGGGGGCGTACAACCTGCACGGATCGCTCCTTCCGCGATATCGCGGGCGCGCGCCCGTGAACTGGGTGCTAGTGAACGGAGAACGCGAAGGCGGGGTGACGCTGCATCATATGGTGGCTCGCGCAGACGCGGGCGATATCGTGGCGCAGCGCACGGTTGCTATCGACGACAACGACACGGCGCTGACGCTCTATCGCAAGCTGGTTCCGCTCGGCGCGGAAATCTTTCGCGAATATCACCCGCTGATCGTCAGCGGACGCGCTCCGCGTATCCGCCAGGACCTCAGCAAAGGAAGCTATTTCGGTCGTCGCCGTCCCGAGGACGGGCGTATCGACTGGCGATGGCCGGCGCGACGCGTGTTCAATCTGGTGCGCGCGGTGACGCATCCTTATCCGGGCGCGTTCTGCTTCGCGTCGGGACGCAAGATGCTCGTGTGGGAAGCAAAGATTGGGGCAGAGATGGGCAGGCGTGGCGAACCCGGCGAGATAATCGGCGAACGCGGCGACGGCGTCGAGGTCGCAGCGGGCGAGGGCAGTGTTATACTCATCCGCGTTCAGATCGAGGGCGGCGCCGAAACGTCGGCGCGCTCCGCGACCGGCACGGACGCGGCGACGCGCATGCGCGCAATCCTGTGAGTTCGGAGGACGAATGAAAGTTCTAATTACCGGCGGAGCGGGTTTTCTTGGCTCGCATCTGTCCGACGCGTTTATCGCGCGTGGCGATGAAGTGTGGGTGCTCGATACCGGAGCGATCGGCAAGGTGCGCCATCTGCTCGAGAATCGGCGCTTCCACTATATCCACGATTCGATCTTCAACGCCGAATTGATTGACAGCCTCGCCGCCAAGGTCGACCTCATCTACCATCTCGCCGCCGTCGTCGGCGTCGAGCATTACGTCGGCGATCCCTACGAGACGCTAAACGTCAACGTCAACGGCACGCAGAACATCCTCAAGGCCGCGTACAAATACAGCAAGAAAGTTGTGTTCAGCTCGACTTCAGAGGTGTACGGACGAAATCCGAAAGTGCCGTGGCGCGAGGATGACGATCGGGTGCTTGGGGCGACCTCGATCGACAGGTGGTGCTACTCAACGTCGAAGGCGGTTGGCGAGCATTTCTGCTTCGCGTATCACAAGCTGGGGCTGCCGGTCGCGGTCGTGCGCTACTTTAACGTTTACGGGCCGCGTCTCGACAAGCTTGACGTCGGTCGCCTGTTCACGATCTTCATGGGGCAGCTGCTGCGCGGCAAGGATTTGACCGTTATCGGGGACGGCAGCCAGACGCGATGCTTCACCTACGTGACCGACGCGGTCGAGGCGACGGTTCAGGCCGGACTCAATTCCGCGGCGGACGGGCAGGCGATCAATATCGGCACCGATGTCGAAACGACGGTGCTGGAATTCGCGAAGGTGATGCTCGATCTCTACGGGCCGTGCAATTCGAAGATCAAACACGTTAGGCAGGAAGAGATTTACGGCAAGAGTTACGAGGACATCCCACGGCGGGTGCCCGACAATACAAAGATGAAAACGATCCTCGGCGTGACGCCGAAGATTTCGCTGCGCGAAGGCACCAAGCTCTCGATGGACTGGTTCCGAAGCCAGCAGACCGAGTGAATTATCCTGACGCCTGAGCGATTTGAATCAACCTTGATGCACGGGTAAGTTCTGCCGCGCAATGTCTAAAATCCTGGAGCGACTATGAATCTGAAAGAAGCAGTTGCACTCATCACCGGTGGCGGTTCGGGGCTCGGAGAAGCCACGGCGCGCGAGTTTTTCAGCGCGGGTGCAAAGATTTCGATACTCGATCTTCCGTCGTCGCCGGGCGCAAAAGTTGCGCAATCGTTCGGCGATCGCGGGATCTTCTGTCCGGCAGACGTGGGTTCCGAAAAGGAAGTCGCGCAAGCTGTCCAGAACACGCTCAGCCGTTTCGGCGTCATCAACATTCTCGTCAATTGCGCCGGAATCGGTCGCGCCATGCGCACCATCACGAAGGAAGGACCGCATCCGCTCGATCTGTTCAGCAAGGTGATCGGCGTCAACCTGATTGGAACATTCAACGCGATTCGTCTCACCGCGGCTGCGATGGCCAAGGGCGGCGCCAACACGGACGGCGAGCGCGGCGTGATCGTCAATACTGCGTCGGTGGCCGCCTACGACGGCCAGATCGGACAGGCTGCGTATTCGGCGTCGAAAGGCGGTGTAGTCGGGATGACGCTGCCGATCGCGCGCGACCTGGCTTCGGTCGGGATTCGCGTATGCACCATCGCTCCGGGAACATTCGAGACTCCGATGCTTGCGGGACTCCCTGACCCGGCGCGCAAGGCGCTGGAGGCGCAGATCCCGTTTCCGTCGCGACTCGGGCGTCCGTCGGAGTACGCCGCGCTTGCACGGCATATCGTTGAGAATCCGATGCTCAACGGCGAGACGATCAGGCTCGACGGCGCGCTCCGCATGCCGCCCCGATAACGCAAATGAGGGCGCGGCGCTTCAATCCGCCGCGCCCTTTTCATCAAGCTGATTTTTCGGAAACCGCTAGCGAACAATATCCGCGGCTGCCGCCGCAGAATGCGGGCCGCCGATGGTATCGGCGCCAATTGAGATTATGAGCATCCCCTGCTCGTAGCGCGGGCCGCCGACGATAAGGACCCCGTGGTTGCGCAGTTTCAGGTCGGTTGACATGACGGGACGTTCGCCCTGGAAGAGAATCACTTCCATCGCGATCATGTCGCCGGCCACGTCGCGCGGCTGGACGTGAAGGATTCTGCCGCCCGGGAGGTCGAACGAGACTTCCTTGCCGCATTCGGTCTTGCCGTCCTGATGCTGGACGAGCCGATACGTGGTGTAACTGAACAGCGATTGCAGACGCTGACCCATCGCGGCCAGACGGGTATCTACACCCTCGTGCGTGTCGGAAGCGACGACGGAATCGACATGGACGTTTATCCGCTTGCGCGGGGCATCCTGTTCAGCCGAGGCGAGAGCGCCCAGCGCCAAAGCAATCGCTACAAGCGGGATGATCGTTGCGTAGGGAGAGAAGCGGCGCCGACTGTACATCGAGCTGTTTACTGCTCCGGCAGCCATATGACCGTCGTATTCGCGCGCGGCTCGCTCCACACTGCGACCGACGGGATCTCGGATTCCAGCCGGGAAATCACGGCACGAGAATCGGTGGGAAGTTCCTCGCCGGCATTTGCCAAATCGGCGGCAGCGTTGGACAGATCATGGCTCGCCGCCGCGATATCAGCGGGCGCTTTCGCGATCTCCGTCGCAGGAGCTTTCTCGACTTTGGCGATGGAGGCGTCCAGCGGGCCATTTATGATGCGGTGCCGGACGAGCGGCGTCACAACCGCGATAGTTATTACCGCGGCAACCATCGCCACCGTCGTCATTGCGAATCCGGAATTCAGGTACTCGCCGGCGGACTGGATCATCCGCCTTAGGCGAATCGTCAACGGAATCGGAAGCTCTTCGATTCGGGCCATCACCGAGGCCGCGAAACCGTCCAGCGACGGAGCGACAACGATAGCGCCTCTAAGTTCGTCGCCGATTACGTCAAAGTCCGCGAGCGTCTTTTCGCATTTGGAACAATGCGCAAGATGGCGCGCCACCTCCTGCATCTCGTGAGGTTCGAGCTCGCCGTCCTCGAACGGGCCGAGCAGCGGACTGATTTCCAAACATTCAGCCATCGTCACTCAGCCCTCGTTTAGATCCTTCAAAAGCCCGCGCAACCGGGTTCGTGCGTAATGAAGCCTGCTCATTACTGTGCCGCGCGGACACTGAAGAAGCTCGCTGATCTCATCGTAAGACAGGCCTTCAACTTCCCTAAGAAGTATCACCGCGCGATGTTCTGGCGTCAACTCTTCCAGTGCTGCGCTGATTTTCTGACTTAATTCGCTTCTCGCTGCGGACTTGAATGAATCGCCCTCGACGCTGGGCAACCGATTCAACTCTGTTTCAGCCTCTTCGCCCCTTAATACGTTGTGCCGTCCCTCGCGGCGCCAAAAATCAATCGCGAGATTCGCCGCTATTCGATACAGCCAGGTCGAAAAACTGGACCGTGACTCGAAGCTCGCCAGATTCTCGTAAGCGCGAACAAACGTCTCTTGAGCGAGTTCGAGCGCGTCTTCCTGGTTATGCACAATCGCAATCGCCACCCCGACGACGCGCCGTTCATATCGCTTGACGAGCTCGCCGAAGGCTTCCGTGTCTCCCTCGCGCGCCCTCGCGATAAGCTCGGCATCATCGCCGTTTGGACGACCTTGCGTTCTCAACTCTTTTAGACGACGGTTTGCGGCGCGAAATTCAGAGAAATTTTCGCTCACTGTTCAGCTTGCTGCGGCCAGTTCCGCCCAATTCGGCCCCCATTTGAGGTCGGCCTTGAGCGGAACCACAAGCTCGGCGGCGCTTTCCATGTCCCGTCGGGCAGCCTCTCGCGCCTCTTGAATGGCTGCCTCTTCGACTTCGAGCAATAGTTCGTCGTGCACTTGGAGCAGAATTCGCGCGGCAATTCTTTGCTGCTTCAGGGTCGAAGCCAGCCGGATCATCGCAACTTTTATCAAATCCGCCGCTGTTCCCTGGATCGGCGTGTTGACCGCGATTCTCTCCGCCTGCGATCGGGACCCGCCCTGCGGAGCATTGATCTCGGATAGATAGCGGCGACGACCGTACATGGTCGTTACGTAACCATTCTCGCGTGTTTTCGCCAAAGTTTCGTCGATGAAGGCCCGGACACCCTCCAGGCGCTCAAAGTAGCGCCGAATGTAATCGGAAGCCTGAGCGAGGGGAATACCGAGCGATCCGGCCAATCGATTCGGTCCCATCCCGTAGATGATGCCGAAATTTATCGTCTTTGCGATCCGGCGGGCGTTCGAATCTACTTTGTCGGCTGATACTCCGAGCAATTCCGTCGCAGTACGAACGTGGATGTCCTCGTCGTTCTGAAAGGCACTCACCAGCGTGCGATCTCCGGACAGATGCGCGAGCACGCGAAGATCGATTTGCGAATAATCCGCTGATAGCAGGACGCATCCGGGTTCGGCGACGAAAGCGCGCCGGATCCGAAGCCCGTCCTCGCTGCGCGTCGGGATATTCTGGAGATTCGGATCGCTCGAGCTGAGGCGTCCGGTGGCCGTGAGCGCCTGATGGAATGTGGTATGGATTCGCCCGGTCTTCGGATTGATCAGATCGAACAGGGCGTCGCTGTACGTCGACTTGAGTTTCGACACCGAGCGATATTCCAGCAGCTTGCGCGGCATCGGATGGATCTCGGCGAGCTTTTCGAGTGCGTCAGCATCGGTCGAATAGCCGCTCTTGGTGCGCTTGAGTCCGCGCGCCGTCAGCTTGAGATCAGTAAACAGGACTTCGCGGAGCTGAAGCGGCGAGTTCAGATTGAATTTGCGTCCCGCTAGTTCGCAGCATTCGCTTTCAAGGCGCGCCGCCTCCTCGCCGAATTCGAGCGACGCGCGCTTGAGCGCGCTCGCGTCGACTTTGATTCCATCGCGCTCCATCTCGGCGAGCACGATCGCGCACGGTATCTCGATATCGCGGAACAGCGGTTCTAGGCCGTCATTGCTCAATCGCGCCGCCAGCACTTCGCGCAGCGTCGCGATTATCGCGGGTTCCGAACCCGTCGGAGCTCCGGCGGAAAGTCCGGCAACGTAATCGTGGAACAGAGTGACTAGCGAGGGCTCCGGCTTTCCGGAATTGACCAGGAATCCTGCCAGCATCACGTCGAAATCGACGTTGCGCAGTTCGATTCCGAGACGTGTGAGCGCGCCGATATGCGTTTTCAGATCGTGACAGGATTTGGGTGTCGAACCGGAGAGAATCGGAGCGAGACTCGCGATCGTAGCGCCTTCGGCGACATAGGTTTTGCCGTCACCGGAAATCTTGAGCCGCTCGCGCCCGGAATCCTCGTCGGTAGCGAGATGGAACGCGATGCGCGGGCCTGCGGCGAGTTCTTTCTCGATAATACCGGCGTTCTCGCTGGTGATAGCGATCTCTTCGCCCGCGCTCGCCGGAAGCTTTACCTCCGCGGGCGTAAGTTCAGCGAGCAGCGACGTGAATTCCATCTCCCGCAAGAGTGACGCAGCCGCGCCGTGATCGATTCCGTGCCACGCGAACTGCTCCGGTTCGATATCGAGCGGCACATCGATATCGATACGAACGAGTTTGCGCGCCAACTCGACGTCCGCACGATGGGCAGCAAGTAATCCGGCGACACGTTTCGCGCCCCGAATCTTTGTCGATTTTTCGACCTTGTCCAGATTGCGGTAGAGATTATCGAGGTTCGCGAACTCCTGGATGAGGGCGCTCGCGGTCTTTTCACCCACTCCGGGAACGCCTTTTACATTATCGATCGGATCGCCGGTGAGCGCCTGGATATCTACCAGCGCCGGCGGTTCCACGCCGAAACGCTCGCGCACTTCGCGCACACCCGTCCATTTGTCACGCATCGTGTCCCACAGCCGCGTGTGGGGCCCAACGTTCTGCATGAAGTCCTTGTCTGCAGTGACGATTACGGTATCGAATCCCGCCTTGGATGCGCGCGCGGCAAGAGTCGCGATAACGTCGTCGGCTTCGTAACCGTCGCGAACGATGCTCGCGATGCGGAACGCCTCGACCGCGCGATGGATATACGGGATCTGCACGCCGAGATCGTTGGGCATCTCCTGGCGATTAGCTTTGTAGTCCTCGAAAAGATCATCGCGGAAGGTTTTCTTGGGCGAATCGAAGACCACGGCGATATGGCTCGGATGACCGTCCTTGATGAGCTTGAGCAGCATCCGGATGAATCCGTACACCGCGTGCGACGGCATCCCGCGCGAGGTCGTCAGGGGCGGGAGCGCGAAAAACGCCCTAAAGACGTATCCCGACCCGTCCACCAGGAACAATTGCGGTCGCTGCTCGGCCATGAATCGAAAGGGTATCCGAACCAGCCTATCGAGAAAAAGCAGCTCTTGCCCGCGGCGATGTCCGCTTTGACAACAACGGGCGGCAGCGTTATGTCATAAATTAGTGATTACTCACTAACCACACGGAGGATACGATGGATTTCAGATTCAGCGCGGAGGATGAAAAATTCCGGGACGAATTCCGTGCCTGGCTCGACGCCAACACGCCCGACGACAGCTGCGGCAAAGACGAATGGACGGACAGCCTCGAATGGCATCGCCGGATGCACGCGGGCGGATGGGTCGGAATCAGCTGGCCGAAAGAATATGGAGGCCGCGGCGCGAGCCTGACCCAGCAAATCCTCTACAATCGCGAATACGCTCGCGCACGCAGGCCGCAACTGGTCAACACGATCGGAATCGGGATGGTCGGTCCGACGCTGATTCGATGGGGCACCGAGGAACAGAAGCAGCGCCACGTCGCTAAGATTCTCTCTGCCGAGGAAATCTGGTGTCAGGGCTACTCCGAGCCCAACGCGGGTTCGGATGTTGCCTCGCTGACGACGCGAGCAGTCGAGGACGGCGACTATTTCATCGTCAACGGCCAGAAGGTTTGGACCACCGACGCCCATCACGCCGACTGGTGCATCCTGCTCTGCCGAACCGATTCCGACGCGCCCAAGCATCGCGGAATAAGCTACCTGCTCGTCGATATGCACAGCCCGGGTGTCAACGTGCGTCCGCTCAAGCAGATAACGGGCGATTCGAACTTCAACGAAATGTTTTTCGACGATGTCAAGGTCCCGCGAAAAAACCTGGTCGGCGAGAAAAATCAGGGATGGCAGGTCGCGATCACGACACTGATGTTCGAGCGCACTTCTATCGGCGGAGGACTGAGCGTGACCGATACAGTCGCCGAACTAGCTGGGCTCGCCAAGTGTATAGAGCGTTCGAATGGCACGGCATGGGATGATCCGGGCGTCCGTCAAACAATCGCGCGCTTTGAATGCGAGGCGCAGGCGCTCAGATACACCGAACTGCGTCAGCTTACGAAGCGGCTCAAAGGATTGCCCCCGGGGCCGGAGGGCTCGGTTCTCAAACTCCAGGCCAGCGAGCTCAATTTGCGCATCAACGCGTTCGCGATGGAGATTCTCGGTCCGTATAGTCCGATCGAATACGACGGCGCGTTCGGGATCGATCGCGGACGATGGTCGTACCGGATGTTGGCGTCGCGCGCCTTGACAATCGCGGGCGGTACCAGCGAAATCCAACGCAACATTATCGGAGAGCGCGTACTGGGATTGCCGAAAGGCTGAAGCTTCGATGCGAAACGGCGTGCGCGGTCCGCCAGAGCGCGCGCGCCATCTGAAAATGCCTGCTCGTGAAAAACGAAAGCGACTGCCCGCGAATGAACGGGAGTCGCAGATATTGCACGCCGCGATGCGCGCGTTCGCGCGCTCGAACTTTCGACTTGCGGGAACGGCAGATATTGCAGCCGAAGCAGGAATCGCGGAACCCACCATCTACAAGTATTTCCCAAGCAAGAAGGAGTTGTTCATTCGCATACTCAAGCGTATCGGCGATCGAATCCTCGACGGATGGAAGACAATCGAGGCCACCGAACCCGACGCGGTCTCCGCTCTGAGGCGAATCGGGCGGAGCTATCTCGAGACGCTGCGTTCGCACGGCGACGAACTCAAGATGCAATTTCAGGCGCTTGCCGAATCCGACGATCCGGAGATCGCGCGGCAGCTTCGCGAGAATCATCAGGCATACATCCGATTCCTCGCCGCGCTCGTCGAGCGGGCGAAAAAAGAGAACGACCTTCGGGCTGATGTCGATTCTTACGCGGCCGGATGGCTGCTGAACGGCATCGGCTTTACGATGACGATGGCGCGCCTGCTCAAGATCGATTCGAAGTCCGCCGAAGGGCCGCCCGAAGCGATGATCCTCGGTTATCTGGATTGGATGACGCCGCCACGCCCCAAGACAACTCCGAAATCGGACGGCAGTCGACGCCTGTCCCACTAAAACAAAGGCCGCCCGATCTCAAAAGGTGCCTCGATTCGACGCCGGTTGTTCACAATCGGGCGTCTTAACATCGTCAAGAGCTTGTAATATGAAAGTAGTCCCGGTGTATGGCAGATTAACTGCCGTAGCGGGCGTTGATGGTGGGAGTCCCCAGTAGCGCTGCTATCGGTTGAATCACCGGGTCAGTAGATTCGTCATTTTTCAAGAGTAGGGTTGTGGCCGACGTTCCTGGAACGACCGCGATGATTGAAGTTAAGAACCTGACAAAGTCCTACGGGGACTTCGTAGCGATAAAGAACGTCTCGTTTGTTGCAGAGCGCGGGTCGATCCTCGGTTTTCTCGGACCCAACGGGGCAGGGAAAACCACCACGATGCGGATAATCACGGGCTTTATGCCCGCTACGTCCGGCACCGTGTTGATCGACAGCCTCGACATCTTCACTAATTCGCTCGAAGCGCGGCGCAAAATCGGATATTTGCCGGAAAATCCGCCCCTCTATTCGGATATGCGCGTCGATGCGTATCTGAAATTCGTCGCGCGGCTTCGCGGCGTAGCGCGCCCGGCCATCGACGATGCCCTCGACCGGGTAGTCGAGTCATGCGGGCTGGTCGACGTGGCCCATCGCATCTGCGGGCAGCTTTCCAAGGGTTTTCGCCAGCGGGTGGGATTGGCGCAGGCGCTGATTCACGATCCCCCCGTGCTGGTGATGGACGAGCCTACGATCGGTCTCGATCCGCGCCAGATTCACGAAATTCGCGAGCTCATTAAGCATCTCGCCGGACAGCGCACCGTCGTGCTTTCGACGCACATCCTGCCCGAGGTTTCGCATATCTGCGACAAGGTCGTGATCATCAACGACGGCACGGTCGTCCTCGAAGAGAAGCTTTCCGAGATGGAGGAGGGCCGTTCGCTCGAAGACGTTTTCCTCGAAGCGATATCGCGCGAGCGGCACGATCTGGCCGGGGCGGGCGAGGAGACGCTGGAGGAGGTAGGGGCGGGACGCGCCTAGGCGCGCGGCCGTTTAGCGATGAAGAACTCGCTTACGATTGCCGGCAAGGAGCTGGCTGCATACTTCGTCCAGCCGGTCGCGTACGTGGTGATGACGGTGTTTCTGCTGCTGGGCGGATTCTTTTTCTTTGCTCTGCTCAGGCGCTTTGACGTGATCATCCAGATGTACGCCGCCATGCAGAATCCGCAGACGCTCGCGCGCATCAACCTCAATCAGATGGTGATCGAGCCGCTGCTGCACAATCTCTCGATCGTTCTTGTCATCCTGGTGCCGGCGATCACGATGCGATCGTTTGCCGAAGAAAAGCGCAGCGGCACCTATGAATTGCTGCTGACCGCGCCGATTCGCACCGGCGAGATCGTCGCCGGCAAATTTATTGCGGCCGCCGTGTTCATGCTCATCATGATCGGATTGGCGGGCTTGTTCCCGATCATCTTAATCATCTTCGGAAACCCCGAAATCGGCGTAATGGCTTCGGGATATCTCGGCCTGGCGTTCATCTCGATATCTTTTGTTTCGGTCGGCTTGTTTACCAGTTCCCTAACGCAGAATCAGATTATCGCGGCGATCACATGCTTCGGCGCTCTGCTTTTCCTGTACGTGATTTCGTGGCCGGCCGAGGCGGGAGGTTCGACGCTGAGCGGATTGCTGCGTTACTTGTCATTGCCCGACCATTTCGCGCAGATGGTCACCGGGATTATCGATACGCGCGACATCGTCTACTTCCTCAGCCTGATCTTCGTAGCGCTGTTTCTCACCCAGCGCTCTGTCGAGTCGGCTCGCTGGCGCTAGGAGGGCAGCGGCGGGATGCGGCGCACAGCAACGCTTTACGGGATACTCGGAATAGTACTGCTCGTTTTCGGACTGGTCGATTACTTCATTACGACCGGATTCCGCGCATTCGTTGCGATCAACATCGTCGGCGGAATTTTCGCGCTCGTCGTGTGGATTACATCGAGTCGCGCAGCGCTGCCCTCGATCGCGGGACGGCGCTCGACGCGCTACGGGGCGAACGCGGTTCTATACAGTATTGTATTCGTGCTGATCCTTGTCGCGGTCAATTACATCGCGAGCGTTCATCACGCGCGCCTCGATTTGACCGCCGAGAAGGTTTACAGCCTCTCCAGCCAATCGGTCCAGGTTGTCAAGCAACTTAAGAAGCCGCTCAAGCTGTACGGCTTCTTCGCGGGCGGCGAGAGTCCTGCTGCCCGCCAGCTCTTTGAGCAGTACGCGTACGCGTCGCCGAAGGTGTCGTTCGAGTTGGTCGACCCGGACAAGCATCCCGAGCTTGCGGAGAAGTTCAAAGTCTCCGTGATGGGCACGACGCATCTGCAATATGGAGACGAAGGCGCCGGCGGCGAAGGGACGAACGTGACCGAGTTGAGCGAGGAATCGCTTACCAACGCGATCCTGCGGGTCAGCAAGGAAGGCAAGAAGATCGTTTACTTCTCCGACGGTCACGGCGAAGCGAATCCCGACGACAACTCAAGTCAGGACGGCTATGGGCAGGTAAAGACCGCCCTCGAAGGAGAGGGATTCGAAGTTAGAAAAGTGCTGCTTGCTTCGCAGGCGGCCGTTCCCGACGATTGTACGCTGCTGATCATCGCGGGTCCGCAAAAGCCGCTCCTCCCGCACGAGATCGATGCGATCTCCGCGTATCTCAAGAAGGGTGGACGCGCATTGGTGACGTTCCGTGCGCCGCGCCCGAACAACGAAGTCGACGAGGCCGCGCTCGCGACACTCATCGATCAGTGGGGTGTCAAGGCCGGCAACAACGTCATCGTCGATCAGGTCGTGCGATTGTTCGCGGGCCCGGCGCTGGGGCTCAACCCGATCGTCACCGAATACGGGCCGCATCCCATCACTCGCGATTTCAAGGAACGCACGCTTTTCCCGATGGCCCGTTCCGTTACGCCGGAAGCGAACCTCAAGGACGGGCTGGTGGTGACGGCTCTCGCCAAAACCAGCGACACATCGTGGGGCGAAACCGATATCGACGGCATTTTCAAACGTCAGGAGGCGAAGCTCGATGCCAACGATATTCGCGGGCCGATCGATGTTGCCGACGCCGTCGATGCCGACCTCGACAAGCTCGGATGGGGCAAGGGCAAGGCGCGTGTTGTCGTGTTCGGCAGCACCGAGTTCGCCGACAATCAATATCTGACGAATTTCTTCAATCGCGATTTTGTCGTGAACAGCGCCGATTGGCTTGCGGGCGCGGAAAACCAGATTTCGATTCGTCCGCGCGGGCTTCGCGCGTCGCGCTTCAGGCTGACTGTGGATCAGTTCAGCATCGTGTTTGCGCTGTCGGTCATGCTGCTGCCCGAATTGCTGCTGATCGCGGGAATCGCGGTATGGTGGGAGCGCCGCCAATAGGACGATTCATCACGGGTCGAGCGTCGGATTCCTAGCGATGCGCTTTCGCAACACTCTGATCGCGTTTATCGTGCTGCTTGTCGTAGGCGGCTACGCGTTTATCAACTTCTACTATTCCAAGCCGGAGGAAGAGGGCCACAAGGTCTTCACCGTAAAACCTGAAGAGATCGCGAAAATCGATCTCAAATATCCCGATCGCGAACTGACCATCGAGCGCAAGTCGGGCGAACCCTGGATGCTCACCAAGCCCATCAACTCGAAAGCCGATCAAACTGCATCGGACAATCTCGCGCGCGCTATTGCCGATTGCCAGGTAACCAAGACCGTTGAGGAGCATCCGGGCGACCTCGGGCCGTTTGGTCTCGCCAAGCCCCAGGTCAGCGTGACGATCGCGACCAACAAGGGCCAGGCGTTGCCCTCGCTCGACGTCGGCAAAACCACCCCCGTCGGATTTTCCGCATATCTCAAGAAATCTGACAGTCCGGCGGTGATGCTTACCTCGTCGGCCTTTCCGTCGGGGATGAACAAGACGGTCGATCAGATGCGCGATCGCGAGCTGATGACGTTCAAGGTTGACGAGGTCAATCGAATTACGATCGACCAGATCGACCAGCCGCCGATCGAAATTGATCGCGACGGCGAGAAATGGAAGATCGTCAAACCCGCGACGTACGCTGCCGACTCGACGCAGATTCGTCAGTTCCTGAGCACGCTCAACGACGCCAAAGTCGCCGATTTCGTCGCCGATGCTCCTACCGATGTCGCCCAATACGGTCTGACCAAACCGCGGGTAGTCGTGACCGTCTATACAAAATCGGGACAGGAATCGCTCCTGTTCGGCTTCAAGCAGAAGGAATCGGGCAAGGACGGCGTCTACGTACGGCGCGGAGAACGCGTGCCCGTTTACACCGTCCATCAGTGGGTGATGTCCTCGGTTGCGAAGCCGGTTCTTGCGCTGCGTGACAAATCGATTCTCGTCTTCGAGCCTTCGGATGTTGGCGCAGTCAAAGCTGCGATAGACGGCAAGCAGTTTGAGCTTCGCCGCACGGACAAGGGATGGGACCTCGTCGACGGCGGGAAAACCTCGGCTGCCGATGTTCCCAATGTTGAGCGTTTCCTCGACCACATCCGCGATCTGAGGGGAACCTCGATCGTAATGGATCCCGTGAAAACGCCCGGCATGTTCGGGCTGGCGACGCCGCCGATCACGATCACGGTTATGAATCGCAGCGGCAAGGAGATAGGCGACGTAAAGCTGGCGAAGATCGATGTCAAGCCGGCGGAGCAGGACGCGTCGATAAAGCCGCATCCCGAGTATTACGCGATTTCGTCCGCGAGCACGGCGCTTTTCGCGATCGACGATTTTTCGTACGGCCAGCTCGACAAGACCGCCGATCAATTTAAGACGCGAGTAGAGGCGTCGCCGACGTTGTCACCGGGCAAGAAGTAGCAAAGGCTCGCTGGAGTCAGCCTTCCGCGATCACATGCACGATCGCCTGATCGCGCGTATGCGTGATGCTCAGATGAAATCGAGCGATTCCCTTGCGTCGTGCGAAATCCGCCGTTTTGCCGTGGACCACGATCGTCGGTGCGCGTCCGCGTTCTCGTGCAACTTCGATTTCGTTCCATCCGACGTTGCGATTCCATCCGGTGCCCATGGCTTTCATCGCTGCTTCTTTGGCGGCGAATCGGGCCGCGTAACTTTGATAGCGCGGCATCCCGCGCGATTCGCAGTAGCGGACCTCGTCTTCGGTGAAGACGCGGCGGCGAAACCTCTCCCCCGTCAGAGGACGTGTGAGTGCGCGCTCGATTCGTGCGACTTCGATAACGTCGATTCCAGTGCCCAGGATTGTTCCCATCGCGAGTGCTCGCGGCCGTGCTGTGGGTTCGATTCTTCCAGTCGTACGCGCAGCGGCGATACTATCGTTGAATCAGTCTTCTAATACCAGCGGGGGTTATCGATGGCGAAGCTTAGGGCTACGGTCAACAAAGCGCGATGCATCGCGAGCGGCGATTGCGTCGAAACCGCGCCAACCGCATATCAACTTGGCGACGAGGGCAAGTCCGAGGTGATCCCGAACAGCGGCGCGGCTGACAGCGCCATCCTGACCGGCGCAAAAGCCTGTCCGGTCAAGGCGATCACGGTCATCGACGAGGAAACCGGCGCACAAGTTTTTCCGCCGAAGAAGTAAGTTGCGATGGCGCTGCGCAGGCGCAAAGCGGGTGAATATTCCATCGAGCAGACGCGCGATCTCGCGATGGTTCGCGCGATGCTCGGCGACTACAAGGTCGCGTCGGCTGCGATCGAATGGCCGCAGGCGTGTTGGATCGCCGGGTATTTCGGCGACGACCCGGTCGGCGTCGTTGGCCTCGAACCGTGGCTGGATGCGGCGCTAATTAATTCGGTCGTCGCAGTCGATAATATGCGCAGGCGCGGCGTCGGAACGATGCTTGTGAATGCGGCGCGCAAGGCGGCGCATACGCGCGGCGCACGTTCGCTTTACGTGATCACGCCAATCGATAGCGACTACATGCGGCGTTTCGGCTTTAGCGAAATGTTAATCGACGAGCTAATCGAAGCTTTGGGGGCGATTCCCTCGGTTGCGGCTATCAGAACGGGCGCGATGCCATCGCAGCGGGCGTGGTTTCTCGATATCTCGCGCGACGGCGTGATCGAACGCTGAAAACAAATGCGGCGACGGAAATCGCTCCGCCGCCGCACCTCAGAATTGATACGGTCGTTACTTGCGGTCGAGTTCGGTGAGAATCTCGATTTGAGGTCGCCCGTCCAAAAGACCGCCGATCATGCCGCCCATTTCTTTCATATGCGGCGTCTTGCCGTGGAACTCGAACGCGGCCTGATCCTGGTAGGTTTCATAGAACACGAACGTGGTCGGATCCTGGGTCGAGCGGTGCAGGACATAGCTGAGCGTGCCGGGCTCGCCGCGCACGTGTCCGATCATCTTGCGAAAGGCCGCCTCGAGTTGAGCCTCGCTGCCCGCCTTGGCCTTGAGCTTCGCGATAACGGTGATTGCCATTTTAAGTCTCCTTAACTGGGATGATTGGAGCGCCGCTGCGGGTCCGAATCGACCTTGACGCAGAGGCCATCAGCGCTCTTAACCTTGATGAGGCTTTTTTTCAAGCGCGTCCTGCAGGTCGCCAACGGCTCGGTTTGAGACTC
>Ga0335069_10001561_pt1 | contig 36667 bp, 38 predicted proteins | sample Lox_Sample_11_FD_206714 | JGI IMG/M metagenome (GOLD analysis project Ga0335069, IMG submission 206714) | Soil microbial communities from Loxahatchee National Wildlife Refuge, Florida, United States - Lox_Sample_1.1 | ecosystem: Environmental > Terrestrial > Soil > Wetlands | place: USA... | reverse complement strand
GTTCGCGCACGCTGACGGCCGCGGTCGCCTCGCCTTGCGATTCCGCCAGCCGCTTCACGCGCCGCGCTTCGCGCGCGCGCTTTTCGATCGCCTCGCCGACGATCTCGACGCGGCCACCGGCATGACCGACGAGCGCGGCACAATCGCCATACCAGAGGCATTCGAGGCCGCCTGCCTCGGCCACAACGAGCATCATCGACGCAAACGGAATCTCGTAGCGATCCTGAGGCGGGCGCCGGCGCAATTGCGCAAAGCTCGTATCCGCATCGAACAAGGCGGCCGTCACCGCCTCCTGCGGACGCGCGCCGTCGCCGAGATAGGACATGATGCGGTTGGCGCCGAAGCGTGCGAGCCACGCCGCATCGCTCGGCCCCGGCATCAGCCGCTCGCCGAGGCCCGTGGCGCCGTCGAGGACGATCGCCGCCGTCTCGCGATAGGCAAACGCGTCGTCATTGGCTTTTTCGGGATTGCCGGGAAGGCTCAAGGAGTCGACGAGTTCGAGCTTCATGACGCCTTCCTGCAGAACGCCGCCGACGCTTAAACGGTTTGCTTCGCCTTTTCGAGCCGCGCCGGAAGCTGCGCCATAACGCGCAGCCGCTCGCTTTCGCTCATGCCGCCCCAGCGCGCGATTTCTTCGAGCGAACGCCCGCAGCCGGCGCAGATGCCGGCTTTGGGGTCCATGGTGCAGATCTTGATGCAGGGCGTCGAAATCATGGCCCTGCTCTATCGGCTTTTCAGCCCATGGTGAAGACGCAAAGCTTGTTGCCGTCGGCGTCGCGGAAATAGGCGCCGTAGAAGCCGCTGTCGCCGCGCGCGCCCGGAGCGCCTTCGTCCTTGGCGCCGAGCGACACGGCTTTCGCGTGCACCTTGGCGACGACGTCACGCGACGGGGCGGCGAGCGAGATCATTGTCCCGTTGCCGAACGTCGCGGGCTTTTCGTCATAAGGCTTGCAGACGGCGAACATCACCGGGCTCTTGCCGTTGCCCCAGCCCTGCATGCGGTCGCTGCTCATCGTGCGCTTGCCGCCCAGCTCGCCGAGCACCGCGTCGTAGAACGATTTCGATTTCTCGAGATCGTTCGTTCCGACCATCACATATCCGATCATTGTCGTTTCCTTTCAGCGCCCGGTGGGCATCTTGTTGAACGGCACGTCCTTGTCGACGCGCACGTCCTGCGGCAGGCCGAGCACGCGCTCGGCGATGATGTTGCGCAGGATCTCGTCGGTGCCGCCGGCGATCCTGAGGCCCGGCGCCGACATCCAGCCCATCTGGAACGCGCCGTGCGCGGGCGCGTCCTCGCCCTTCAGCGCGCCCGATTCGCCTTCGAGCTCCATCGCGAAGGCCGCGAGGTCCTGCAGCTTGGAGGCGACGACGATCTTTGCGATCGACGCTTCCGGTCCGGGCTGCTGGCCGCGCGAGAGCGCCGTCATCGTGCGATAGGTCGTGTATTTGAGGCCCGCCGAACGCACATACCAGTCGGCGAGGCGCTCGCGCACGGCCGCGTTCTTGATCGCCGGCCCGTCTTCGAGCTCGAGCGTGCGCGCGAGGCCCATCAGCTCTTTCACATCGAGCCCGCCGCCCTGCCCGCCGCCGACCGCGAGACGCTCGTGCATCAGCGTCGTCAGCGCCACCTGCCAGCCCTGGCCGACTTCTCCGAGACGCTGCGAGTCCGGAATCTTCACATCGGTGAAGAACACTTCGTTGAAGCCCGAGGCGCCCGACGCCTGCTTGATCGGCCGCACTTCCACGCCCGGCGACTTCATCGACAGATAGAACATCGTCAACCCCTTGTGCTTGGGCACATTGGGATCGGTGCGCGTCAGGAGAATGCCGTAGTCGGAAATCTGCGCGCCGGTGGTCCAGATCTTCTGGCCGTTGATGGTCCAGGTATCGCCGTTCTTTTCCGCCCGCGTGCGCAAGCCCGCAACATCGGAGCCGCCGGCCGGTTCGGAAAACAGCTGGCACCAGATCTCCTCGCCGCGCAGCGCCGGTCCGACATAGCGTTCGATCGCGTCCTTGGAGCCATACGCCATCAGCGTCGGGATGCACATGCCGAGTCCGATCGCGAACGGCCCGCCGAGGCCCGCGACGTTCGTCTTGCTCTCTTCCTGGCTGAAGATCACCTGCTGGATCGGCGTGCCGCCGTAACCGCCGACCTCTTTCGGCCAGGTGATGCGCGCGTAACGCGACGCGGCCTTCTTCGCCTGCCAGGCTCTGGCGCGCGCGAGGAAATCCTTGTCGGTGCGCTCGGCCATCTCGTCGCCGTCGCCCTTGGCACCTTTTGCATTCTCTTCAAGCCAATGACGCACTTCGCTGCGGAACTTCGCCTCTTCGGCTGTATCTTCGAAATCCATTGTGGTCAGTCCTTCGATAGGAAATTGGGTTCAGGCGGCGTTCGAAAGCTCGAGCTCGGTGACGAGCTTGTCTTTCCAGCTGCGCTGGGCGCCGAGCGCGAGGCCCAGTTCGCGCGACCGCTTGTAATAGAGATGGCAATCCATCTCCCAGGTGTAGCCGATGCCGCCGTGGGTCTGCGTGTTCTCCTTGGCGGCGTAATCGAAAGCCTGCGTCGCCGACACGCGGGCGGCGGCGGCGGCGAGCGGAAGCTCGCGCGCATTGGTCGACAGCGCCCAGGCGCCGAAATACGCGTTCGACCGCGCCAGCTCCGTATTCACATACATGTCGGCGAGCTTGTGCTTGATCGCCTGATAGGAGCCGATGGGACGACCGAAGGCGTAGCGGTTCACCGCGTAGTCCTTCGCCATGGCAAGACAGGTGTCGGCGCCGCCGACCTGCTCGAAGGCCATCAGGATCGCGGCGCGATCGAGAACGCGCGATGCGAGCTGCCAGCCTTCCCCGGTCTTGCCCAGCGGTTCGGCGGCCGCATCGTCGAACTTGATCTCGGCGTGCTTGCGCGACGGATCGATCGAATCCTGCGGCGTGCGCGTGACGCCCTTGCCCTCGAGATCGACCAGCGCCAGCGCAAGGCCGCGTTCGCCGGGGTCATCGGAGCCGCGCGCCAGCACGACCGCGTAGTCCGCATCGGCGCCGTCGACGACCGCGATCTTCTTGCCGTTGAGCTTGCCGCCCTTGAACGTCGTGCGGATCGATTTCGGGGTCACGGGACCCACGCCTTCGGCGCGCGCAAAGGCGCCGATGATCTCGCCGCCCGCGATCTTCGGCAGAACCTTCGTCTTCTGGTCTTCGCTGCCGGCGATGAGGAGCGCTTCGACGAGAAGATAGACCGTCGACGAGAACGGGATCGGCGCCAGGACGCGGCCCAGCTCTTCCGCGATCACGCACAATTCGAGATAGCCGAGGCCCAGCCCGCCATAGGTCTCCGGGATGGCCGTCCCCAGCCAGCCCATCTCGGCGACCTGCTTCCAGAGCCCCCGGTCATAGCCCTGGGAGCCCTGCAGGACGGCCCGGACGGTCTTGCTCGTACATTTCTCGGTCAGGAACTTATGCGCCTGATCTCGCAGCATTTTTTGGTCGTCTGAGAAGTCGAAGTTCATCGTCTCGCACCTTGGAATGTTGTGGTTCCGGCCACGATAGGCCCAAGCCGGGGCGGCCGCCAACTGGGCCGGGCCGGGATCGCCTTAACGTGCGCTTAATCGCAAATTTTTACCCTCGGTGTGCGGAGGAGGCTTTCGCCATGGCCAAGGCACAGTTCCATAAGAACCAGCGGGTCTACGTCAAACCCGTGGGGACCTGGGCGCTGGTCGAACGCGTGGTGCCGCAGTGGACCAAAGGCCTCGATGAGCCGCTACGGATTTTCTACGACGTCGGTCTGGGTCGCGAATTCTCCGCCGAGGAGCTGCAGGCCGAACAGGCCGTCGCGCCGGACGCCAATGACGCGCCGGAGAACTGGCGCATCACGCGGGCCCGCAACAAATGGCAGCCGGCGGAAGATTGCGCGCGTCATCCGGTGCCCGGCACCTTTCCGGTCGTCATCACCGGCGAGGCCGAGTGGGGCGGCTGGCGTGTGCCCGGCGCGGAATACGATCTCAATCCCGAACGCATCGAGCGGCAGGCGCGGCTGATCGCCAATGCGCCGCAGCTCGAAAGCTTCGCGCAGGAACTCGTCGAGTGGGCGCGCAAGTCCGGCGAGGACATGCCCGACGCGCTGATGCAGCTTGCGCATCAGGCGCAGGATCTCCTCACCCGCGTAAACGACGACGTCGGCTGACGGCTCAGATTCGTCCGATCAGCGTCAACACACCCGTCTGCTCCGACGGACCGTTGGACGCCTTCACGTAGTCGAAGTTGAAGCCGATCGACCAGGCGCCCGTCGTCGTGGCGATGCCGGTACCCAGCACGAGATTGCCGTGTCCGGGATCGGGCCCTTCGATCGAGAATGGCGTGTAGGCCTGACCGTTCAGTGAATTCACGCTCGCAAAGTTCGCCTTGAGCTTCGTTATTCCGTTCGCGAAATCGTAGCGATAGCCGGCGCGCAGCTCGGGCTGCAGGAAGAAATCGCCGAAGTTGAAATCCTGGCGCACATCCGTGCCGAGGAAGGCACGCAGCGAGTCTGCATAATAGGGCTGGACGCGCAGATCGAAGCCGTCGCCGCCGCCGGATTCCGTGTAGCCCTCTTCGCGCATCGTCATGCCGTCGACATCGATCTGCGGCATGAACACAGTGCCGCCGGCGGTGAAGATGCCGCCCGTCGTGATGCTGCCCGCCGCAAGCTCGCTGGCGCGGTTGCCCTGCGCTTCACGGCTGAGCGTGGTGTTGTTGTCCGTGTCGGTCAGCGTGAGATAACGACGTCCCTTCAGGGTGCCGTAGCCGACGGTTCCCTGCGTGTCGATGAAGAGGCCCTTGCCGCGCCAATCGGTGTAACCCGTCAGCAGATAATATTCGGACGAGGTCTTCGCCGAGGTCGGTTCCTTCTGGCTCATGCCGCCGGTGAAGAAGGTGAAGGCGGCGCCATAGCGGCCATCGACGCGATCGCCGTCATCCATGCCGACCACGAAGCCGAAGCCGCTGTCGTTGTAGCCCGTCAATGTCGACGTATTCGCCTGGCTGAGACGCTGGGCGAATTGCTGGCCCCAGAGCGTGGTGGCGCCTTCGGTGTTCGCATACATCCGAAGCTCGCGCTGGCGCGCCCCGACGATGTTGGTGGCCGAGTCCGTCAGCGAGATCACGGTCGCGCGCGTCGCGCCGGAAACATCCGGCGCAAAGGACGCGTAGGCCGCCTGCGCCGTCGGCTGGTCCTTGATGCTGTTGATCATCGCGGCGCCCAGCGTGTTGTCGTTGACGAGCGCCTGGTTGGCATACGGAAACATTTTGAGCGCGTAGCCGGTGAGGCCCAGGCCGCCATCCATTACTGACTTCGCCGGATCTTTAGGCGTCAGGTTCAGGATGAGCTGCTGACTGCTCAGATTCGTGCTCGCGTTGCTGGGTGGGTTGGAGCAGTTCGGTCCGCCCGCGACGTTGATCGTGCAAATGCTCGATGTGAAAAGGAAGGGAATGCCGTTCTTCTGGTTGGTTGTGCTTGTGTTGAGGGCGCTGTCATACGTGTTCGACAAAAGCGTCAGCTCGGCGGGCGCAATCGAAAGACCGCTGGGGCTGCTGATGAGCACAAATTCGGTAGGCTGCCCGCTCGAGGAAGGCGTCCCGACGAAGCCGCCGAAGGTCAACGACAGTGTCGGCGTGATCCCATCGCCGCCGATAGTCGCCATGTTCGCGTTGATCACTGCCACGTTTTTTGTCGGGAAAGCCGTCGCGTTGTTGCCCTGTGACAGGGCGATATTCAAATTGCCGCCCGTGTCGACCTCGAGCGTGTCGACGCTGAGCGGCTTGTTCGGCTGCGCTGCGACGGAAACCGACGAGTTGATGTTGGTGGCTTGCGAGGTCAGGAGCGTCAGCGCGCCGGATTTTCTAATGGTGATGTTCATTGCCGCGCCCGGCGCCTGGAAAATCTGGCCGGAAAACGCGCCGAAAGAGCCGACGGTCAGGCTGTCATCAGTCAGGGACGCATTGTTGAAATACAGATTTCCCGTGACCACCGCCGGAACATTCTGGCTGAGGCCCGTGACGCTCAACGAACCCGCGAGCGTGCCGAAATGGATGTCGCCTACGATATCCGCCGAATTCGGCCCAGTGGACTGATCTATGATCGTTACGGGAGTGCTGGAGTTGCTCGACACGTCGATGGCGTCTGCCACCTGGGCATTGTTGTTGAGGGTCGTAGTTGTCGCTGAGATCGCGCCGGTATTGTAGATCGTTTGGAGCGTCCCCGACTCATCGCGAATTGCGTAGGCCGCAATGGCCGTGCTGTTGAGGTTGGTCGTGCTCGCCTGGGCGCTGATTGAACCGGTGTTGTAGATCGAGGATAGAACGCCTGCAGCGCCGCCTGTCTTTTGGGCGTCGATCAGGATGGCTGTCGCGGTTCCGGTCTGCGCGCCAGAAATCGACGCAGCGATCGAGCCGGAGCCGGTTTCGTTGGAGTTGACAAGGCTGTAGCCCGTCTGACCGACCGGAAGCACGCCAAGTGCAGTCGCCGACACGCCGCCTGAACCCTGACCGATATTCACATAATTGCCGACCTCGATAGCCGTTGCGGTGACCGTGGTGTCGAGTTGCGAGCCGTCGGCATTTGTCGTGGCGGCCGAGCTGATCAAGCCCGAGTTGAAGATACCTTTCGGCAGCGACACGCTGATCGTGTTCGCCTGCCCCGACATGAAGACGGTTTCGGTGCTGACATTCGCGTCTTCCGCCGCAGAAGTGATGCCGCCGCGGTTGAGCAGCGAATAGGTATAGCCGGCGCCGTCGGTGTATCCGTCGATCGTCACAGACTGCTGCAGATTGACATTGAATGCGGGAGCGATATCGATGGTCTCGCTATTGCCGATCATGGAGATCGAAGCGCGAGCCTGGGTTCCGCCCGAGATGGGACCGCCGTTGAAAATGCCGCCGCTGATATTGTTGGCTACGACCAGCGCCGGGCCGGCCTCCGGATCGTTTGCGTTGAGGGCCGTCGATTGTGTTGTCGTACCGTATGTCTCGATCGTGCCTTCATTGATGACGGCGCCGTTGATGGCGCCGAGGACAACAACGCCTTGGGCGCCTGCGCCTTCGGAGCTGACCGTGCCGCCCGTCAAAATGTGCAGGTTGCCGACCATTGCGTAAGGCACAGATCCAGCGAAAGCGGGATTGTCCGGCTGCGCCGCCGATTGTTGCCAGCCGGCGATGTTGACCGCGACATTCGAAGTCTGCGTCGTCGATCCCTCGGTGGTCGGCGTGAGAAGAAGATTCCCGCCGATATCGATATCACCCTGGAGCGACGCGCCGCCCGTCGGCGTGACGGTGGTGCCAATCGTTGAATAGTTCGGCCCGATGAGATCGATTCCATACGAGTTGGTGCCCTGGACCTCGGTCGTCGAGCCCGGGGAGAGATAGATTGCGGCGCCCGCTTGCCCCTGGACTCCCGAACCGGTGAACAGGCCAAGGCCCGAAGTCGGTACGCCGTTTGGTCCGGTGGTTTGGGCGTATATGCCCGTGTTCGCATTGGTCAGACCAGCGCCGGGATAGGCGCCGCCTGCAATCAGGATCGCGGTCTTGCTCGTACCCGCACCGAGCAGATTCAGGACGCTCGATCCGCCCGCATAATATTCGCCGGTAAAATTTTCCGGCAGGCCATAGCCGGACGTTGAGGTCGCCACGCTGGCTTCCTCGAGCAGCACGCCCGTCGCGTAGGGGACACCTTGATAGGAAATCGTTCCCTGGTTGTTGACCAGGTTCGAGCTGTCGATCGTGACGGCTGGTGCTGTCGGCGGGTTGATGCCGAGAACGATCGAACCAGCAGAGGGCGTGGTATCGATGGTCACGTTGTTGTTGGCAGCGAACGCGCCCGTCGTGACGCCTGCCGGGACCGCGGGACCCGTGTAGATCGGATACTGAAACTCGCTGGTTATGTCGCAGTTCGTCGCGGTCGACGTGCTGCCGCACGGAGACGCGGCGTTGGCGTGGCCCGACAGAAGGGCTGCGGCGGCAGCGGTCAGCATTAACGCGCGCTTGTTCAAGGCAAACCTCTCGTTAATTTTGGATCCAGCGGCTGGAGAGGTTGTGTTAATGCCCCCCGCCTTTTTGACCGCGTCGACACCCCATTGGCTTTCCGCGGGCGGCCGCACCTTAGCCAATTTCCTTTGCCGCTGGCTAGCGGCTCCCCGACGGAGATTTCTTTTTTTAATCAGGCGTTAGCGCCTGACGGCCAAAATATCCCCGGGCCTTTCTGCGCAATTTTTGCGGTCGATGCAATCTGATGACGACGACGCAACGCATCAGCTTTACCAAGTTGACCCAGAAGCAGGCTGCGGCTGCCGCGGCGCGGCATGAAATGTTGTACGCCGGCCGGGTGGGCGGCGCGCGCGCCGTCTTCGCATTCTGCGACCTGTCCGGCCTCGACCTTTCGGGACGCAATCTCGCCGACGCCGACTTCACCGGCGCCATCCTCGAAGAGGCCAATCTCGCCGGCGCGCGCCTCGAGACCACGAGCTTCTTCGGCGCCGACATGCGCCGCGCCAATCTCGAAGGTGCATGCCTCAGGCGCGCGGATCTTCGCGGGGCGTCCTTGCGCGGTGCGAACCTGATCGGCGCCGATCTCTATGAGGCCGATCTGCGTGAAGGCACGATCGCCGAGAAGGACCGTTTCGGCGAGCTGCGCGTCCTGCAGCACGATGTCGGGCCGTCGGAGCTTCCGTCGGCGCTTCTCAACTCCGCCAATCTCGAACGCGCCAAGATGACGGGTGTGATGGCCGTGCAGGCGGACTTCAGCGACGCCATCATGCGCAACTGCCGGTTGTCGCGCGCGAACCTGCGCCAGGCAAAGCTGAACGGCGCCAATCTCGAGAATGCCGATCTGTCGGGCTGCAACATGACGGGCGCCGAGATGAACGGCGCCATCCTGATCGGCGTGAAGATGACGCGTACGGTGCTCGACGGCGTCGATCTGTCGAACGCGCTGACCGATGCACCGCTGGGCCGCGACCTCGCGAGCCTGCCGGTACCCATCACCGAACTTCTCGAAGCGCATTCGCGCTGGGTCGATTCCGACGGCCGCGAAGGAAAGCCCGCCGATCTCTCGGGCCTCGACATCAGAAGCCTGAAGTCGCTCGCGCACCGTTCGCTGACCGCGCTGATCGCGCCGGGCGCCATCATGTACGGTCTCGATCTGCAGGGCGTGCTTCTTCAGGGCAGCAATCTGCAAGGCGCCGACCTGCGGGGCGCGCATCTGGCCGGCGCCGATCTGAGAGGCGCAAATTTAAGCGGCGCCAAGCTCAACAATGCCGATCTGCGCGACGCCAAACTTGGTCCGCTTCTGATCTCTGACGCACGGCTCCTGCCGGCGCGTCTCGACGGCGTGCATGCGCGCTACGCCGATCTGCGCGGCGTCGACTTGCGGCGCGCAAAGCTCTCGGAAGCCGATCTCTCCTATTCCAATCTCACCGATTGCGACGTGCGCGACAGCGACATCGGCAATGCCGTCCTGACCGGCGCCAAGCTGCCGGCGCTGCTCCCGGACAATCTGAGCCATCTGCCGCTGGTCGGCTGAGCTTTCACGGGCGTGCATTCGCCGCGATTTCGCTTATTGTGCGCCTCGCCTTTCCGTTCCGCGAGCTGCCGCGTGAAGCTTCCTCCCGCCGACACCGCCATCCTTGCGCGCCGCGCCGAGATCGTCGCGGCGTTGAAACGCCTGGTGCCCGACGGCGTCGTGTCGGAAAGCGCCGGGCTTGCGGCGTATGACGGCGACGCGCTGTCCGCCTATCGCCAGGCGCCGCTCGTTTGCGTGCTGCCGAAGACCAAAGACGAAGTCAGCGCCGTGCTCGCGTTCGCGCAAAGAGAACGCGTCCCCATCGTGCCGCGCGGCGCGGGGACCTCGCTCTCCGGCGGCGCATTGCCGCGCGCGGACGGCATCCTGATCGGCATGGGCCGCATGAACCGGATTCTCGAGATCGATTACGAGAACCGCGCCATCGTCGTCGAGCCGGGCGTCACCAATCTTGCCGTGACACGCGCCATCGAGAAACGCGGCTTCTATTACGCGCCCGATCCGTCGAGCCAGATCGCCTGCACCATCGGGGGCAATGTGGCGGAGAATGCGGGCGGTATTCATTGCCTCAAATACGGCCTCACCACGCATAATCTTCTGGGCGTCGAAATGGCGCTCCTGGGCGGCGAGCGGCTGCGTCTCGGCGGCAAGGCATTCGGATCCGGCGGACTCGACATGCTGGGCATCGCCGCGGGATCGGAAGGACTGCTTGGCGTCGTCGTCGAAGCGACGTTGCGCATTCTGCCGAGACCGCCGGTCACGCGCACGCTGATCGCGGCTTTTCGCGCGGTGCCCGATGCGGGCGTCTGTGTCGCCAATGTCATCGCTTCGGGCATTGTCCCCGCCGCCATGGAATTCATGGACCGGCGCTGCATCGCCGCCGTCGAAGACTATTGCGCGCCCGGCTACCCGCGCGATGCGGAAGGTCTCCTGATCGTCGAGCTCGACGGTCTCGAACCGGAAGTGGCGGAACAGGTCACCCGCGTCAGCACGATCGCGCGCGCTGCGGGCGCACATACTGTCGAGGAAGCGCACAGCGAGCAGGAACGGGCGCGTCTGTGGGCCGGGCGCAAAGCGGCGTTTCCCGCGATGGGCAGGCTCGCGCCCGACATGCTCTGCATGGACGGCACCATTCCGCGCGGCGCGCTGCCTGCGGTTCTCGCCCGCATGGCCAGGATGTCCGAAGAATACGGCCTCGGGTTCTGCAATGTCTTTCACGCCGGCGACGGCAATCTCCATCCGCTTATTATCTTTGACGTGATGAAGGACGGCGAGCTGGACCGCGCGGAAGCTTTCGGCGCGGATATCCTGAAGCTGTGCGTCGAAGTGGGCGGCGTGCTGTCGGGCGAACATGGCATTGGTGTCGAGAAGCGCGATCTGATGCCGGCGATGTTCGCCGAAGCCGATCTTGCGCAGCAGGGCCGCCTCAAATGCGCTTTCGACCCGGATGGACTGCTCAATCCCGGCAAGGTCTTCCCGACATTGTCGGCTTGCGTGGAACAGGGCCGCATGCATGTGAAACGCGGGCGAATTCCCTTCCCGAATCTTCCGAGACTTTAGCCTTCAGCGGCCGGGATGATCCTCATTCCACAAAACGAGAACGAACTGGCGGACATGGTGCGCGCCGCCGCGAGCGATGAACGTTCGTTCGAGATCGTCGGTCGCGGGACCAAGCGCGGACTGGGACGAACGGTTCGGGCGGATGATGTTGTCGATCTGTCGGCGCTCTCCGGCATCGTCCGCTACGAGCCGAACGAACTGGTGATCACCGCACGCGCCGGAACGCGGGTTGCGGAGATCGAGGCGGCGCTTGCCGAAAAGAATCAGTGTCTCGGTTTCGAGCCCGCCGACTGGAGCGCCTTCTACGGGACGACCGGCACGGCGACGATCGGCGGTGTGCTGTCCGCGGATGCGAGCGGCTCGGCGCGGCTCCGATTTGGCGCGGCGCGAGATCACCTTCTGGGTTTCGCCGCCGTCAATGGCCTCGGCGAGATATACAAGGCGGGCGGCCGCGTCGTGAAGAACGTCACCGGATTCGATCTGCCGAAGCTTTTCTGCGGCGCCATGGGAACGCTCGGGCCGCTGACCGAAGTCACGCTGCGTCTCGTTCCGCGGGCAGTGGACTGCGCCGTGCTGGCGATCCGCGGCGTCGAGCCGGAATCGGGCCTCGAGATTCTCCGCCGCATCTGGTCGAGCCCGCTCGAGCCGACGGGCCTTGCCTACATCCCGAGGCTTGCGGCGGAGGATATGTTCGGCGATGTCGGCGAAGGGATCTCGCTCATCCGCATCGAAGGCGCACCCGCTCCGCTCGCCGACAAGATCGGTCTTCTGCCGACCTTGCTGGACGGACGCGAAGCAACGCCTCTGGCGCATGACAACGACATCTTCGCCCGCATCGCGTCCGGCGCGGCGATCATGCATCGCAAGGACGACATCTGGCGCGCCTTCGTGCCGCCGGCCTCTGCCGCCGCGTGCGCGCGCAAGCTTGCGCCGGCGTTCTGGCTCGCCGACTGGGCAGGCGGCGCGTTGTGGTTGGCGGGCGTCGACGATGTGCAGGCCGTCGCACAAAGCTTCGGGGGACACGCGCTGCTGATGCGAGCCGACGACGCGACGCGCATGCGCGTCTCGGTCTTTCCGCTGGAGGATCCGGTGCGTGCGGCGCTGACGCAGCGCATCAAGGAAGCGTTCGATCCGCACCGTCTTTTCAATCCCGACCGCATGTTCGAAGGTGTGTGAGTGCGCACCGAGCTCAAAGCCCACCAGCTGTCCGATCCCCATCTCGCCGCCGTCGAGCGCAACCTGCGCGCCTGCGTCCATTGCGGCATCTGCACCGCCACCTGTCCCACCTATCTGCTGACCGGCGACGAACGCGACGGGCCGCGCGGGCGCATCGTGATGATGCAGCGCATGCTGGAAGACGGCGGCACACCGACGCACGAAACCGTCCATCATGTCGATCGCTGTCTCTCCTGTCTGGGCTGCCGTACGGCCTGTCCCTCGAGCGTCGACTATCGCCGTCTCGTCGATCATGCGCGCGCCCATATCGAGGAAACCTATCGCCGTCCGTGGCGCGAGCGTTGGCTGCGCGCCGGCATCGTCTATGTCATGGCGCGGCCGGACCTGGTGAAACTCGGCCTCCGCCTCGCGCGCCTCTTCGCGCCGATCGCGACGCGCCTGCCGGGCCCCTTCGCCGTGGCGGCGAAGAAAGCCGTGCGCATCCCGCGTGTGGAGGATGAAGAGCCGCTGCATACGGGCGCCGGCCGCCGCGTGGCGCTGATGCCGGGATGTGTGCAGCAGGCGCTGGCACCGTCGATCGATCGCGCGACGGCGCGCGTGCTCGAACGGCGCGGGATGGCGCTCGCCAATCTCAAGGGCGCCGACTGCTGCGGTGCGCTGGCGTTTCATCTGGGCCGCAGGGACGAAGCGAAACGCTGGGCCAGACGCAACATCGTCGCCTTCGAAAAGGCAGGCGGCGCGGAAGCGATCCTCATCACCGCCACGGGCTGCGCCGCGCATCTCGCCGATTATCCCGCGATCTTCTGCGACGAACCCGAATGGCAGGCGCGCGCGGAAGCTTTTGCAGCGAAGGTGAAGGATTTCTCCGAGCTCGCGACACCCAGGCTCGGCGGCTCGCCCGGCGATTTGCGCATCGCCCATCACATCCCGTGCTCGCTGCAGCATGGGCTGAGACGCGGCGATCAGGGCGCGGCGCTGAAGGCCGCCGGTTACAAAGTCGCGGAAATTCCGGAGAGCCATATCTGCTGCGGCTCGGCGGGCAGCTACAGCCTCCTGCAACCCGAAATGGCCGCGGCGCTCAGAGAACGAAAGCTCGACGCCATCGCGACGCTCGGCGTCGACGCCATTGCCTCCGCCAATATCGGCTGCCTGTCGCATCTGGCCGGAGACGATGCGCCGCCCGTGGTCCATCCCGCAGAATTGATCGACTGGGCCGAGGGCGGGCCGCGTCCTGCGGTGCTTGCCGCTGTCGCGCCGGCGGCGAAGACCGGCTAATATCCCGCGCCATGCGCGCCTTCGCATTCGCCGCTTCGCTTCTCGTCGTCGCCGGTTCGGCCCATGCCGCGCCGCTCGACAGTCTGTTCCAGAAGCTCGGCCAGGCGCCGTCGGAAGAAGATGCGAAGCCGATCGAAAAAGAAATCCTGATCCAGTTCCTGCAATCGGGAAGCCCCACGGTCGATCTCCTGATGTCGCGCGTCGAAGCGTTGATGGAAGGCGGCAGCAAGACCGACGCCGCGAAGATCCTGACGGCGGTGACGACCATCGCACCCCAATACGCCGAAGGCTGGCATCAGCGCGGGAAGCTCGAAGCCGAGAACGGCCAGGACGAGGCGGCGATGGTCAGTCTCAACAAGGCGATCAAGCTGAACCCGCGCGAGTTCGCCGCCCATGTCGAGCTCGGCGAGATGCTCGAGGAATATGGCGCCAAACCGGCGGCGCTCGCCGAGTTCAAGAAGGCGCTGGCGCTCGATCCGCATTTCGAAGGCCTCGACAAACGCGTCGAGCAATTGGCGCGCGACGTCGAAGGCGAGAAGATCTGACGCCGCACATTCCGTGATCTCCGCGGCGATACAGGCAAATTTTTCGCACGCCGAACGGCGCCAATCTCCGATAGCCGAAATTGTTCAAGGCGATACGCGGCGAATGCCGATCCCGATCGCGCCAGGATCACGCAAATGGCACGGTAACAGAGCCGGCCCTCGTTCTGTCACGCATCGCATTGCCGTCGTTACGTGGGTGGCGCTCTGAAGTCATCGTTTTGCCAACCAGTTTTGACGTGCGATTTCTGTATGCGTGGAGGGGACCCCTCACCCGCGCCTGAGCAAGCGTCTTCTCCCGAGACTTGCAGCCCTCTCCCTCAAGGGGAGAGGGGAATTCCGAGCCTCGCGCAGGCATCCGCAAAACTCGATGCTCGCGAAACGATGTTCGTGCAAAGCGCTGAATCCCCCTCTCCCCTTGAGGGAGAGGGCTGCAAAGCGAGGTTTCGAATTCTGCTCAGGCGCGGGTGAGGGGGCCCCTCCACGCGCTCCGGTGTCGTTTCGGCAAGACAGGCACGAGCGACCGCCCGGGCACCCGAGCCATCCTGGCGCAGTTTTTCGTTATAACCAAATTGGTATACATTTTGATCAAAAAGTCAAGCGGAAATAAGCGCCAAAATTCAGCAATAAATTCAACGTAGTAGATGGCAGGAGTGGAGCGGGCATTCGGAGCGCAACAACCGGATTGGATCAACGCCCCCCGACGAAAGCCACCCGCAGCAGGTTCGTGGCCCCGGGCGTGCCCAAGGGGATGCCGGCGGTGATGACGATGCGCTCGCCGGATTTCGCGAAGCCTTCGTCATAGGCGATCTGCGCTGCACGATCGACGACGTCGTCGAGGTCGTGCGCATCTTCGGTCAAGACGCAGTGAAGCCCCCATGCGATGCAGAGACGGCGCGCGGTCTCGACGCTCGGCGTCAGCGCGATGATCGGCGCCTCGGGGCGCTCGCGCGCGGCGCGCAGGCCCGTCGATCCCGACTTCGTCCAGCTGACGATGGCGCGTGCATGGATCGTATGCGTGACTTCGCGCACCGCCGCCATCATCGCGTCGGGGGTCGTTTGTTCCGGGGTGGCATGCTGCGCGTCGATGAGGCCCTGATAAAGCGGATCGCCTTCGACGGCGAAGGCAATACGGTCCATCACCGAGACGGCATCGACGGGATGCTTGCCGGCGGCGGTCTCCGCGGACAGCATCACGGCGTCGGCGCCGTCGAACACGGCCGTCGCCACATCCGAGACCTCCGCGCGCGTCGGCGCCGCGGATTCGATCATGGATTCGAGCATCTGCGTTGCGACCACGACAGGCCGGCCCGCCTTGCGCGCCGCCCGCGTGATGCGCTTCTGCCAGCCGGGCACATCTTCCAGCGGCAGCTCGACGCCCAGATCGCCGCGCGCCACCATCAGCGCATCGGACAGCTCGATGATCTCGTCGAGCGATTCCAGCGCCTTCGGCTTCTCGATCTTGGCGAGCACGCCGGCGCGGCCCTGCACGACTTTCTTCACTTCCGCCACGTCGTCCGGCCGCTGCACGAATGACAGCGCGATCCAGTCGACGCCGAGCGTCAGCGCCGCATCGAGATCGGAGCGGTCCTTGTCGGTCATTGCCGACAGCGGCAACAGCGTGTCGGGAAGGTTGATGCCCTTGCGGTCCTTCAATTCGCCGCCCACTTCGACGGCCGCTTCCGCGGAATCCGGCTTCGACGACCAGGTTCTGAGGCGGATCTTGCCGTCGTCGATCAGAAGACAATGCCGCTGCTTCAGCGCCGTGAACACTTCGCCGTGCGGAATGGGGATGATCGAGGGATCGTCCGACGACGGCGCGCGGACAAGCCTGATGCGCTCGCCCTCCGTCAGCGCAATCTTGCCGCCGGGCAGCGTGCCGACCCGGATCTTCGGTCCCTGCAGATCGACGAGAATGCCGATGGGCCGTCCTTCTTCGCGTTCCAGAGCGCGCACGCGGCCATGCAGCGTCGCCAGGAGCTCGTGCGAGGTGTGGCTCATATTGATGCGGAAGACGTCGACGCCTGCTTCGAACAGCGATTTCAATTGTTCGGGCAACGAGGAGGAAGGTCCCAGCGTCGCCACGATCTTGGTCTTGCGCCGTCGCCGCATGGTTCAGTCCGAAAGCGATTGCGTGTAGTCGCGGGCCTGGCCCGTATCGACTTCGAAGAAGCCCTTGCGGTCGTAGCCGTGCGCTTCGCAGGCGCCGCGTCCGCGGATCTTGAAGGTGTCGGCCGTCCCGACGCAGAAGCCGTTCTTGCCGTCCCAGCCGCCCGATGCCTCGTCGACGGCATAGAGATAGTAGTAGCGTGCGTTCAGCGGCTCGGTCAGAAGCACGGCGCAGCCTTTCGGCCGAACCGTCCACCATCCCTCGCTCAGCCACGCCGTGCCGTCGAAGCGGCCCAGCGCCACCTTCGCCGCGTGCGGCGTTCGGTTGCAGACCTTGAAGCCCGCTTGCGCAGGCAGCGCGAACACACACAATGTGAGGAGGGCCAGGACGGTTCTCATTGTCGATCCAAGCATGTCACGCAAGGCTTCCCGGCTGTCAACGCAAGTTTCTGAAATAGTGCCCGCCGGACTAGATTGCCCATTCCATGACCGACAGCCCGTTCGAACGCCTTGAATTTTCCGCCGAGCCGCAGTCCCTTATCTTCGTCTGCGATCATGCCTCGAATGCACTTCCGAAAGCTTACGGAACCCTGGGGCTCTCGCGCGACGCCTTCGACACGCATATCGCCTATGACATCGGTGCAGCGGACGTCACGCGCACGCTGGCGAAGACCTTCGGCGCGCCGGCGATCCTGGCAGCCTGGTCGCGGCTCCTGATCGATCTCAACAGGGGCGCCGACGATCCGACCCTCGTCATGAAGCTCTCCGACGGCCGGATCGTTCCCGGCAACCGCAACGCCGACGCGAAAGAGGTGGCCGACCGTCTCGCGCGCTTTCACGCGCCGTACCATGCCGCGATTGCCGATGAGATCGCACACGCGCGGGCGGCCGGCCGCGTGCCGGTGCTGGTCTCGATGCACAGCTTCACGCCCGCCTGGAAAGGCGTGCGCCGGCCGTGGGAAGTCGGCGTTCTGTGGGACAAGGACGGCCGGCTCGCATATCCTTTGATGGCGGCGCTGGGTCGTGCCGGCTTCGTCGTCGGCGACAATGAGCCCTATTCCGGCGAGCTCGAAAACGACTGCATGTATGTGCACGGCACGATGAACGGCCTGCCGCATGTCCTGATCGAGATACGGCAGGATCTGATCGCGACGCGCGGCGACGCCGAAGCCTTTGCACAGCGCCTCGTTCCGATATTGGATGACGCGCTGGCCGCGATGGGTCCGCCGGAAATCCGCTACACGCGTGCGCTGCCGGTCAATACGGGAGATATCAGGATGGACGAGAAAACCCGCACCGAACTCGAAGCCGCCGTGTTCCGGCGCCTCGTGGCGCATCTGCGCGAGCGCACCGACATCCAGAACATCGATCTGATGATCGTCGCCGATTTCTGCCGCAACTGCCTCGGCGACTGGTATCGCGAGGCGGCCTCGGAGAAAGGCATCGCGCTCGGCAAGGACGAAGCGCGCGAGATCGTCTACGGCATGCCGCCGGCCGAATGGAAAAAGCGCTATCAGAAGGAGGCGACGCCCGAGCAGCTCGCGGCCTTCGAGAAGGCGCAAAAGACCCACAAGTAGGTCCTACCGGCCCGTTGCGCGGGCACGGAGCCGCGGGCTAGGTTCCGCGCCCGCTATCCACTGCATCTGTCGAAGGAACGCGAGATGGCCAAATCGGGCTTCGCGAAGGAACATCTCAAATCGTTCATCGAGCGCATCGAACGGCTCGAGGAAGAAAAGGCGGCGTTGACCGCCGACATCCGCGAAGTCTATGCGGAAGCCAAGGCGCACGGCTTCGACACGAAGATCATGCGGCAGGTGGTGCGTTTGCGGAAACTCGACCGCGCCGACCGGCAGGAGCAGGAAGCGATGCTCGATCTCTATCTCGGCGCCCTGGGCATGCGGCACTGAGGCCTTCCCGATGCGCGCGCTGGTCATCGGCGGCACGGGGTTCATCGGGAAATTCGTCTCGCGCCTTCTCGCGGCCCACGGCCACGACGTGTCGGTCTTTCATCGCGCCCGGCACGATCTGTCGACCATCCTGCCGGGGGCGACATCCATCATCAGCACCGGGCCGCTTTCTTCGTCGGCGGCGCTTCAAACGGCTCTTGCCGCAAATCCCGATATCGTCGTCCACATGCTCGCGATGCGCGAGAGCGAAGCGGAGGCGGCGGTGCAGACCTTTCGCGGCCGCATCGGGCGATTGGCCTTCGCTTCGAGCGGCGACGTCTATCGCGCCTATGGCCGCTTCACGAAGTTCGAACCGGGCCCGCCGGATCCTGTGCCGCTTGATCCAGCCCGTTCGCCCCTGCGGTCACTGCTGTACCCCTATCGCAAATCTTCGACGCCGCGCGACGCACTCGAATACGACTACGAAAAGATTCTCGTCGAGCGCGTCTTGTTGGGCGATCCGCTTCTGCCAGGCGTCTGTCTGCGGCTGCCGAAAGTCTATGGACGGGACAACAATGCCGATTTCGCGACCGTGCATCGTTTCGCCCACCATCCGGATTGGCGCTGGACGCACGGCTATGTCGAGAACGTTGCGGCCGCGATCGTGCTTGCGGCGACCCATCGCGACGGCGGCGGCCGAATCTACAACGTCGGGGAAGCGCACACACCGACCGTCGGGGAGAGATTGCGCGATTTGCCCGCATCCGGCATGCCGGCGCTGGAAGGCGATGCGTATGATTTCGGTCAGGACATCGTCTACGACACGACACCCATCCGGAACGAGCTCGGATATGGCGAGCCGGTTTCGTATGAGGACGCAATCCGGCGGACGGTTGGATAGAAAGCGCCAATTTTCTCGCGAAACTGGAACACGCTCTGCGCGGCGGGCGGTGCGCTTTCGAAAAACGCGGCGCGCTGCTTCCGCGAGGGCGCCGGGCACGTGCATCTCGCCCACCCCTCACCGCGCCTGCGCAGAATTCGAACCTCGCTTTGCAGCCCTCTCCCTCAAGGGGAGAGGGGAATCCTGCGCCTCGCGCAGGCAACTGTAAGACTCAGTGCTCACGAAACGATGTCCATGCAAAGCGCTGAATTCCCCCTCTCCCCTTGAGGGAGAGGGCTGCAAATCTCAGAAGGAGAAGTTTGCTCAGGTGCGGGTGAGGGGGCTCGCGCAGCAATGGGGAAAACCCGAGTAGAGCTTTCTACCGAAATGATGGCGCCGAAGGGCGGGCGTCGCGCCGGCGTCAATCCTCGAAGCACGCGAGATGCGGACGGGACGTCCGCGCTCCGACACGACAAGTGTCGCGAACTAAGCTTACCCGGCCGCCTTTTTCAGCTCTTCGTCGGTGCGATGCGGCATTAGCACCCGTGTTCCCATCGTGCTATACTGATTGGTATGAATAGCAGAGCCATAGATCCCAAGATTATCGCGGACCTGTCCCGTTACACGGCAGAGGAACTCGATCCCCAGCTTGCCGAAGACGAGTCGGCGATGGATGCGTATATCGCGCGCAACCGCGATGCGCTGAACAAGGCGCTCGAGGCGGGATATGTTTCGCTCGAAAGCGGCGACGGGATCGCGATCCGCAGTCTCGAAGACCTGCTATTGGCGCTGGAAACAGCGCGTGCGCGACGCTGAAGCATTCAGCTCTACATGGCGCAATATCTCCTATCCGACGAGGCATTGCGCGACCTTGTCGATCTCGAAGATTTTCTGACTAATCGCGAGAGTCGCGAGCGGGCCATATCGGTCATCGCCCGCCTGCATCGCGCCATGACCTCTATTGCCGGTTATCCCGGCATCGGTCGCAAACGGCTCGACCTCAGCGGAAGCCCGATGTGCTTTCCCGTCCAGTCATGGTTGGTTTTCTATCGCCCCACTCCGGATCGGACCGGTGTCGAGATTATTCGCGTGATCGACGCGAGACGCGATATCGAAACTATCCTCGCGCGCAGGCGATGAAAGCGGCCGTGCTCAGCCCGCCGCCTTTTTCAGCGCTTCGTCGGTCGCCGGCTCTTCGGACTGGTCGAGGCCCAGCTCTTTGAGCTTGCGATAGAGCGTCGAGCGGCCGATGCCGAGGCGGCGCGCCACTTCCGACATGCGGCCTTCGTACCGGCTGATCGCAAGGCGGATGATCTCGCCTTCCATATCCTCGAGACGGCGCATATGGCCGTCCGGACCCGTCGTCGACATCGCGTAGGGCGAAGCGCTTGCAACCGTGACCGGCGCCGGCGCCGAGGCGGACATGCGCGGCAGCGCCGCGTCGACGCGCGCCACGGGATGGCGCTCGCGTGTTTCGACGCCCAGCGCCGCCGCGATCTGCGGGAAATCGCAGGTGTCGAGCATCGTGCCGTCGCAGAGGACGACCGCGCGAAAGATTGTGTTCTCGAGCTGGCGCACATTGCCCGGCCAGTCGAAACGTTCGATCAGATCGCCGGCTTCCGGCGTCAGCCCGGTGACGGGCTTGCTCTCTTCCGCGGCGAACCGCGCGATGAAGTGCCGCGCCAGCTCGCTGATGTCGCCGCGGCGCTCGCGGAGCGGCGGCACCATGATCGGGAACACGTTCAGGCGATAATAGAGGTCCTCGCGGAACAGGCCTTCGCGCGTGCGCTCCGCCAGATCGCGATTGGTCGCCGAGATGATGCGCACATCGACCTTGACCGGTCGCTTCGAGCCGATGGGGTCGATCTCGCCTTCCTGCAGCGCGCGCAGGAGCTTCACCTGCATGTCGAGCCGCAACTCGCCGATTTCGTCGAGGAACAGCGTGCCGCCGTCGGCTTCCTGGAACTTGCCCAGATGCTTGTCGGTGGCGCCGGTGAACGAGCCCCTCTCGTGACCGAAGAGAATTGATTCGACGAGGTTCTCGGGAATGGCGCCGCAATTGACGGTGACGAACGGCTTGCCGGCGCGATCGGACGAGCCCTGGATGGCGCGCGCCACCAGCTCCTTGCCGACACCGGATTCGCCCTCGATCAGAATGGGGATATTCGATTGCGCCGCGCGTTCGCCCAGGCGGATCACCTGGCGCATCTCCGCGCTCTTGCCGATGAGATCTTCGAAGACGAGACGGTTCTCGACCTTCTTCTTGAGGCGCGTGACCTCGCCCGACAGCGTGCCCATCTTGAGCGCGTTGCGGATCGAGACCGTGATGCGTTCGGGGCTCGCGGGCTTCACGAGAAAATCGCTGGCGCCGCCGCGCATCGCGTCGACCGCGGAATCGATACCGCCCTTGGCGGTCAGAACGATGATCGGAAGTTCCGGATGGCTGACGCGCAGCTTCTGCATCACCGTCATGCCGTCCATGTCCGGCATCACGAGATCGAGGAGCACGAGCGACACCTGGTCGCCGCGCGGTCCGTTGATGAGATCGAGGGCCGGCTGGCCGCCGGGGGCCGACACGACGTTCATGCCGCTCCGGGTAATGGCGGCCTCGAGCAGGCGGCGCTGTACCGGATCGTCATCGACGATAAGAATGGTCTGCGGCATCGGCGTTCCGTCGTTTCGCCGATGTTTGCCCAAAGGCGGTAAAGGGCGCATTAAGGTCTCAGATTGTTACAGCGGGTGAGGAACCCGAGTGTGGCGCATTCCTCCGGCGATGAAGCGCGGAGGCTGATTTCATGGTGAAGGAAACATGAAGACCGGCGTCGGGGCTTGCGAAACGCTAACGTTTTCGCGGACCGCATGAACGACAAGGAAGACGGCTTCGCGCAACGCCTGACGCGCTTTGCGCGCGTCTCGGCCGGCCTTACCGGCGTCGCGGCGCGCGGTGCGGCACGTTCGCTGTCGGGAACGGCCGTGTTCAGCGCCAGGAATGCGGCGGACCTGACGCAGGTTCTCGGCAATCTTCGCGGGCCGGTGATGAAGGTGGCGCAGTTCGTGGCGACGGTGCCGGGCGTGTTGCCGCCGGACGTCGCAGCGCCGCTGCTGACACTGCAAACCAATGCCCCGCCGATGGGTGCGGGTTTTGTGCGCCGGCGCATGGCGGCGGAACTCGGGCCCGACTGGGACAAGAAGTTCAGGCATTTCGAGCGCGAGGCCTCGGCCGCGGCATCGCTCGGACAAGTCCATCGCGCGATCGCGAAAGACGGACGCGCGCTCGCCTGCAAGCTGCAATATCCCAACATGGCGGCGGCGGTCGATTCCGACATCCGTCAGTTCAAGACGGCTCTGGGGCTGCAGCGGAGCTTCGACGGCACGATAGACACGCGCGAGATCGGCGAGGAAGTGGCGGCGCGGCTGGCCGAAGAACTCGATTACGAACGCGAAGCGGCGCATATGCGGCTCTATCGCATCATGCTGGGGGATCGCGACGACATCGCGGTGCCGGAACCGGTCGCGGCGCTTTCGACGAAACGGCTGCTGACCATGACCTGGCTCGACGGACGGCCCTTCGTCGAATCCGAGAAGGCTGCGCTGAAGACGCGCAACGGCATCGCGACGGCGCTGTTCAAGGCATGGTGGCGGCCCTTCGCGCACTACGGCGTGATCCACGGCGATCCGCATCTCGGCAATTACACGATCCGCGACGACGGCGGCGTCAACTTGCTCGACTATGGCTGCATCCGCACCTTTCATCCCTCATTCGTGGAAGGCGTGGTGGGGCTGTATCGCGCGCTGCAAAAACGCGACGACAGGATGGCGGCGAAGGCCTATGCCGCCTGGGGCTTTTCGGATCTGACGCCGGCGCGTGTCGAGGTGTTGAGTCTCTGGGCGCGCTTCATCTTCACGCCGCTGCTCGACGACCGCGTTCGCGTGGTGGACGACGGCGTGCCGGCGGCGGAATACGGCCTCAAACAGGCGAACGAAGTGTTCGGCAAGCTGAAAGCCCTGGGCGGCGTCAGGCCCCCGCGGGAATTCGTGTTCATGGATCGCGCCGCGATCGGGCTTGGCGGCGCGCTTATCCGCTCCGGCGCGCGGCTCAACTTCCACAAGCTGTTCGAGGAAGAGATCGCCGATTTCGACGTCGACGCATTGGCGGCGCGGCAGAAGAAAGCTTTCAAAGCGGCCGGCGTCCCGCTGCCGGGAAAAACCTGAGGGGGGCGGCATGGCGGACTTCGACTATTGGGGCTTCTTCGTCGCCGAGACGCGCCGGCTCAACGCGCCGCTTTACACACGCTTCTCCGAAGGCATCGCAGGCGATCCCGAATTGCGCGCATTGGCCCAGACGGCGCGAGCGGGACAGCCGCCGGCGAACATGATCCTCGCGGCCGTGCATTTCCTGCTCCTGCGCGGCGCCGAACATCCGCTGCGCGGCTTCTATCCCAATCTCGCCCACGAGGTCGCGGCGGGCGATCCGTTTCCGGCGTTCAAGGATTTCATCGAAAAGCATCGCGACGAGATCGCGCGGCTCGTCGCCACCCGCGTCACCAACACCAACGAAGTCGGCCGCTCGGCGGCGCTGCATGCGGGCTTTCGCGCGCTCGCCGCGCGGACCGGCGAACCGTTTCATCTGATCGAGATCGGCCCCAGCGCCGGCCTCAACATGATCTGGGACTCCTACGGCGTGCGCTACAACCGCGACGGCGAAAGCTTCGCGACCGATGCGCCCGACGGCGCGCTCGTCATCGATACCGCGTTGCGCGGCACGCGCGTGCCGCCGCTGGGGCCTCCGCCGAATGTCGCGAGCCGCGTCGGGCTTGAGCGCAATCCGGTCGATTTGAACGATCCGGAGTCACGCGACTGGTTGCGGGCGCTCGTCTGGCCCGATCATCGCGTGCGGCTTGCGAGACTCGAGAAGGCGCTGGACGTCTACGCGGCGAAGAGACCGGAGATCCGCGCCGGCGACGCGCTGGATCTTCTGCCCGAAGCGATGGCGAGCGTGCCGCCGGATGAGACGCTCTGCATCTATCACACCATCGTCACCTATCAGTTTCCCCACGAGGCGCGCGAAGCGCTGGACAACATGCTGATCGCGGCCGGCGTGCGCCGTCCGGTGTGGCGGCTGTCGCTCGAATATGCCGGGGAAAATTACCATCCTTTGCGGCTCACGCGTTACGCCGACGGCGTGAAGACGACCGACGAGCTCGCGCTTTGCGATCCGCATGTCGCGTGGATAGAGTGGCTGATGTGAAATTTAAATTGTCATGGCCCGCGACTGCGGGCCACCCAGGTGACGCCCGTTCGCCAGCGAAGAAGATACTCGAATTGCCGCCCCATTCTGCGATACTGCGCGTGTTTCAACTGGGTGGCCCGCATTTGCGGGCCATGACAGGCAAAATGAAATGACCGACGATCTTCTCGAAGGCGATGTGCCGGCGATTCCGGCGGGCTACGAGCCGATGCAATGGACGCGTGGTTTCGGACGGCAGATCGGGCCGCTTTATCAAAGGTCCGCCGCCGACGGTTCCTACACCCGCGCCTTTCTGGTCTGCGAGCATCACACAAACGGCATGATGAACTGCCATGGCGGCATGCTGATGGCTTTCGCCGACACCGCGTTCGGCCATGCCGTCTCGATGAAGCGCGCCGATCATTACTGGGTCACGGTGCGCCTGCTGACGGATTTCCTGAGCGCGGCGAAGCTCGGCGACTGGGTCGAAGGTTCGGGCGAGGTCGTCGGAGTCGACGACGATCTCTTCACGGTGCAGGGGCGCATCTGGTGCGGCGACCGAACCATCATGACCGGCACGGGCATCTTCAAGACGCTCGGCCGGCGTCCGCCGCGTCACAGATGAACGATCAGACGGCCGCTCCCAAGGAAGGTCCGCTCGCTGCCTTTGACGGCGCGACACCGCCCGCGCCTGCCTGGTTCGAAAAGGCCGTGCAGGAGATTCCCGAAAGCAAATTCGTCGCGGTCGAAGGCGCGAACATCCATTATCTGCGCTGGGGCGATCGCACGCGGCCGGGCCTTCTGCTCGTCCACGGCAATGCCGCGCACGCTTACTGGTGGTCGTTCATCGCGCCGTTCCTCGCCCGCGACTACAACGTCGCCGCGATGGATCTTTCCGGCATGGGCGATTCCGACTGGCGCCCGAACTATTCGATGGAGCTGTTCGTCCGCGAACAGCTCGCCGTCTGCGAGGACGCCGGCATGTTCGCACCGGAAGAGCCGCCGATCATCGCCGCGCACAGCTTCGGCGGCTTCGTCGCGATGCTGACGCGCGCGCTTCATGGCGACAAGCTCGCCGGCACGATCATCATCGACTCGCCGGTCAATCCGCCCGGCCGCCCAGGCGGTCCGCCGCGCCGCGAATTCCGTCCGCCCAACGTCTATCCGACGCTCGCAGCCGCGCTCGCGCGCTTTCGTCTGATGCCGCCGCAAACGAGCGAGAATCTCTACCTCGTCGACTGGGTGGCGCGGCATTCGCTGAAGGCCGTCGACGGCGGCTACAGCTGGAAATTCGATCCGCACATCTGGCAGGACTTTTCCATCGGCGACACGGCCGAGCGTTTGCGCGCAACGAGCTGCCGCATCGCCATTTTCCGCGGCGAGAACTCCGTGCTGCTGCCGCCGGAGATCGGCGAGTACATGTTCAATCTCCTGGGACGCGCGGCACCCATCGTCGAGATTCCGCAGGCGCAGCACCATGTGATGCTCGATCAGCCGCTCGCGCTGGTCGCCGCGCTGCGTGCGCTCCTCGCCGACTGGAATCATTCGACGCCGACGAGGCCGTGCCTTGCACTCTGATGTGCTCGCCTATGTTCCGACCACGCGCGCCGGCCGCGTACACGAAACTCCGCTGGTCATCGCGAGCGACGAGACTCTCAAGGGCTACGGCAGGCTCGTCGACGATCCGAAGGCGTTCCCGATCGAAATCGTGCGCTGGCCGCAGCAGGGCCGGCGGCCGATCGATTCCAATTCCGGAGATCAGGGCGGAATCACGGAAGGCATATTCGAATTCGCGTGGAAAGAGGGAACGCTCTTTGCCCGCAACAATGCGGTCGGCGACAGCTATCTGTTCGGCTGGAGCGGTTTCCCCGACGAGGCCGCGCGTGCCGGTCCCCGCGAGCGCGCACTCATCTGGCGGGCGAACTATCACCCGGATGGCGGCCAGCTCGTCTATCCGCTGAGCGGCGAAGACTTCGTCGTGCCGCTGGCGCTCGCCGGGGACGATGTGACGCCGGAGGCGTTCGTCGGCTTCTACTGCGACGGCCGCAAGGGGCTCTATATCCATCCCAATATCTGGCACGGCGCGTTTGTGCCGCTCGGCGACGAGGCCCGCTTTCTCGACCGGCAGGGCCGCGTCCACGCGCGCGTATCCGTCGATTTCCCCAAAGAGTTCGGCTGCTACCTGGCCGTGCCGCTCCGGCGGCCCTGAAACCCGCGCTTTTGCGCAAGGCCGCGGCGTTCCCTCGCGGTTGCCGCGGGCATGTCCTTTGCTATAGTCCCGCCGGTTTCGAAGCACCCAAAGGAATCAGATGTCGATCTATCCGGACAACGAAGGCGAAGGCGGCTCGATGGACATCTCGGAGCATGTGCGGACCTGGAACTGGTTCACCTGGGCCGTGAAGTGGGCGATCATCCTCAATGTCCTCGGCCTCGCCCTCATGGCCATCTTCCGCACCCATAGCGGCTGACGGGTCTCGGGGGGCCCATGAAGCTCGCGATCCTCAAAGAGCGCCGTCAGGGCGAGACCCGCGTGGCGGCGACGCCTGAGACCGTCAAGAAGTTCAAAGGCCTGGGGCTCGACCTGGTTGTCGAGACCAATGCCGGCGCGGGCGCCAAGTTCTCCGATGCCGACTTTACGGCCGCCGGCGCGTCGATCGTACCCGATGCGGGGATGGCGCTTTCCGATGCCGACATCGTGCTGAAGGTCCGCGGCCCCGACGACGGCGAGATCGCGAAGATGAAACGCGGCGCCGTGCTCGCGGCGTTGCTTGCTCCGTATACGGAAAAAGAGACGATCGCGAAGCTCGCAGGGCAAGGCGTCGCCGCCTTCGCGATGGAATTCATCCCGCGCATCTCCCGCGCGCAGGCGATGGACGTGCTGTCGAGTCAGGCCAATCTTGCCGGCTACAAGGCCGTGATCGATGCAGCGGCCACCTTCGGCCGCGCCATGCCGATGATGATGACGGCGGCGGGCACCATCGCGCCGGCGCGCGTCTTGATCATGGGCGTCGGCGTTGCGGGCCTGCAGGCGATCGCGACCGCGCGGCGTCTCGGCGCCATCGTGTCCGCGACGGACGTGCGCCCCGCTACGAAAGAACAGGTGGAATCCCTCGGCGCCACCTTCGTCGCGGTCATCGACGACGAGTTCAAGCAGGCGGAGACCGCCGCCGGCTACGCCAAGGAAATGTCGAAGGAGTATCAGGCGAAGCAGGCCGCGCTGATCGCCGAAACGATCAAGAAGCAGGACATCGTCATCACCACGGCGCTCATTCCGGGCCGCAAGGCGCCGGTGCTCGTCAGCGAAGAGATGGTCAAGACGATGAAGCCGGGCTCGGTGATCGTCGATCTCGCCGTGGAACAGGGCGGCAATTGCCCGCTCTCGCGGCCCGATCAGGTCGTCGAGGCCTTTGGCGTGATCATCATGGGCTACACCAACCTGCCCGCGCGGCTGGCGGTCGATACCTCCAGCCTCTACGCACGCAATCTTTTCAACTTCGTCAGTCTCATCGTCGACAAGAAGACGGGCGCGCTGGCGCTCAACTGGGACGACGAGATCGTGAAAGGCGCGGGCCTCACGCGCGACGGCGCGGTCGTTCATCCGGCTCTGAAAGGATAAGTCGATGGAAGCCATCGATCCTATCGTCTTCCGCTTCTCGATTTTCGTGCTTGCGATCTTCGTGGGCTACTACGTCGTCTGGAGCGTGACGCCGGCGCTGCACACTCCGCTGATGAGCGTGACCAATGCGATCTCCTCGGTGATCGTGGTCGGCGCGCTGATCGCCGTCTCGGTCGCGGTGGGATCGAGCGTGGAATCGTCCGCCACGTCGTGGATCTCCAAAGGCCTCGGATTCTTCGCGCTGATCCTTGCTTCGGTGAACATCTTCGGCGGCTTCCTCGTCACCAGCCGCATGCTCGCCATGTACAGGAAGAAAGAGAAGAAGTGATGCGCGCGCGGGGGGCGAACCATCCATGAAAGCCGATCTTGCCGCACTCGCCTATCTCGTCTCGGGCGTGCTGTTCATCCTCGCGCTCCGAGGACTTTCCTCGCCCGTCACGTCGCGCGCCGGCAACAACCGCGGCATGCTCGGCATGGCGATCGCGGTCGTCACGACGCTGTGGGTTGCCAATGTCGTCGACCAGCTGACCTGGGGAATGATCGTCGTCGGCATCGGCATCGGCGGCCTGATCGGCGCCATCATCGCGCGACGCATCGCGATGACGCAGATGCCGCAGCTGGTCGCCGCCTTCCACAGCCTCGTCGGTCTCGCGGCCGTGCTCGTCGCCGGCGCCGCGCTTTATTCGCCCAGCGCCTACGGCATCGGCAGCGAAGGCGCGATCCACACGCAGAGCCTGATCGAGATGAGCCTCGGTCTCGCCATCGGCGCCATCACCTTCGCGGGCTCGCTCATCGCCTTCGCCAAGCTCAACGGCAATATGAGCGGCGCGCCGATCATCCTGCCGGCACGGCATCTGCTGAACCTGCTGATCTTCGCGGCCATCGTGGCGCTGATCGTCTTCTTCGTGATGCATCAGCCCTACTGGGCGTTCTGGACGATTGCGGGCCTCTCCTTCGTCTTCGGCATCACGATGATCATCCCGATCGGCGGCGCCGACATGCCCGTCGTCATCTCGATGCTCAATTCCTATTCGGGATGGGCCGCGGCCGGCATCGGCTTCACGCTCGAGAACACCGCGCTCATCATTACCGGCGCGCTTGTGGGCTCGTCGGGCGCGATCCTGTCCTACATCATGTGCAAGGGGATGAACCGCTCGTTCATCTCGGTGATCCTCGGCGGCTTCGGCGGCGAAGTGGCGGTGGCCGGCAAGGCCGAGACGCGCCCGGTGAAGCAGGGCTCCGCCGACGATGCGGCGTTCATCATGAAGAACGCAGGTTCGGTCATCATCGTGCCGGGCTACGGCATGGCCGTCGCACAGGCGCAGCACGCCGTGCGCGAAATGGCGGACAAGCTCAAGAAAGAAGGCGTCAAAGTCTCCTACGCCATCCATCCCGTCGCGGGCCGCATGCCCGGCCACATGAATGTGCTGCTCGCGGAAGCCAACGTGCCTTACGACGAAGTCTTCGAGCTCGAGGATATCAACTCGGCCTTCGCGCAGACCGATGTCGCCTATGTCATCGGCGCCAACGACGTGACGAATCCGGCCGCGAAATCCAATCCGCAATCACCGATCTTCGGCATGCCGGTTCTGGACGTGGAGAAAGCGAAGACCGTGCTCTTCGTGAAGCGCGGCATGGGCTCGGGCTACGCCGGCATCGAGAACGAGCTGTTCTACCGTGACAACACCATGATGCTCTTCGGCGACGCCAAGAAGATGACCGAAGAAATCGTCAAGGCGCTGGGGTGAGCGCGTTCCGTATCCGCGAAGCGAGGCTTCCGGACGACAGGAACGCACTTCTCGGATTTATTTTGGGTTCACAGCATTTCGAGCACGAGTTCGAACCCGACCGTCGGCTCGACGCGCCGGTCGCCGAGGAGTACTTCGCGCAGCTGTCGGCCGAAGTGAGCCGCCGCAACGGCAAAATCTTCGTCGCCGAGGCAAACGGCGAACTGCTCGGCTGGGGCGTCGCACATGAACGGGAAAACGAAATCTTCGTCGTCGCCGACGAGAGACTGGCCGGCCATATCACCGAGCTTTATGTGATCGAAGCGTGGCGCGGAAAGGGCGTCGGAAGGGCCCTCATTGCGGCGTGCGAGACCTGGGCGAAATCGCGCCGGCTGAAGACCATGACGATCGGCGTGCTGGCCGGCAATGCGCGCGCACGGCGGATCTACGAAGCGAACGGCTTTGCGCCCTACGCCGTCGAACTGCGCAAATACCTTTGATCTTTCACGACGCTGGGAGAGCGGCCGCAACGATGAGCTATCCTGAGCGCATCATCGGCATAATGCGGCGCGAACGAAAATCCGCGGCCGATCACCAGGGCACCTGATTGCGCCACGCGTGACGATTGTCTTTGTCCCGCCGCCCCTTGCGCAGTTCATGGGCCAGCGCAACACCGGCCGCTCCGCCAATTGCAAGAACGAGAAGGATGCCTGCGCGGAAGGCGAGGCTCAGGACGCTCGGCGCACCGAGACCCGACGCGACGCTCTGAACCAGAAACAGGATCAGCGCGAGGCAGATGCCGACTTTGGCATAGTTGACAAAGCGCTTCGAGAACCGGCTGAGCCCGCTCGGCAGCTTCACCACATCGCCCATCGTCGTTCTCCATATTGGCCCAACGCGAGACTAGGTCTTTCGCCGAGCGTTCGCCATCAGCCAGAAGGCGCCGACCAGCCCCGCGCCGCCCAGCGTTCCGGCGAGGCCGACGAAGCGCAGGCCCGCCGAGTTCGTGGTGATGCCGATTGTGAATAGGCCGGTGATGTTTCCGATAAGCGGCGTGAGGATCACGGCCAGCGGCACGAACAGTGCCGCGATGCTGGCGACGCCGAGGACGGTGGCGACCGCGCGCAGCGCGCGGTCCGTCATGCGAGGAGAGTGCGGCGCGCTCATAAGAGCCGCTTCGCGGTGCCGTCAAGCGCGAGCAGATAATATTCCGATGTGAGCTCGGGATGCTTCGTCGCGAGTTGGGCCTTCAGCTTCTCCATAACGGTCTTGTGCTGTGCGTCTTCCTCGGGTGGCTTGGGCGCAAAATCGGGACCGAACGCCACCTTGTAAGCGCCGCAGTCGCGATGGTCGACGACGATGAGCCGCTTCACATGATGCAGCGATCTCGCGATGTCGACATGGTCCCAGAATGCCTTGTTCGAGGACGGGAACTTGTCCGAGACCGCCGCCAGCGAGGCGCCCGCGAGCGCGACCTGGTCGAAATCCTTCGTGAGCCCGAGGCCGTTGACGAAGCGCACGCCGGCCTCGACGAGGCGATAGTCGATGCAGGTGAGCGCGAGCGCGTCGACTTCAGCGGCGCGCGCGGCGAAGGGTACGAGGAGCGAAGCACCGGCAAGAAAGCCGAATTTGCGTCGCGACAGAAGATGCGGCGGGACGTGCGGACCAAGACACATGTGTCTCTCCTGGGTTGCAGCCCCGAGGCGAATTTAGCCCGACGGCCGCTGTCGGACGCTCTGCTCCGGCGCCGCAGGTCTCATCGTAGAAGCGTCCACAAATACAGCAGGTTAGATCCTGGCCGGAAGTTGCGTTATACCCCCCTTGGTATTTTCGCCCGCCGCCTGCTATATCCTTGCGCATGACTGTCGATACCCACGACCACGGACTCTGGACCCACGACCACCGCTTTTTGGGCCATGGCCATGAGCAATCCGAGCGTCGCGCCACGCTGGCCGCAGCCGTGACCACCATCTTCATGGTCGTGGAGATCGCCGCCGGGTTTGCCTTCGGCTCGATGGCGCTCATTGCCGACGGCGTGCACATGGCGACGCATGTCGGGGCGCTGGGCCTCGCCGCCGGGGCCTATTGGCTGGCCCGCCGGCATGCAAGCGATTCCCGCTTCACCTTCGGTTCCGGCAAGTTCGGCGACCTCGCCGCGTTTGCAAGCGCGATCGTGCTCGGCATGGTGGCCCTGGGCGTTGCAGTCGAGTCGGTGCAGCGCTTGCTTGCACCGGTCGCCGTCGACTATCGCAACGCCGCGCTGATCGCCGGCATCGGACTCGCTGTCAATCTGATCTGCGCGTGGATCCTCGGCGGGCATAGTCACGGTCATGCGCATGACTATGACCACGACCACGATCACGATCATGACCATGGCCACGGGGGCACCGATCACAACATGCGCGCCGCTTACGTCCACGTGCTGGCCGACGCCGCGACCTCGCTGCTGGCGCTAGGCGCGCTGACGATCGGTCTCTTCTACGGCATCCGCTGGCTCGATCCTCTGGTCGGCATCATCGGCGCCGGCGTCATCGCGTCCTGGGCTTACGGTCTGGTGCGCGACAGCGGCATGGTGCTGCTCGACGCGGAAGCCGATCCCAAGCTCGCGAAGGAAATCCGCCGCATCATCGAAGAAGACTTGGGCGCGCGCGTCGCCGATCTGCATCTGTGGCGTGTCGGCCCCGGCCATCACAGCCTGATCGTGTCGCTCGTCTGTCCGGATGAGATTTCATCGGAGCAGGTTAAAGCGGCGCTGCGCAAGCAACATCCGGACCTGAGCCACGTGACGGTCGAAATCACCGTCTGCGCCGACTGCGCGACGGCGTAGGCTTTGGCCGCCGCACGCCCGGGAGATAGCAAGGCGAACCCTGCCGCCACGAAGCCCGCTCCGAAGAGGATGCCTGCCGCGAGCGGGATCCAGCTCTCACCCGCGCCGAACGAAGCCGCATGACCGATCGCAAGCGATGCCAGCCACAGACCTGCCGCCCAGCGTTGTGTGCCACGAAGGGCCAGGCTGACGCCGAGAAGGGTCGTGCCGATCAACGCGACGGGCGCGCCGACCGCATACCCTCCGATGCCGAAGACCCGCATCTGAGCGCTACGCACGATCAGCAGACCCAGCACGGCAATCGCAAATCCCAGGATGCCGCTCCAGCCGAGCTCGCGGCTGCGGTCGAGGTAGAGGCCCATCAGCCCCGCAATCAGGAGCGCATCGACGGTGAAATAAAGGAGTTCGCGAGACGGCGCGTCCATCATCGCAGGAACCAGACCGGCTGAAATGCGCAAGCCGCCTCCGATGACGGCGGCAAGCGCGGCGAGCCGCAGCAATGTCCTGTCGGTCATGGCGCTAGCCTTCTTTCGCCACGAAATCGCGCGCCTGCGTCGCGACGCGCAGACCGTGATGGCGTTTCATCGGCGTGTTGAGATAGCGGTTGATGGCGGCGCACATTGTGTCCGCCCAGGGCGCGTCGGGTGCTGCGGCCAGCTCGTCCTCCAGCGCGAAAAGCACTTTCAGACGATGACAGGCGATGATCGGCTCGGGGATGCCGTGGTCGTAAAGCGTTGCCAGTTCCTTCGCGACGAATTTGCCGCGATCCCCGACCCGCCACGCGTCGACGTCGATCTGCTCCGTCACATATTTCTTGTTGCGGCCGACAAAGAGCGCCAGCTGCAGCAGCGCTTTCGGCCAAAGGTCTGCGCGCGCGGCGCAGAGATGGCGACAGGCGTTGGCGAAGGTGAGCGCATGCGTGAAATCGAGCCAGGAGATGTTGTCGGCCAGCGCATTGTCGGTGGCGCGTTCGACGGCAAGATCGAAATGAAGAAGATTCCAGGCCGCCGCTCCGAGCAGCGCATCGTAAAGCGCGCGCGGATCGAGCGCGGATGATTCGAGCGTGCGTCCGAGCACGCCGTCGACGGACAAGCCGATGAAGTCCTGAGCTGCGACGGGCGCGGTGCCATGCCCGTTCCAGCGTGCGAGCGCGTCGCCATAGTCCCGGAACTCCGGGATGCGCTCCTCGCGCGTGGCGCGAACGAGCATGCGCGTCAGCGCCAGCAGCACCGGCTCGGCGACGTCCTCGCCCAACCGGTCGATCAATTGCCCGGCCTTGAGGACGTAAATGGCGCAATGGCCGAAATCGGCATAATGCGCGAGCGCGGCCCCCGCGAAGGCGGGACGCAACTGCGCGTAAGGAATGTGTGCTTCGAGCGCGCCGCGCAGCCGCGCGATCGCGGCGGCTTCGTCTTCGGCGTCCACGGCCGCCACGAAGGCGTCCGCATTCCAGGGCGCGTTCGTCTCTCCGTAAGGAAACAGGCCGGCGCCCTGTGTGTCCCAGGCGAGATGGCCTAGCGGTTCGAGCAGTGCCGCGAGGCGGTGTTCGTGATCGGGCGCACGTTCGGCCAGCGCCAGCCAGTCGGCCGCCGCGGCATGAGCGTGCGTCATGCCCTCTTCCAACCGGTCGTTGCGTTCGGCGATGGCATGGATGAGCGCGGTCCTGCCGTCGAAGCCTGCCCGTTCGAGCCGCGCGACCTCGCGGGCCATACGCGCCATGTCGTTATCGGCGATCGCGGCATCGAGACCTTTGAGCGCACGGGCGCAAAGCCGCTCGGGCGGCGGATCGGAGAGATCGACATAAATCTCGCCGTCACGCTCCTCGACTTTGTAGGTGCGCACCGGATCGCGGCCGATCAGCGCCTCGCCGCTGGCGAGATCGAATTTCCAGTTGTGCCAGTTGCAGGTGAGGACGGCACCGGGCCCCTCCGTGCCCTCGCTCAGGGGATAGCCTTCGTGCGGGCAGCGATTGGCGATGGCGAAGAGGCGATTGCCGCTCAGAAGCAGAAGGATCTGCTTGCCGTCCTTCTTGAGGAGCTTGCGGCCGGCCTCGGCGAGGTCCGCGCGCGTCAGTCCCGTCGGCGTCATGGGCGCCTCCTTTTCGAAAGACTTTGCTTTCATAAAGCTGGACCCGGCGATTGATTTTCGCAAGGCGGAACTTTAGAAAATCAGCCATGCTGAATCCGAAGATCTCCGGGCGCGCCGCCGTTCTCGATCTCGTCAAACGCGAAGGCCCGATCGCGGCCGAGGCGCTGGCGGAAAAGCTCGGCATCACCGCCATGGCCGTGCGCCAGCACCTGGAAGGACTGGAGGCCGATGGCCTTGCGGCCCATGAAGCGAGGCCTGCCGCGCGCGGGCGCCCGGCGAAATATTGGACAGCAACGGACAAGGCCGCCGACCATTTTCCGGACAGCCATGCCCAGCTCGCAACGGACCTCATCGGCCAGATGAAGAAGGCCTTCGGCGACAAGGGCCTCGATGCGCTCCTCAAGCTCAGGACCCTCGATCAGTCCCACACCTATCGCGAGGCGCTCGCCAAGGCGCACACGCTGAAGGCGCGGCTGGAGGCGCTGGCGGCGATCCGCTCGACGGAAGGCTATATGGCCGAGGTCCGCCGCGAGCCGAAAACCGGCGCGTTCCTCTTCGTCGAGAGTCACTGCCCCATCTGCGCCGCCGCGAAGCTTTGCACCGGCCTCTGCCGCGAGGAGCTCTTGCTGTTCCAGAAGGTGCTCGGACGAGATGTGAAGGTCGAGCGCATCTCCCACATCCTCGCCGGCGCGGGACGGTGTGCGTATCGGGTGAGCGCTTAGACCGCGCACCCAAGCCGTCATTCATCGATCGGCTTTTGGCCCGATTTCACAAGGACGATTGCGAGCGAAGCGCTGCCAAGTGCGACAACCATGATAACCGCGAGAAGAAGGATCGACATCGAGGTCCTCCGACGGGTCCGGCAAGCGCAAAGGTAGCACCTTGCCGGGGAAGCCAAAAACAAAAAGGCCGCCCCTTCGGACGGCCTTCCGGAAACTCGCTGCCTCTCGGACTTAGCGGGGGACCACGCCTTCGCGCTGCAGGCGCTTGCGCTGCAGCTTGCGGTAGCGGCGGATCGCCTCGGCGCGTTCGCGGGCTCGCTTTTCGCTGGGCTTCTCGTAATGTCCCCGGAGCTTCATCTCGCGGAAGATGCCTTCCCGCTGCATCTTCTTTTTCAGGGCCTTTAGGGCCTGGTCGATATTGTTGTCGCGAACGATGATCTGCAAAGGCTACTCCGGCTTTCCTAGGGTTTCCGAGAGGGGCGGGGTGATACCAGATGGCCTTTGACCTGTCCACCCCGGGCCCGTGACGGCCTTTGACCCTTTGGGGCCGCCGCTCCATATAAGATCATGGCCATTCTTAAAATCGCCCGTATGGGGCATCCGGTCCTCGCCCAGCGTGCCGAGCCAGTTCCCGACCCGTCGGCGCCGGGCATCCGCCGCCTCGTCAGCGACATGATCGAGACCATGATCGACGCCAACGGGGCGGGCCTCGCAGCCCCGCAGGTGCATGTGCCGCTCAGGGTCGTGGTCTTCCAGGCCCCGGATGAGCGGGCCGAGCCAGCGGAGACCGATTCCGAGCGCTTCGACCACACCGCGCCCCTGACCGTCCTCATCAACCCGCAGGTCGAGGTGCTGGGCAGCGGGCTCGAAGGCGGCTGGGAAGGATGCCTGTCGGTGCCCGGCCTCAGAGGCCTCGTCGAGCGGCCGGATCACATCCGCTATCGCGGCTATGACCAGGACGGCAAGCTCGTCGAGCGCACCGCCCGCGGCTTCCACGCCCGGGTCGTTCAGCATGAGGTCGACCATCTCGACGGCGTTCTTTATCCGCAGCGTATGAAAGATCTCTCGAAGCTCATCTTCGAATCCGAAGTGCGGCATTGGCTGAAACCGGTATGACCGAGGCGACAACAAAAAAGCGCAAGGCTGACGATCGGACGCTCAAGCGCGCGATCGCGGAAGCCGCACTTCCGCACGTCGGGTTCGACGGTTTCACGGACGAGGTGCTGGAGCGGGCCGCGGCGGATGCCGGCGTCGACGTGCGGGCGATGAAGCGGCTTTTTCCCGGTGGCCCTCTCGATCTGGTTGAAGCGATTTCGGATGTCTTCGATTCCGAGATGGAAGCGCGGCTCGCCAAAGCGAAGCTCGGCACGATGAAAGTGCGCGCGCGCATCACCAAGGCGGTGACGACCCGGCTCGAGATCCTCAAGGCCCATAAGGAAGCGGCAAGGCGCGCGGCGGCGTTTCTCACCCTGCCGCCGAACG
>Ga0335069_10001560_pt1 | contig 36704 bp, 63 predicted proteins | sample Lox_Sample_11_FD_206714 | JGI IMG/M metagenome (GOLD analysis project Ga0335069, IMG submission 206714) | Soil microbial communities from Loxahatchee National Wildlife Refuge, Florida, United States - Lox_Sample_1.1 | ecosystem: Environmental > Terrestrial > Soil > Wetlands | place: USA... | reverse complement strand
GCTGAGATTGATAGCGAAATGGCCCAGTATAAGACGGATGCAATGGTTAGAATTAAAGATGCCACTGATTTACTGTTTCAGAAACAAACCGAAGCCAGTAGAACCTTGAATGGTCTTAAGAAAAAGATTAGCGAAGCGAGGGCTGAGCGGTCTAATATTGAACAAGAACTAATGGAGTACAATATCCAAATCGAAGGTGTTAAAAAAGACCTCAAGAGCGAAGCTGAGGAGCTTGAAGCGACAGCTAAAAAACTACTTGGTGAAAATATGCGCCTAAATGACGAAATAGCTAGCAAACAAGCCCAAAAAAACCAATTAAATGACGATTTACTAGCTCTTGACCAGCAAATTAAAGCCTTTAAAGACTACGAGCGCCGAGCTATCGAGGCTTTAACGGCTAAGGATGAAGAATTACAGGCTAGAGAACAAAACCTAGCTCAGCGTGAAGCTATGAAGTCACCGCTAAAATCATTCCTACCACCTAAGTGATATAATTTAGTAGATGACTGATAGAGCCAGGTTTGACCAGAATAATGAACCAAGCTTAATCGCCGTTTCTAATGCTGACGGCACAACACCGGTTTCTCTATGGGCTGACCCCACGACACATGATTTATCAGTAGATGCTGGTCTTAATGTTGATGCCTTTGGTAATCAAAAAATGGTCATGGAAAATGCTTTAATCCCCGTACCGTTTGACCAACTTAGTTTTTCCAATCCTGACGGCAATGATAATTACCAGAGCGCCGCTGTTAAAAAGAACGGTTCAACTGTCGGAAATTTAACAATTGCCTATGATGTAAATAATATAATAACGGATATACACTTCGTAGCGGTCTAATGGCTTTAAGATTTTTATTTAACTTTTTAACCGGACAACTAGCTTTAGTTGATGTGCCGGTTGAAAACATCACACCAGTTTCCTCAACCTCTATACCGCTTTTTATTTTTTTCATTCCACAGTAAACTTAGTATATGGACACGAAATTTAAAAAAGGCCAGAAAGAGTAGGATAGATTTACGGCTGATAACATTACCGTAACCGCAGGAACCGGTACGACCGTTGCTGCTGATGAAGTTACTGACGGGACACTAGGAACAGTCAAAGTTGGCTTCGGCAAAATTATGGACGGTACTTTAAATAGTACCAATAAGTTAGTTATTAATGCCGACGGCACGGCGGCCGCTAGTATCGTCACGACTCCGGCTGATTTTTTTCCAGGCTTCACACTACCTACTGGCGTAATTAATTATTTACAGACCGACCCAAACGGTGCCTTAATTGTAAGCGGTGGCGTTACTACAGAAAATGGTTCGGTTAGGGTTAATTTCACAGGGGCATCACTTCATTATTCGCCAGGTTCGGCAACTTTCACGAATGGCAGCACGACAGTCAGTGGCACAGACATCGGCTACTCAGTTTTTGTTTTAGATTTCATAAAGTTATCAGCCGATACTGAGGCCGAGCTAACTCAAGTGGCTGAAATTATTGATGCTAATACGGTACGATTATTCTTTCCTTATCCTGGCACTTCGGCAACGGGTGCCTACGACACTCAGCAGCTAGGCACCGTCACGGGTAGTGGTGCGACATTGTCAGTTTCAAGTGGCCAAATGACAATGTCATTAGGTACTAATACATCAGCTGAGACTTATGCCTATATTGTGGCCGCCGCCGCACCATTAATAGGCGAGTCCAACTTCAGTATTAGCCAACGGGTTGCCAACCAAGATATATACTTTGGCTTTGAGTCTAATGTGACGGCCACAGCAATCCAATACGCACGGTTCCATTTTAGCGGGACAGATAACACAAAAGTAATAACTGAGACAGGTTACAACCCTACCACCACACCTTCATCCAACGAATCAGAAACCAATACAATAACCTTACCAGGTAGCGCAGTTACTTCTTCGACTAACACTTATCATATTGAAGTGTCCATTGATAAAGTCGGTTTTTATATTAATGGGACATTAGTAGCGACTCACACCAAAAGATTGCCACACCCGTCAACACTTCTTATTAATAGTCTAAATGGCACTATTAGAGGGATAAACAGCGGCAGCGTTACCAATACCGACATCGTGGTTAATTATTTATATGGCCGAGCTTTTTACAATGTAGATGTCGCTAACACTATCTCCGACACCACCAGTGTTATGGGCAAGGTAATAATTGATTCTTTTTCTGGTTCCTTACCGGCCGGTACGAATGTAATAGGCAAAGTTAGTATAGACCAAACAACACCTGGTACGACTAATCTTGTAGCGCTCAGTGCTGAGACGACAAAAGTTATCGGTACGGTGCGTAACGCTGACGGGGCTGGAAATCTGTGGACTTCTAACTCCTCTACCTACACTGCTAAGTACGCTCAAGACGCTAACTTACTTGGTACTCTTGGAACGGCTTTTAGCACCGCAGGAAAAGTGGATATTAAGGGTGCCGACGGCGACGTGTTTGTTCGTAACGCTACCGCTGCTAATCTATTAGCAACCGTTAATAACCGTGACGGGGCTGGTAATGCCTTAACAAGTAATTCAACTACCTACAGTGCTAAGTTCGCTCTTGACGGCAACCTACTAGGGACTTTAGGTACGGCTTTTTCGACAGCTGGTAAGGTTGATGTTAAGGGTGCAGACGGTGATGTGTTTGTTAGGCAGTCGACTGCTACCAACCTAAAGGCTCAAGTCATAGCTGGTGACGCTACCGGTTCGGCTGTACCCGCCAACGCTTATTACAAAGCCGGTCTAGCTAAGACTTCTCTGCCTTCAGCTGCTTCTGACGGGAACTTGACAGGCGCAATGGTGGATAAGTTCGGCCGACAAGTGGTTATCCCTCAAACTATACGGGATTTAGCCAGCGACCAATCTACTACCATAACTTCTTCAACCTCAGCCACGACTATTGTCACAGCTGTATCGGCAACTTACTTAGATTTAGTGTCTCTGACCTTCACCAATAGCTCGGCAACCGGTACGGTAGTCCAGTTATATAATGATGACGGCACAACTTTAAGGTGGACAGGATATGCCCCTGCTACAGATATGAGGGGTATTGTTTTCCAGGTGCCCTTGACCCAGTCTGCCACCAATAAAGCTTGGAAGTTAATCACTGTGACTTCGGTAGCTTCGGTTTACATAACGGCACAGTTTATACAAAATAAGTAGGAGATGAAATGCAAGACAACATATTCTTAAACGCAATCAGCAGCGAATTGCAGGATTGTATAGATACTTTGACGGCTGCCCAAACCGCTATTGATAAAGGCGATATTAAAGATACGACTGTCGTTAGCCAAGTTACAGATGTAAAAAACAAGCTCGAAATTTTACAACCCTTAATGTCAACCGGCCTAGATTGGTTCTTACAACAGCTCAGTAAAGGCCAGTAATGGCAGCCGCAGTCACCGCCGCCATATCGACGGCCTCAACGTCTAATACGACATCTTATGCGTCGGGGTCTTTTACGCCCGCCGCCGGTGATTTGTTAGTCGCTTTTGTAGTAGCCACAGCGACGGTTGACCCTGGTTCGATGACCGACTCGCAGAGTATTGGCTTTAACTTAATTACTTCAGCGGTTAAAAATTCCTCTGGCGATACGCTTTACGCTTTCGTATCTGACGGTTTTGCGGCCAACTCCTCTATGACGGTTACTTTCAACTGCCCTGGCGATGCGGCGACAGGCGCAGTTATCCAAGTCTTTAGAATTTCCGGCATGACTTACTGGGGTATTAACGCCATAGTCCAGTCAGCTATCCAAAGCAACCAAGCTAGCTCCGGTACGCCAGCACCAGCTTTTACTAACAACGCTAACACTAATAACATAACGCTAGGTTTTGTCGGCAACGCCACTAACCCTGCTACCTTGACGCAGCCGACTGGCTGGACAGAGGGCTTTGATGACGGCTACGCCTCACCGACTACCGGTGCGGAGTGCGTTTATAGAAACTCAGGCTTCAGCGGCAAGACAATTACTTGGGGTTCAACTTCAGCTTCGGCTTTTGGGGCTATCACACTTGAAATAAATACCGCTGCCCTGCCGACAATCTCTTTAAACACCGCCGATGCCTCAACTTTTACAACCCTGACACCGACGCTTAACTTCACAGGAACGGAAGCCAACTCGACCGATTTAAGCTATGAGATAGAGATTTCAGATACCAACTTCTCATCTTTTTCAACCCCGACATACTCGCAAGGCGCTTCGGCTGGCGCTAGTTCATCCGTTGCAACTCTAGGCGCTACTTTCGGCAGCAATACGACAACCGGTAACGCAGTAGTAGCGCTGGTGGTGCAGCAAAATGGTTTAATCCCAACTGGCGTGACAGATAGCCAGAGTAATACTTATCGACGAGCCATAATAAACACCGACGGCGGTAACTTTACAGATGTCTGGTACGCCACTAACATCACGGGCGGGACGACCCCGACCGTGACAGCTACCTTTGGGACGACGTCGCCAGGAGCCATAATCATCTTTGAGCTAACTAACATAGATAAGTCCCACTTTCCAGTTGACCAATATAACTTCGCTGTAGGGACAAGTAATGCCCCTAATTCCGGCAATATCACGACCACAATCGCCAAGCAGGTTTTAGTCGGTTTAGCCCACGCCCAAATTGATAGTTCACACACGCTGGGAGTGGGGACAGGGTATAGTAATTTCACGGCCGCCAATTATTCGCTGGGCAGCGTTAACCGAGCTGGCGGCGAGACTCAGATTGTTTCTTCGACCAGCACTTATTCAGCGGGATTCACTTTGGGTTCATCTTTAACTTGGAGCGCTGTTATCGCTAGTTTTATAGCTGATACTACTCACTCTTTCCTAACGGCGGCTTACTCACCAACAGATTCAGGCTTTGCTGATATTACTAATCCTGGTGATACTGACCCGTTTGCTTCGGGCGACCAGATAGGCTATACATCATCAGCTTTGACTAACGGCAGCACTTATTATTGGCGGGCTAGAGCCGTCGCTAGGACAGGCAATTATCCACTTTGGGGAGCTTGGAGTTCAGTAAGAAGTTTCACTATCCAAACTAAAACCGGCGGTGGAATGTTGCCTTTAATGGGCATCGGTTAATATGCTATTATATGGATAACGGCTGCACAGCTAATTGTGCGGCTTTTTATTTTAAGGAGCACTTATGGCATATAGCTACATAACAGATACCACTCAAACACAGGTTTTCACTGGCGCTTGTAAAGAGGTCTGGGTTCAGGTCAATAGCGGGGCGCTAGCCTCTAGCGGGACAATTAAGGTGATTGACGGTACTAGCGGCACGACAGCTAACGTGGCTACGATTGACAGCCCGACAACCGGACTTAGGTACACTTATAAAGATTTCAAGACTGGCGTAAGAATTGTTGCTTCAGGCTCTTGTGATGTAACTGTTTGGGCTGACCCGAAATGACCGATAAAGTAGCGACAACTTGGACACCGAGCGATTCCGGCACAACCAATAACAACAACTCTGGTGTGCAGAGGCTTGAAGAGGACGGCACGGTTCGCTTAGAAGAGGATGGTACGACTAGAGTCCTAGACGATACTGTGATTGTTACTAAAACACCAACTCAATGGACAGATAAGGAATAAAATGGCCGGTAAGATTTCCGATTTAACGGCAATACCAGCGGTTGACCGTGCGGCTGATAAGTTAGAGATTCTTGATACTTCAGGCGGTGCCTCTTATTACATCACACCCAATAATATATCAGGTATTACCGCTGGTTCAGTGGTGTCTACTTCAGATAGCCAGAGCCTAACTAATAAGACATTAGACAATACAAATTCTGTTACTTTGCTTGACGCTAATTTTATCCTACAAGATGACGGCGACGCTACTAAACAAGCCAAATTTCAATTATCTGGCATCACAACCTCTACGACCCGAACCTATACCCTGCCTGATGCCTCAACTACATTAGTCGGGACTGGTGCAACACAAACCCTCACCAATAAAACTCTTACCAGTCCCGCTATAACTGGTGGTACGATAGATAACACCACAGTCACGGTGGATTCAGTCGCCGGTCACACCTCAGCCAACTCAGGTACGATTTACGGTATCTCTGTTAGCAGTGCTACGATTGGTTCTTCGGCGATTGCTTCAGGCGCAATCACAGCTAGTAAGATTGGCACGGATTCATCATTCGCTTCAACTTCTTATACACCAACTTGGACTAACTTTTCCACAGGCAACGGTTCGGTAGCTGGGTCTTACCAGCAAATCGGTAAATTAGTCTTTGGTAGAGCCGCTTTTACTTTCGGGTCTAGCAGCTCAGTCAGCGGGGCGCTAACCTTTTCTCTGCCCGTAACTTCAGTGGCTTACACGGCTGACCGTGAGTGTATCGGGCAAGGCGTGGCTTATGACGACTCCGCCACCACTCCGTTTACAATCAGGGCGCTGTGGGCTTCGACTACGACCGCTAAAGCCTGGACACAACAGGTCGCAACTAATGTTAAAGATGTGGCCGCCAGCTCTTCAGTGCCGATGACTTGGGCCACCAGTGATACTTTAACTGTGGAATTTCGGTATGAGGCAGCTTAATGAAGATAACTTGGAGTGACCAGCAATCCTTAGCCCAACAAATCTCAGGATTAACCGACGCTACCTCATTGATTAAATTCAAGCGGGATATGAATATAGGAGCCTCTAAATTTCTAGCTGCTTTAGGTAGAGAGTATAACCGTCACTCTAGGACGACAAATCTAGTAGCCGGACAGCAGTATTACCAGTTTCCTGGCGATGCTTTCAAGTTAAAAGAAGTTTACGTTAATCAGGGGAACTACAACCCGCCAATGGAACAGATACCCGATGAAATGGCGTGGGGCATGATGAATATGTTAAATATTCAAGGACGGCCAACCCACTATTTCGTCAGAGGGAATAATGAGTTTGGGCTTTATCCGACTCCGGCTAGTTCGGTCGAGAACGCCATTACTCTAGTTTTCTCACCTAAACATGTTCAAATGACTCAGGATGATTACTCAACAGGGACGATTGCGATAACCAATAATACAACTACGCTAACGGGTACGGGAACGACTTTTACAGCTAAAATGGCTGGCCAGTGGTTCCAGAATACCGACGGTTCGGATGAGAACTTTTATCGAATTGCCAGCTATACCAACGCCACGACTTTAGTTTTAGAAAATTATTATCAGGGGCCGACAGCTAGCGGGTCAACTTATAGGATTGGTCAGGTTATGGACTTACCAGAGGAATATTTAGAAGGCCCAGTTGACTATGCGATGTATAGACATTATTTAAAAAGAGGCAACGATAACCGTGCTTCTGAATTTTTATCACTATTTCAGGGCGCAATTGATAACGCTAAAGACGAGTATGGTAATGTTACTGAGAGCCAGGTAATAAGTGCCGAACCTAGATTCAGGGTCTACAACCCCTGGCGAGGCGACCCGCCAGCTAGTATATCGGGGTAGCTTATGGTAAATAAACAAAACGACAATTTTACGCCGGTGGGTCTTAATAACTTCTTTGGCGGCCAGTCGGTTGACACTCGTCTAGGCACTCAAGCCCAATTCTACGACGATGAACATATGGATTTTCGGACTAATCCTAGTAAAGCTTCAGTCTTACCTGGTACAAGGGAAGCGACTAGCGAGACAGTCAAAGATTTAGTCTTAGCAATGGACCAAGTAACTTCAGGTATTCGTTACGCCGCTGGTGACGCTGGCTGGGTTTATAAGATAGCTACTAATGGAACTTGGTCGGCTGTCGGTGAGCTGGGCGAAAACGGCGGTGCTGGCGTGGCTTACCGCTCGGATGTAGACCACTTATACATCTCTGGACAAAATAAGGTTGCTCGGATTAAACAAGTGTCAGGTACGGCGACTTTTGAGCCTAACTGGTTCCAAAATGGGATAAGTAACTCATCTACTTGTTATAAGGTGGGCGGGACAGCCAGTTATGTCCCGCCGACTTCAGTTACTGAGAATAACGCCAATAAGCGGCCCTTTACTTCAGATATTGAACCGATTTACCAGATAGGTGTAAAAGTCATATCAAGAGGTACGGGCGATTGGACACTAACACTACATGATGACGCTAATACTTCACTCGGCTCAGTCACTATTACCAATACTAACTTATCTAATAACAAAGTTAATTATTTTGTATTCTCTAGCCCGATTAGAATCCAAAGAGGTGATAGCGGAGCGGGGTCGGCTCTAACTTACCACTTTCACATCACCTCAACAGTGGCTGACGGCTCAGTAGCAACCACTACTGCCAGTCAGTTAGTTGATTGCGATATGGAGTTGTGGGCTAACGCTCTTGTACCAACTCAAAACGGTTTACATCCTGTTGGGAATTTTGTGCAGTTTACTTTAATTGGTAATGGCCGTTACTTAGCGGCTTACGAACCGCTACAGAATAACCCAACCACTTCAGATTTTCAGCGGCATAGATTAACTTTTCCACCAGGATTTGAAGTTTGTGGCTTTGCCCAGAAAAACTTAATGATTGTAATCGGTGTCGAGAAAAGAAGTACCACTGGTCAATTTCAAGAGGGAGCGCTGTTTTTTTGGGACGGTTATAGTACAACTTACAACGATTGGTGGCCGGTTCCAGAGGGCAGTCCAGAGGCGCTGTTTTCGACTTTAAATACTGAGTATCACCTATCTAATGGGGCGCTCTACGAAACTAAAGGAACTGACCAGCCGGTTAAAATCAGGACGATTAGAGGCACTGATAGCAGCTTCTCAAGCGTATCAGACACGACTCACGTTTATCCAAATATGATGACAGTCCACAGAGGCATACTTTTAATCGGTTATCCCAGCTACACGACTAATCAGAATATTAAGCACGGTATTTACTCTTTTGGGGTGATTTCCAGAGAATACCCTTTGTCTTGGGGCTACTCCTATACGATTTCCACCGGCACGAAGTATAATAACGGTTCCAATAATCTTAAGTTAGGTATGATTCAGAGTTACGGTGATACTTTATATATGTCGTGGCGAGATGACGGTAGTTCACCTAGTTACGGCGTTGACGTTGTAGATAATACTTCAAGTCCAGCTGCTACCTTCTCTTTAACTAATCTAGTCTTTGACGATAAACGACCCTACGATTACAAGAACGCCGGTTATATGATTTGTACTTTTGACCCAGCGCCGTCAGACTGCACGATTACTTTAAAGTATAAGATTGATGACGATTCCGATTACACTTATTCTACCGAAGCAGTCACAGCCAATAGCCAATATCTTGTGTTCTCAATTGACCGGCGCTTTCGAGTTATAACCTATGGGCTGGACGGGACTACTGGGACGACGACACCCTACATCACTTCGCTGTTTATCTGGGTTGACCCACTGCCTATGGAACGACCGGTGGGTTAGATGTCAATCAATAGTAGTACGAACTACCCAGTCGCTTTTTTTGACACCGGTGGTGGCTCAGCTGATTTGATTAACCCTAACAAAGTTGAGGCCGGTACTTTAATGGGGCAAGTCCAAGTTGGTAGTAGTGGAGTAATACTTGACCCTTTTTCTAACGCCATAACCGTACCGGCAGCCAATATCTCCATTAACGGCGGTGGTTTTACGCTAGGCGGTGTGTCGATTGCTGGTGATTATTACTTTCAAACACTGGGGCCGATGTATATAGATTTTACTATGGCTGATTTAACCAGTGCTAATGGGGTCACGCTCTGGATGCCACAAGTAGGAGATATTATCTGGCATCTAGCAGCCGTGCAACTATCTTACGCCGCTTCAGCTGGCGGTACTGCAATTAACGTGTATATCTCTTCAAATTTTAGCCAGCATACTATTACTGATGCACTCTATGAGATTAATTTGCGTGACATAGTTGACTCAACTGACCCCAACCCTGTCGCTGATACGGGCGGCTCAACCGCTATGGCCCCATATTTTTACGGCACACGCTCTCACAACGACCAAAATGTTGCCACCGCACTTAACACTTATCCAATGGCACCGATTTGTCGGACTAATACACCGATTTGCGCCAAGCTTGACACCACTGGTGGGATAGCCGTCCGACACGTTGGCAAGACGGCTATCTATGCTTTAATTATGAGGCACGCATGACAATAAACGCTCCAAACATTTACCCTAGAACTTTTTACGACACAACTAGTAGCGCTGATTTAGTCAACCCGAATAAAATAGAGTCGGGGACTTTACTTGGGCCAGTCCAGGTCGGTACTCAAGGGCCGGTGATTGACCCCACTAACAATCAGATAACGGCCGGTAATATCACTATTAATGCTGGTGGGTTGTTTGTTGGTGGCTCAAAATTTAACCCAACTCCGACTAGTTCGCTAGTTATTAAGGGGCCATTTACTATCAACAACACTGATTCAGGCTTATACTCAGCGGCCGGAATCCCGCTTTGGACACCAGTGGTGGGCGATAGTTTGATTAACTGTTGGGGTTATTGTTCACATAGTTTTGGCACTTCTGCCACCGACGCTAGAGTATATATATCGGTAGGCATGGACGGCGCTTTATATAATACAGGTGTAGCAGCGACAGATATTACTTTTCACCGTAATAACTGTCTAAGGTCTATTGTAGTCGCTAACTTCTCCAACAGTAATCCTAATACTGCCACATCAGGAGCGGTCGCTAATGCGGTGGTTGGTAACTATTTTTGGGGCTTTAACTCAGGCAGTGCTAACACCTCACTTAAGGGTGGTAACGCCAATGAGCTGCAAACACTTGGCTATTTTATAACTTCGGGTGAAGTTTGTGCCAAGCGAGTGGTAGATAATGGGACTGGTGGGCAAGTCGTCATTTATGCGGCCGTATTAACTAATAATCCGTTTGGCGTATGACAATCTCTAACCAACCCCAATATCCTATGCAATTTTTTGACACCGGTGGTGGCAGCGCTGACCTACTCAATCCTAACAAAATAGAATCCGGTACTACTTTGGGGACGGTGCAGGTCGGCACGCAAGGCCCAACTCTTGACCCCGTAAAAGGGATTGTGGCCGGAGACACAGTTATTAACGCTGCTGGTATTACGATAGCTGGCCAATCAGTCAACGCCGGTATACCTAGCCGCTTAAAAATAAAAGGCCCATTTGTGATAAATAATGATACACCGAATTTATACAGCGGAGCCGGTGCTACGTTATGGACACCAGCGGTGGGCGACATTATTACTCGGATATGGGGCTACTGCACTTCTAGCTTTGGCGGTTCGGCATCAGACCCCAATATCTATATTTCGGTTGGTATGAACGCACTACCTGACCAGGGTTCGGTAGCGTCTAATGTTACCTTCTATAAAAGCAATACTTTATTTAGTCTTAAAGTAGGTTATTCGGGCGACCCCAATCCAACAGTTTCATCCATTGCGCCTTACTTTTACGGCTACACCGCCGCCAGCTTGCAGCCCAGTGATATTGCCCAGCTATCGCTTTTCGGTATTATGGGCTATTTAACAACCACTAATCCGGTATGCGCTAAACGTCTAGCTGATGACGGTGGCCTTAATGGTTCAGCTACCTTCTTCGCTCTTGTTTTGCCGGTTAATAGTTAGTAAAATGAACATAACGGCTTCGCAGCTAATTGCGAGGCTTTTTATTTAGGAAAATTATGGAATCAGCGTCACAAGCCTACTCAGCCTTACAAAACTATGCTAATACCCGACCCCAAGCTACTGATTATATTAACCAGGCTAATAATCAGTACAATGTTCAAGGTGCTCAAGGCCAGGTATCTAACCTACAGGGTTTAGTTAGTAACCTACAAAATGCAGCGGCCGCCGTTGACCCGTCTGTGACCGGTCGGACATCGGGGACATTCACCACCGAAGCCCAAAGACAAGCTTTAGTTAACCGTGAACAACAACCTATTCTAACTAATTTAGGCCAGCAGCAAACTGGTTTATCTAATGCCCAACAGAATTTATCCACAAGCGAGAATCTAGCTAATCAAATGGCTTCAGCCTTAATGCAGGGTGATGCCCAGAAGTACCAAAGCCTTAAAGACCAGTATGATGCGGCTAACTCTTACGAGCAATTCCAAGCTCAACAGAAACAAGCAGCAGCAGCGGCGGCTGAGCAGATTAGAGAATTTAACGCTGACTTAGCTGAGAAGAAACGAGAGGCTAATCTATCGGCTTCAAGTGGTGGCCTTGACCTCAGCAGTCTGTTTGGTGGTGGTGGCGCTGGTCCAGCCGTTAATGCGGCCGCCACGCCTAAAAAATTACCTAATTTACAAAAGGCTCAAGCTAATTCTGCTATTGCTGATGCAAATGTAGCTATTCAGAAGTTTATGGGCAGCGCCAACTCAGTTCTTAGTGACTTTAAGGCCACTTTACAAAGTGCTGTTAGGGGTAATGTGGCTGACCAGGCTAAGGTTGCGGCTTATTTTAATAATGATAAATACAAACTATTCAGTAATAGCTATAAAAGCACAGTGCAACAACTTTTGGACACAAAAAATCGCAAGGGTTCCTTAGCTAACCCAGCTAATCTGGGCAATTTCTTAGTTAGTCAGTTGCCAACATCCGTGAAGCAACAGCCAATTAATAATGCCCTGAAATACACACCAGTCGGTGCGTATGTCAATTTATTAAGTAGGTTATAGGTAGGTATATGAGTTTTGCAGACTTAATGAGTGCGGCTAATGACTATAATCAACAAACCGCTCAAAGTCAGAGTAAAGCACCCTCATCACCTGGCTTATTACAACGTATTATCGGCGGTGCTATTCAGCCAATTACAAATGTCTTTGAAAATCCTATAAAAGCGGGAGCTGCTTTAGCAACCGGCAATCGTCAAGCTTTTGAAAATGCAGCTGAGGCTCAAGGTAAAATTGGCTATCGTGGCACTCTTTTAAGTGGTGCACAGCTGCCGCTTTATCTTATTAACCCCGCCAGTGGGGCAGCTTTTGATGCTGCAAAAGCTAGTGGTATAGCCGCTAAGGCTGCTGGTGATGAATTGGCCGAACAAGCTGCCACAAAAGCAGCTTTGAATATAGCGGCTAAACGGGGTGCAGTCCAGAGCGCTGCTTTTGGTGGTTTGAGTACCGCCGCTCAACCAAGCGCAACCCCAGGTGACATTTTGAAAGGTGCAGCTATAAGTGGTGTAACTGGTGGAGCATTGACAAAAGGAGTGGGTCTATTGGGCAATTATGTTGCGAAAGGATTAGCCGCCAAAGCCGCACCCAAAGTTATGAGCGGTGGCAAGGAAGTCAAGCCTATCAATGTCCAGGACAATGTTGCTACTGCTCAAAATGTCGCTACAACCCCACCTCAATTTAATCCAGCACTAGCATCTGATACTAAAGGCACTATACAGGTCAACCCAGGCGAAGCGCCCAAGCCCCAGACCTCAACTCTACCAGAAGGCTGGACTATGACTAAAGAAGGCGACTTTTTATCGCCCGACGGACGTGTGGCCACGCTAGGAGAAGAACAACTAGCCCACCAACAGCCCGAACTATATAAACAACTGCAAGGCGCTGTGGCCCATAATGACCCTCAGTTGGTGGTTAATCTTCATGCTCAGAATACAGGTAATCAATCGGGTATTGAACGATTTCTCCAGGATAACCCAAATTCGTTGGCTGCCAAACGTGCTTTAGAAACAATCAAAAATGGGGGTGGAAAAGTGCCCCCTATACCTCAAGTCCATCAACTCCGTATGCAGGGCAATGGCTATACTGGACAAAATATCAATAAGTTTGGTGAGCCAAGGGTTAATAAAGCCGTGGAAAATCTTTTTAATTTAGGCGCTGAGGGTAGCAACATAAACAAGATATTAACTTACTTACAGCCCGCAATAAACGACATGGAGAATAAAATCAACGCAAAATTAGCAAGTAGCACAGCGACTTATTCAGTCGCCAATCTAGAGAAATTCTTCGATGAAATAGCCCAAAAATCTGTTGGTACAAATCTTGAAGGCGAAGCAGCTCAAAGTGTCAAGAATTATGTAGTAATTGCCAAAAAAGCCCTACAAAATGAAGCTAATGGCAGCGATACAATCAATGCTATTCAGCTCAACAGGGTCAAGCAAGAATTGGGCAATCATGTAAACTGGGCTAAAATATCTAATCCTAGCGCTGCCGATACTGTGGCCTCTGATGTGGCTCACGACCTCTATACTGGGATTAACGGGACACTCAAGAAAACAAACCCCGATATTGCCCAGTTATTAGAACAGTCTTCTACTCACATGGATTCGGAGAAAATGTTAGCCAACGCAGGGGGGCAGACAGCCGCTCGTGTTCATGCGACCGGTATCCCAATCAGCTTTCACAGCCAGGCCATAAATTCTTTAGCTGAGGCGGCACAAGATAAAGCCTTAAGAATGTTCGATAGGGGCAATGGCCAGCCAGGCCTAATAGGTAGCACCCTAGGTATACCAGGCAAAGTGATAAAAGGGGCTGCTAAAGCTGTCGGACAAACTGGCACCGCTGTCGCTAGCCAACTGCCAGGCCCCGTCAATAAAGCCATAGGAACCACCCTAGAGCATGCGACTGCTCCTATAGGCGGAGCTACTGGCGAAGCCTTGGCGCAACCTCAACCAGCACAAAATCCCCAAGAAGCACTTGCACCACCATACCAGACCGCACAAACTCAAATACCCAGTCAGGGTGTCTTGGCCGATAGCACCGAGCAACCCCAAACAGCCGAGAATAGTTTAGGCATACCCAGCTATAAACTAGCTCAAGCTATGATGTTAGACCTACAACAAACTGGTGGCAAGAATATGACAACTTTACATACTTTATATACGATTGCTAAGCAAGAGGAAGATGCTCAACAAGCAGCCTATGATAAACAAAACAAACCCTTAACCTCTGGTGCGGCTTCGCAAGTACAAAGTGCTAAAGACGCTATGAATGGGCTACAAGCTATCCAGGCCGCCTTTAATGGCACCCGCAATACAGGCGAAGGTCTATTTAGTAAAGTCTTAAGTAAGAAGCCGTTAGGCTTCAGTCTACCTGGCTCACAGGGTATTACAGATGTCAATGCCTCTATCCAGCAAGCGCTGCCGGATATAGCTAAGGCTCTTGGTTATGGTACTTCTAAAGCTGAGCTTTCAGCGCTACTAGACCAATTACCCAATACGTCAGATACGCAAAAATCAGCTCAAATTAAATTGAGTAAGATTTCTGATAGAATCCAACAATATATGCATCAATTTCTAGCAACTGAGGCCAATTATGTCCAACCTAATAATAATCTACTCGACCAACTCATAAGTAATGGAATTGATACCTCGCAATTAGAGGCAGCACAGTGATAAAAGGCTACTCTCAAAACAAGACTATTCTAAAAGCTTACTCTGATGTACTGCCGCCGACCTTAACACTCAGCTCCAAAGACTTAAAAGATATTAAGAATTGGAAAGTTGGCGAAACTTACGACCTCTGTGTGACTGTTAAACAGAAATCCATACGCCAGAATGACGACGGTACAACTGAGGCTACTTTTGATGTCATAGATGTAACACCGGATGATAGCGGGGACGACAATGGCGGTGACTAAAGGCTACCAGACACCCAGAGCGCCGGTACCTGTGGATAAGATAATCTCCAAAGGTTATACGACTAGGCATAAGGCTAACAGCCGTAGTAAGCGATTTAAAAAAATGAAGCTCGACCACGCCGTTAGGATTAGCGGTATGGTTGACGACCCTAATGTAGAAGAGGAGCAATTATGAAACCTAAAGTTCTAAGAGGTGTGCGGTTCGGCGGTCTTAAGAAGGGCTATCAGCAAACTCAGCCAATTAAATACTCAACCAAAACTCGGCCAAAGGCATCAGGGCTAAAAGTCTCACCACCAGATTTTCGAGCCGACGCTAGACATGTAGAAAATGCCGCTAAGAAAACATTTAACTTCTTAAGTGGTGCGGCTTCACGAGCGGTTACAGGTTTAGTGACTCCTGGCGCACATCGAAAACTAAAAAGAATAACGAGGTCACGATGAACAAGGGGTATAAGCCGAAAGGCAAATTGGGTACCGGCACACGTTTCGCTGATGTAAGCGGTGGTGTCGCCTCACAATACATAAAAAAGGGCTACTCAGCGAAGCGTGCTGCCAAGATTGGTGCGGCCGTCGCCGCTAACGCTGGCCGAGCGGCGCATGGAGCCAAGCGCATGGCAGCAATGGCAAAGGCAGGTAAATAATGCCCTTCAAGAGCCAAGCCCAACGAGCTAAGTTCTACGCTACACCTAGTTTAAGGAAGTATATACCTGAATTTGAAGCGGCTACACCCAAGAAGAAACTACCACTAGCTTCAGCTAAAACCGCCGCTAAAGGATTAAGTAAATGAAAACTTACGCTACCTCTGATGTACCACCTACCCCAGCCGATAGAGCTATGACCAATAAGCACGCCTCACAATCCGTCACCTATAATATATCCCACTTCTCCGACCACGCTAAGGGCGCAGCTGATAGTCTAGCTAGAGTTAAAATGGTTAATCCCGCTAAGGCTAAAGTCCTAGCTAAACAAGCGGCTAAGAAAATGAGTAACTTACAAACTAAAGTAGCTTCAGCCGGTGGGTTGAGGTTTATCAAATGATACCGTTTATCCACAGGTGGGTATATGAAGATATTTATGTACCGGTCTGGCCGAACTGGGTGGCTGGTATAATCGCTTCAGGCGCACTTTACTTTTGGAAGGGTAGAGCTTGGCTGAAGCGACATCGAGAGCATGAGAGGAAAATTACAGAAATTCATAATCACTTGGGGTTAAATAATGACAAACGGTAAGAGCACGACCAACGATAATTTGGCAACTTTACTCAATAACACAAGGCTTGAACTGAAGGCCGACATTCAAGGAGCTAGAGCGGAGCTGATAACTAACGTGAACGATTTACGCCGACAATTTGAAGTGCTTGAAGCTGGCCGGTTAACCAGGTTAGAGGGCCAGATGAATCAGTTTGAGATTAACCAAATTAAAAAAGACAGCCAACTGCAACAGAACCAGGCTATATTATCCACCAAGTTTATAATAATAGGGGCGATTGCTATCGCTATCTTTAACGCTATACTATATGGATTTTTTACAAAATTCTTTAATAAGTAACTATGAAAATTACTCAAGACTCAATTGAACGTATCGCTTGGACGGGCATGTTGCTGCTAGTTATTATGAACATTCTAGCAATCGGCTACATGGTTAATATCACCCACAAGATAGATAGTCGGACGGCGGCGGCCAGAGCTAACACGCTTGATACCCGCAAATTTGACCTCTGTTTGGCGAAGTTCTTTACCCAAGAGAACCGGCAACAAAAAGTCATTAGCTCACTCGATAGCTGTATAATAACTAAGGTAAATTAAGGGGATAGTATGACATACGCACAATTCAAAAATGAATGGAATGGCCGACGAGTAGACTATGACCATGTCTACGCTTTTCAGTGCGTTGACTTAATTGAAGAATACTGCCATGAATTAGGAGTTAATGGGGTCTATGGTAATGCTATAGACTATGCTCAACACCCGTCTACAGCTTTTGCTGGCAACTTTGAAAGAGTAAATAATTACCAGCCTGGTGATGTGGTGGTTCTTTACGGACTGCCAGGCAATCCTTATGGGCATATCGGTATTTTTGACCATTCAGATGCTTCAGGTATCTGGCTACTCGAGCAGAACGCCACAGGGAGTGCCGATGGGCTAGGCAAAAGCGCTATTGGTGTTTGGCGAGCTATACCAACCTCAAGAGTAGCCGCAATTTGGCGATATAAAGGTTCTACACCAATACCTTCACCACCGCCAGCTAGGTCAACTGTTTTCTTGCCCTCAAGTGTCCTGACTTGGCGACTTTATTATGTCGGTTCGTTGCTTCGACCAAATACTAGTGACCAAAAAGCTGTCTTGGCTCCTCACCAATTTCCGCCAGGCTTAACCTACAAGATTGACGCTTGGGTCGGGGATTACGCAGTTGTTATAGATACGCAGATGTTCGGGAAGGGCACAATCTGGGTCAAGGGGACTGAAGCAATCATTAAGTAAGGAGTTATATGAAAGTTAGAAGTTGGTTAGGTTCAAAATTATTTAAACTAGCGGCTAAGGTGTCGCCTAATAAGGAGCAGAAATGAATTTTTCTATGCCCACCAAACAACAATTAATACACGGTGCTGAACGGACCTTACTAGTGTTCGTTATGGCGGTGGCCGGTTACTTTAAATTGACTGGTTTGACTTGGACTTCAGCGGCTTGGAGTGCGGCTGGTTGGGCTGGTGTGGCGGCCGTCTATCAGCTGATACTTAGTACACTGACTAACCTTTAAAATAAGGACGCTGGAATATTAGTTAAAAAACTAGGGCCAGTCTGCTATCCACTGGCAGCGTTGTAGAGTGTACAATACCCCTCAAAAGCACTCAGGTGTAGAATTGAATTATGTATAAGCTTGGTAAAACACCGGCTAGATTAGATTCAGTTAAACTCAAATTCGCTGACTATAAGAGTCTACCGTCTATCCCGACCTCAGAAAAAGCCACAGATTTATCTTGGGGTATGCTAGGAAACGACCAATATGGAGATTGCGTCTGGGCTGGTGCAGGGCATGAGACAATGAGCTGGAATCACGAAGCCGGAAAGAACGTCGTCTTTTCAGATAAAAGCGTACTAAGCGACTACAGCAAGGTCACGGGCTTTAACCCTAATGACCCTAACACAGATAACGGTACAGATATGCAAGTGGCTGCCTCATATAGAAAAAAGACCGGTGTAATAGACGCTCAGGGTGTTAGGCACAAAGTCGGAGCCTACGTCGCTATTACGCCTGGTAATGTCCAAGAAGTTAAAGAAGCCATTTACTTATTCGGAGCGGTCGGCATAGGTTTTCAGTTTCCAGATTACGCAATGGACCAATTTAACGCCGGTCAATCCTGGCATTATAAGCCTGGCGGCAAGATTGTCGGTGGCCACTATGTATCAGCTGTAGGTTATAGCTCGACTTATTGCTATGTTGTTTCTTGGGGTAAAATCCAAAAAATGACCTGGAAGTTCTTAAGAGTTTACATGGATGAAGGAGTTGTCTATTTATCCACAGAGTTTCTAACCGGCGGCAAATCCTTAGAAAATTTTGATTTACCTACCCTGAAAACAGATTTAGCAGCACTAACATGAAAGAGGGTGATAACTATGATTGGTTTTGGGAGCCGGACAAAGGCTTTAACTTAAATAAGATTGTAAATTGGTGGGACATTGCTAAGGGCTTAGGTGAATTTGCGCTGGAACTAGTCACTAAGCGGCACACCCAAACACCCGAAGAATACATGTCGACTCACTTCAAGCGAGCTATTGAGGACCAAGAACGGCGTGGCTAATGGAAGCTTCACAAAACCAAAACATCCGGCCAATCAAAGACCCCGATAAGAAAATCTTTGATGATATAGATAAAACTCTCTTAGAGTATGACGAATACGAACGCCGCCGAGTTGACTACGAGTTAGCAATGGGTAAAGTAGCGCTTATGAAACCAGTCCCAGACATTGCCGGTCGGGACTTACTAAGACACGTCGGCAGAGCTAAAGATACCGACCCGCTCTAAATTTGGTAGAACAATCTAGCCCGTAGTTCTTTGCGGCCAGGACGGGCACCCTCAGCTTCAAGCAGGGGCTTGGGCAGCGTTTTGGGCTGTAAGTAGATAGATATTACCTTAGAGCGTTTTTTAGCGTCTGAAAGCGCTGTAAATTGCTTAAAAATATTCATAATTAGGGACTACTGTGGTCGAGTCTGTCAATAGTAGTGAGCTAAATATAGCACTGTGAGTTGAGCTGTCAATAGTCGTCTCTATCATCATCCTCAGATTTTTTAAAAACTAAAATAACTAGCGCCGATATAGACCCAATAATTAAAATCCAACCAAACATACTAACTCCAATAGCTTAAGATTCTGTATAGGTTTTGCAAGGCAGCACGGACTTTCCAATGTAACTCTTGCTCTAAAAGTATTTGAATGACTAATTTATCTTTTTCTAAGTCAGTCATATTGACATGTTAACCTAGTGAGGTTTAAGATACTAGTACTATTTACTGCTTGTTTGGTAAATAGAAAACCGTCCTTGCGGACGGTCTAGCTACTTGTTTGGCTAACTCTTAATATAGCGTATTTAAAAGTTATGTCAACATTAGCTAGCAAGCACTTTAACTTTGCACGACTACCTCATAGTGAGTATAATCCTGGCTCTGATAATACGCCACCTAAATGTTATAATGGCTTTATGGGTACAAAAATACCGTCATAAATAACTGTACGTCAACCAGGTCAACTGCTGGTAGCTTTAGTGGACAGCAATAGGCTCCTGTATACAAGGCGCATTAAAAACGAAGCTAGAGCTACCAACAATGCCCATTATGAGATGCCACCGTCATCGTTAAAGTCACCATTAAACACACGCCAAAACTAAGCACAGGGTAGGGTGGCTTAATGGGAAAAATATTAAGCGTTAGTTAATTTACGAGCTATTGTAGCTTTATGATTCCAGTGTTCCTCACCCAACATTAATTGACCGATATGCTCGGCAATCTCTTCAGTGCGAGGCTCAATGACTTCAAGCTTTAATCGTTTATCACGATACATAGCGGCTCTTAGTTCAGCATCTTCTATGTAGAACTGATTGTCAGCTTCATAAGGTGTCATATACTATCCTTAAATTAAGTTAATAACGGCAGATTGTACGACATAAGCAGTATATTGTCAATAACATTATGTAGTATATAAATATACTTGCATTAACTGAGCAATTGTGTTAAACTTATGCTTAGTAGTGAAAGGATAGCACTATGATTGATGAGTCAGGAATAGATTATTTAAATATAGGTAAGAAGTCAGCCAAGATTCTAGCTGACATCTATCCTAATGCCGATAAATGCGTCAATGGGCACGGCAAGACTGTCTATACATTCCACCGTGAGCTTGACGACGACAGATATTACATAATTAAGTCACCGCACTGTAAGCGCTGCCGGATGCCGGTTGGAGCTGATGAGTACGCTTCACCCGAAGAGGACAGTGCGTATTGGAGACAACATGGACATTAAACCGATTACCGATAAAATAGAAGAACTAATCGCAGAGCTAGACAAGGAAAGCCAGATAATTGACGAGCTGGCTGATAAGCTAGAGGAACTAGTCGATTTATGGAGCGAAGATGAGTGATGAAATTCGTGATATAACCGAGATTTTAGACGACCTCTACGACCAAGCCGAGCTATACGACATGGATGTGGACGTTGAAGCGCTAACTTTAGTACCCAAAAAAGTAGAACCTAAGTTATCGTATTGGGAATATATTAATAGTATTGACGGCGACAGAGAACCTGTTGACTATCAAGGCTGGGAGTAAAAATGGATAAGCAACTTAGAGACAAAGCCATAGACATTAAAGGCTCACAATATGTTTTAGTCAGCGACAGGATTATTTACTTTAACGAGAATTATCCTAACGGCTCGATTGTGACCGATTTAATCAGCGACCCACTAAGCGATGTGGTGATAGTTAAAGCCACCGTCTTTCCTGATATGGCAAACCCTGCTAGGACTTTCACAGGCTACTCACAAGCTGTTAAAGGCGCTGGCTTCATAAATAAGACGGCTGCACTCGAAAACGCCGAGACAAGCGCCGTAGGACGTGCTCTAGCGATGTTGGGAATTGGCGTTATTGATTCAGTCGCTTCAGTCGATGAGATAAACAAAGCTCAGGGTACTGACCCGAAATTGGCTAAAGCTAAACAAGATGTCTGGCAACTGATGAAAACCAATAAGGTTGACAGCTACAACACTCAGATTGACCTAGTGGAAACTATTTTAGGTAAACGGACTATAGATACAGTCGAAGAAGCTAAGAAGGTTATTGAGGCGCTGAGTGAAAAGTAAGCAGCCAATTGGACGGCCTAAGCAAGAGAAGGAGAAAATCTATTACTTATATTTAACAGGTTGGCCAGTTAATAAGATAGCCGAGAAGTACAATGTCAGTAGAGCCACAATTTACCAAGTTTTAAAAGGACGAAGATATGTCAAGAGGTAGCGCAGTCACAGGTTTAATTATCTGTAAGCAATGCGGTGGGTACATAGCAATTTGTAAACATAAGGAGATAGCATGAAAGTATTAGAGACAACCAATTACAAACAGTTTAAGCAGATTCCAGGTAACAGGGCGGTTGATAAAACCCACACCAACGAGTTAGTTAGGCATATGGCTGAAAAAGGCAACCTGACGCCTAGTTTTCCAGTCATAGTTAACGAGAATTTTGAGATTATTGACGGCCAGCATCGAGTAGCGGCTTTAAAGAAACTGAAGTGGCCGGTTTACTACGTTATCCAACCTGAGCTGAACATCGGGATAGTGAGAAGTATTAACCAAGCCCAAAGAAACTGGAACTGGAGGGATTACGCCACTAGTTTTGCGGAGCTAGGTAATAAAAACTATGATAAGTTCTTAAACCTAGCTGATGAATACGGCGAACAATTTAATATAATGAAGCGAGTTGTTGGAGTTGATACTAAAAACTTTGTAAGAGATTTTAAGAACGGTGATTTAATTATTGAAGATACTGCTCCGATTATAGAAAAGTTAGAGAGAATAGCAGATGTGAGAGCACTTACCCCACAAATAGAACGGCAGGGTATATATGCCTTCATCGAGCTAATGAAGAATCCCAACTATGACCATGCCCGTATGCTACATAAGCTAGAAAAATACGGTGAGCATCTACAATATTTTTCTCGTGTGCGAGATATGCTAAGAGCGCTAGAAGATATTTACAACTACAGCGCTAAGGAAGTAGTTAGGTTATTCTAATGAGATTAAGCAGACGCAAAACCCCAATGTCGGTTCGCAGATTAGAGAGCGAACAAGCTTACCAGCGGGCCAAGCATCAAGGTGTTATCCGACCCTTAAATGAAGAACCGGTCTTAATTAACTACAAGCACTGGTTCTTAATCGCTAACCGCTTTCCTTACGACATGATTTACGCCGAGCACGATTTGTTAGTCTGTAAACGCCAAGTGGCTAGACGAGATGACCTGTCTATAGCTGAGCTAATTGAGTTAAACGAAGCTATTAACGAGCTAGAGAACCAATACCATTTAATCTTTGAAAACACTATGAGCCGACGCAGCATTAAGAACCACTATCATCTACACTTAGCTAGATATGTCGATGATAGGAGCAAGATTACTCTATGATAGTCGATTACGATTACTTACCAATAATCCGCAAAGAGAACAAGTGGAATAAGATTGTGCTGGCCGGTGGTTGTTTTGATATTGTCCACGAGGGCCACGTTAGGGGATTAGAGTATTGTAAGGCTCAAGGCGATTTATTAGTTGTTGGAGTCTCAACAGACATAAGGATTAAGGAACGCAAAGGGCCGGAGCGACCAATCCGGCACGAAATCGGCCGGTTGACTTTGGTTGACGCTCTGAAGCCGGTCGACTATACCTTTTTACTACCGCCTTTTACAGACAACGGCAAATCTCCAACGATTAGAGCGATTGAAACCCTGCAACCGGACATCTTCGCTGACCATATTGAAAACCAAGACCGGTGGGAGCCGAGCCGTGAGTCTATCAGGGATTTAGGCTGCTTGCTGGTCTATAATACAACCGAGCGGCCGGACTCTAGCACCGCTATTATTAATAAGATAAAGGGCTTAAGTGGCTGACTTCGTAATTTGGTACGCACCTTATATATTGGCGGTCATCCAATTTATTATATTCGGAGTAATAATTTACACTTTTGTTTATAGGCGGAGAAAATGACCACCCTACTACCCAAAGACGAAGCAGAAGAGAGGAGAATTGTATGAGTAAAGATTTGTTTATTAGGCGAGTTTACGAATATAAAGGTATAAATGTTGCTGTTGATATTGACTTGGTTAAAAAGCAGATAAGTCTAGTTGAAAAGTTAGGCAATGATGATTTTAGGCACAAAAACTGGTATTTTGCAGAGCGTGAGCTGAAGTATATGAAGGGCTGGCTTAAAGTCCTTGATGCAATGAAATATGCCATAACTGAAGCCTCTAAAGAATTAGAAGCTGAAGAAGAACGTAACGAAAAAGAGTTTATTAAAATGTTGGTTAAAATTAATGATAATCTGGATATGAAAAAATGACTAAAGACCTTGAGCAGACTATTGAAGAAGAAGTATTTACTTTTAGGTTAGGCGAAAATCTACCCCCAGGAATTAGTATTGTGCCTGAAGATGCAAAGATAACACTAGGCTCGCTTTTAACCGCCAGAGAGAAGCATGACCTTAAGCATATCCTACTAAAAGCTATCCAGAGTTACGGCAGGGCTGAGAGGGTTGATGAAATTCAATGGTTTATTAGTCGAATAATTGGTATTAAAAAAGGTTTTGAAGAATTTACGACAGTTGAAAGTTCAGCCTACAAACGCCTAAAGACATTAGAGGAGCAATCATGAAAGCTGATTTAACAGTAGATGAAGCATTAAAATATGTGATTTATACGGTTTCTGGCTCACGGGAACTAACCAAACACGCCCTCACTACATTAGTAGAAGATATGGTGGCGGAGATTATAGATACCAAAATTAAGGTTGACGAAGTAGACAAGACATCTAAACCTATATTACGAAGTGTTGAAGAAAGTTTTGGTTTTGGAGAGGTTGGTGGAGTTGTGCACACTACTGAGGACACTGGTTATACCTATACAGACCAAGACGAAGAAAATGCTGCATTTGAAGTAAGCCAACACTACTTAGACAAATTACGAGCTGAGCAACGCCAACGAGCCAAAGCTGAACTAAAGAAAAGGGGGTTTTCGAATGGCGGATAAGCAAGACTCAGATACACCTAAAGCTGATAACAACCAAGCCGATAAGTCAAGTGCCGAGAAGTGGGAAGCAACTTTGTTTATCGGTGGTTTTGTTAAGCAACTTTGGATATATGAATTACTACCAGAACTACAGATAGTGGCACCTAGTGAGCTAAAGATGGAGTATCGCACAGAAGCCCGCAAACAAGAATTAGAAACCCTTGACGTGCCTAAGCGTTGGAGATTTAGGCTCAAGTGGAGAAACGACAAATTAAAGAGGGCTGGTTATGAGTTTTATAGCCAAGAGTGAGCGTACCGACATGGTTGCCACCAACTCAGAAGCCAACACGGAGTCAGTCCAATCCGCCCAATCAGTGAGCCAACCTAACAAGAAAGGGTCAAATAATGTTTAGCCAATTATGTAGCGATTGTGGTCAGGCGGCTAATTGGTTGGTTTGCTTAAAGAAATACGGTGCTAAGCCACGTCAGTCAGCTTTTAGTGTGTCAACCTTTCATCAAGGTATTTGCGATATTTGTGGTGAAACTAAAGCTGTCACAGAGGCTAGAGACTTTTTCTACCCCACAGACCGAGCCTGTAAAGCCATTAAACGATATTTAGCAGGTAAAAAACCATGAAACCAAACACTACTAATGAGTTAAGAGAGTTAATCCAGCAAGCTTTGATTACAGTTGAATACGATTATCGTGAAGCCCACCAAGAAATACTAGAAGCCATTGAACAGCTAATATCAAAAGCTGAAACGGAAGCTTACAATCGTGGTTACAGTGCTGGTCATATGCAAGCCACCCATTCAAAGCCTATGCGAGAAGCTAAAAAGCGGTTTGAGGCTAAACGGCTCAATTCAAAGAGAGGCTCCAATGAGGAAAATTAAAAGTTTATGGTTAATATTAAAATCTAAGCATTACGCTGTACTTATTGGTGATAGCGAACAAGAAATTAGCTGGGCGCTACAAGCCATTCAGCAAGCCCAAGATAAAGAATTGGAAAACTTTGGAAAAGGTAAGTCATGAAAGAATTAGACTTAGGTAAACAATTTTATAAAAGCAACTGGACTGACGAACAGGCTAAAGAACTTGGCGACATTGTCGATAATAGCACTACAATAAGTTATGTATTTACCGAAGAAGAACTTAATAAATATGTCAAAAAACAGTTAAAGAAACAAATCAAAAAGTTCAAAGCAAAGATGCCTAAAGAAGAAGAGGAAGGATTTTTAGAGTCATATGGCTGGACTAAAGGCTATAACCAAGCCCTCAAAGAAGTTAATAAGATATTGAATAGTTTATGAAATTAGATGACCAAACTCAATTCCAATACTTTGAAATCTGGGCACCACGATATAGCACAAAAGATGTTCTCCTTGCCAAATACAAAGTCGGAAACCACAATAAAATAGTCTTTACTAGGGCACCTTCTATGGGGACCGAACCTTATTATATTTCAGGTGAAACAGCTAAACTCTGTAAGACTGAAAGTAATGGTAAGATAGATTGTTTAGTTATCCCTTTATCTAAATTAGAGCCACTAGAAATGCTATAATAACAGAGTGGGTAAAGCTTCTAACCACTGGCAAAAAACAAAAAGATTGTGGTACAAAAATAACCCGCCAGACCACGCCGGTTACTACTACTGTCACTATTGCGGCGTAGCTATGACTAGAGCTGAGTGTACTCTCGACCATATTAAAATTAGGTCACACTACCCCGAACTAAGATATGAACAAACCAATCTAGTACCATGTTGTTATAAGGACAACTATCTTAGGGGTTCAAGAGACTATAAGAGCTTTGTCAAAAAATACTATCCACATCTGCTAGAATAAAAGTATGAAATCAGCGCCAGCCGCTATCTTAGAAAAAGCTATCCAAAAAGCTGTTAATAATGGCTGGAATCCAATCTGGGGACAGCCCCACACGCCAAGACTGCAAGATTGTAAAAATGACTTGCTGATTACGACCAATATCAGTAAAGGCACCCAATTAGATAGTGACATTACTATTTATTGGAAATCTAAGGGTTCGTTGCTATATGATGCCTCACTTTATTGGACTATCTTCAACCATGATTTTGCTAAAGCGCTGTGGGGCGAACGAAAGGCGGGCGATGAGTACTTAGGCCAACCAATGATACGAGAAGGCTGGCAATACCGTCTCCAGCAAATGGCCATAGCTGACTACCCCATTAAATACTTAGGTGAGTATCTAAATGAATCAGAGACAACTGACTAATAAGGAAGCCAAATTAATCAAAGGTATTGCTCAAGGCAAGACCAAACAACAAGCCGCTATTGATGCCGGTTATGGTTCTAGCCCTGAGTCAGCCGCATCCATAGGAAATCGAACACTCAAAAAAGTCAATGTACAAGAGGCGCTACAAGCAGAATTAATAAAACAAGGTAATGATATTGAAACCATTGTAGCGCCGGTTACAAAAGCTTTAAGGGCTAAAAAAATAGAGATTCATGGTAAAGGCGAAGATGCTTTTGCTGAAGAAGTAGAAGACATTGAATTACAGCTCAAAGGCCATGATAGGGCTTTAAGACTATTAGGTATTAAGAACGAAGCAACCACCAACAACTTTATATTTGTCAGTAAAGAAGATAAAAATGCCCTCAATTTATGACCCATATAAAAACTTAATTGAAAAACGGCTGACAATTATTAATAAGGACGGCGTGGAAGTCCCGTTTATTTTAAACACAGCCCAGAATTATATAGTTAACAACGCCACCGGCCATGATTTTACACTCAAGGCTAGACAGGAAGGTGTATCGGCTTTCGTATTAGCAGTCTTCGCCCTAGATTTTTTACTTAGAGAAAACTCAGTTAGTGTGATTGTGGCTGACAACGCCGATAATGCTCAGGGACTACTCGAACGGGTTAAATGGTTTATTGCTAGTTATGAACGAGCGCTCAATACTAAAGTCCCGCTCAAATACGATTCTAAGTACGAACTACATAACTCAGCTAGGAACACTAAATATATAATAGGTACGGCTCAAAATGTTGAGGTTGGCCGGTCACGCACAATTACCAACGCTCACTTATCTGAAGCTCTATTTTATCCGCACTTCGATAAACTCGTTGCCTCACTCCTGCAAGCCGTTGTACCAGACGGCAAAGTTATGATTGAATCCACCGCTAACGGGTTTAACGCTGGTAAAACTTATTGGGATGAAACGGTTATGGGCAAGACCGGCTTTAAACCGCTATTCCTACCAGCTTCATTAATGTACGACCCTGAGTTTTTAGGCAAGAAACGTGGTGAGTTAGGCGAGCGGTTATTTATGCAGGAATATCCAGAGAGTCCTGAAGAAGCGTTCATCACATCCGGTGCAACATATATCGAAAACCTAGCACTGGCTAGGATGTTAAAAGAAGTCCAAGAGTGGGAACGAGTCCATGAGCTTCAAACTATTTAGACCATATCAGCGAGGCGAGTTTATTATTTGTTTTGTCGATATGGCAGCTGGTGGGATAGATAATTGTGCAGCCCAATTCTTGTCTCACAAATGGTTGGATGTGCCAGAAGTCTACCATGCTAACGTGACCGGCTCGTACGTTACGCCGCTAATCCACGAGAAGCTTAAAAAGATTAGTCAGGAAACCGGCGTGCAGCCAATCGTGGCCTTTGAACGTCAGAACGGCGGCGGTTTTGAAATGGACAGATTAGCTCGGCTTAACCGTTATGGAGAATATAGAATTTACTCCATGAAAAATATAGACCCGACTGGTAGAGTGATTGATACTGGAAAATTAGGTTGGGACACGAACCTAGCTACTAGACCGAAGATGCTACAAGAGCTTAAGGATGCGATTGAGGGTCAGTTAATCCATGTTTATCACCGACAAACTGTCAATGAGTTATTTAGCTTCGTGATTAAACCAAGCGGACGAGCTGAGGCTGAAGAAGGCGCTCACGATGACTTAGTTATGGCGCTAGCCGGAGCCTGGCAGCTCTACCAAACCGAGAAGCCAGTCGATGATTCCAATGATTCAGGCGTTGTGGAAACAGTTGCGCCCAGACAAATGTATAAAGAAGCTGGTGTTTTGTACGCTGAGGGTTATGATGCAAATTAGCGTCTCAATTCGGACACCCTACAACCAATTACCGATTGCTCTTATATATAGAGCCACCGACCGGAAGTTGTATCGTGACCAATTCTGTATCGAGTGTGGACATCCATTTATGAGTATTAGTGATAAGTTTGTAGCTATCCATGACGGTGGCGTACCAATTGACTTACTCCGAGCCGACCAGGCAGTGCTTGAAGCCCGTTGTAAGAATCACTACTGTAAACAGTATTACAGAGTTGAAGTTTGATATGTTACAATCAGAATAATTAAGAGGGATAGACAGCGATGCCGCTCAGAACAAGACCTTTAGGAAACAACTGCCTAATTGAAGTTATTAAAGAATATGACGGCGTCAGCCGAGCTGACGAAAACGAAGATAAAAGCACCGGTATTTTGCGTGATGTTTCGGTCCATAAGTATCACTTGACTGCCAGTGCCAGTATTAGATTCGACGAAGAAGATTTACAAATCATAGCCAATGACCTTGATGATTTAATTGGTAAGGAAGTGCGTTGGGAACAATACGCCGAAGGTGGCCAGACGTTTGTTGAAGCTGGCAAGACTTATGCCTTAATCCCTTGGTGGAGACTAATAAGTGTTAATGAATAAAAGGAAGGCATTAAATGGCTAAAGACAATACTAAACATTACGACCTAAAACCAATCGAGCTACAGATGTTAAAAGTTCTGCAAGACCAATACTACAATACTTTGTCCAATTATTTGAGTTTTGTAGCTATTGAGCGCTTAGCTTATCCAGTCACAGCTAATACTAAATATGAAATTAACGACGGCCGACTATCAATTACTGAAGTCGAAAAGCCGAAAGAAGAGGTGTCAACTTAATGGACTTACCAAAAAGAGAGATTAAAAAGATAACTCACAGCGACAACGCTAGAGCTAGTTTACTGGCTGGTGCTGAGAAGATTTACGAAACTGTTAGCTCAACCTTTGGGCCGGCTGGTAATAACGTCATCTTAGGCATGCCGTTTGGCGACCCAACTATTACTAGAGACGGCGTGACCGTAGCCAAACGAGTCGTGCTGGAAGATAGGACTGAAGATAACGCCGCTGCTATTCTCAGGCAAGCCAGCGAGAAAACTAATCGCAGCGCCGGTGACGGCACGACAGCAACAATTGTTTTAGCTTATCACCTCTATAAGCGAGGCCACCGTTTAATCGCTGCTGGTGATAATGGTATGTTGATAAAAAAACAACTAGTAGATGACAGCCAAAAGATTATTAAATATTTAAAGAAGGAAAGTCAGAATGGCAAAAACAAATTACTTGAAGTCGCCACAGTTTCAGCGGGCGATGCGGCTATCGGTGCTCTTATATCAGATACGATTAAAGAGGTTGGCGATGAGGGTGGCATTACGATACGAGAACAAAACTACCCGACATTAGATGTCGAGAAGGTCAACGGTTATTACTTTGACAAGGGCTTCTTCGCCCTTAACCAGCAAGTCGAGTACGCTCGGCCGTTAATCTTCGTGACCAATAAGCAAATCGCCAGTAATGCTGATATTATTCCATTACTGTCCGGTGTGATTAACTCAGATAATAAGAACTTAATCATCGTTGGTGATGTACGGATGAACAGCGAAGCGCTAAATACACTGCTACTGAACGTACTACAAGGTAAGCTCAACGCAGTTGTTATCCCACCACCGGCTTACGGCGATGATGCTGTCCACTTTATAGACGACATTGCTACTTATGTCGGCTCAATTCCATTTACAGCTGCTCAAGATATGAAAGAAGTTTTAGACAATGGTCAGCTCAACCCGAAATATTTTGGTTCAGCTGAGAGAGTCCAAGCTAATCAAGATAGAGCAGTTATTTTTAAGGGCGCTGGTTTAACTGAGGATATAGTCGAGCGGGCTTCAGCCATTCAAAAAGCTATGAAAACCGAGACTTCATCGCATCGCAAGGACACAATGGAGCAACGCTACTCTAAATTGACTGGTAAGATTGCGATTGTTAATGTCGGTGGTTCAACACCAGTTGAAATGGAAGAATTAAGATACCGAGTCGAAGATGCAATCGAGGCGACTAAAAGTGCTATGACAGACGGTGTGCTGCCAGGCGGTGCGACTATGTTAGTCCACGCCGCTGAGTTACCTATCTCAAAAATGTTCAAAGATGCCCTGCAAGATACATTTAAGAAGCTAATGGAGAACGCTGCCGAGAGTCCAGACTATCGCTTAGAACAAGTTAAGCACTCACCGATTGGTTATGGATTTAATCTTAGAGACATAACTGACGAGCCTATCGACTTAACCGCAGCTGGGGTTTATGATGCTACTAGAGCTGTCACGCAGACGATTGAGAACGCTGTCAGCGCAGCTGGTTATCTACTAACAGTTGGAGCGATTGTTGACCCAATCGACCAAGACGGCCCAACTTGGGATAAGGCGAATGGCGACCCATGAAAAAATGGTTAAGAAAATATCTAGGCATACAGGAACTATCCGACAAGCTAGTTATGCTAGAGAAGTACGTTAAGCCGGTACAGACTTTTGCTGACCTTGAACCACTGGTTGATGATGAAGTTGAAGTTGTAGTAACTAATCAGGCTGGTTATCATAACACTAAGCTAGATGGCTTTAAAGATATACTTAATAATTCTACTGTGAGTAGCTATGATGGTTTGGCTAGAGTCACCTATCCTGATATCGAGAAACCGATAAAAAAAGGTTATGAGTGATTTTGATGAGCTGCTTGAAGATGATGAGGACTCTCAAGTAATTGATGCCGATTTTGAGGAGCCTGGCTTTCAACCAGAGTACGCTAAAGATGACGGAGTTGTTATAAGTGAGCCACCAATCGTCAGCATCGGCCGAGCCAAAAGACGTAAATATTTGCGAGAACTGCAAGACACGACCGGCAGTGACCAGCTTAGTAGTGCTAGGGAAGTATTACCCGAAGATTTGTAGCGAGTGCCGCTATGAGCTATCGCCGGTGCAAGTCAGTTCAGGTGATGCTCGTTGGCAGCGGACGATAGACTTAGAAAACCACGAAGCCGATATTCAACAACCATATAATGCCGACGGCTCAATCAATGTTCGCTTCGCTAGGCTTTATCCCAAACAAGCCGCCGCTTTGTTTAGCAAGGAACAATTACGAAAGGCTATGATGTGAGTATTGCTGAAGAGTTTAGTAAGAAATACAACGTACCGGCTGGCTATAATAGTGACATGGAGTCGATTGTTTTAAGTCGTGATGACTGGAATAAGTTAAAAAATGCTCATAATTTTGCTAAAGGTTACTACATAAAGGGGTCTCCTGGCGCAATGATGAGTGAAATAGTCAATCCACTACATGAAGCAATGGAATTTACTGAGGGATTTTACTATCGTGGCGTGCCAGTCGTATATGCTATACTCTAAATATCAGCTCTTCAGCTTAATTGAGGAGCTTTTTATATAAAATGACCCCAGATTTGGAACAAATTTATACAGATTTAATCGAACCTAGTGAGTTTTTGGAGATTGTTAAGAAGCGCCATAACGAGTCCGAAACCTTTTTTAATAAGAGTACGAACAAAAAGCGTGGGCTAAAGGCGATTCGAGATGATAACCGCAAACAATACCTAGCTGGGTATGTTGAAGAGCAGTTAGTTGATGACCGTTACCAAGAAGTGTTTGCCGATAATAGGCAATTTATAGCTGTCAGGACTATTGTACCTTTTATTACTGAACAAATTACCGCTCCTGAGATAACACCAGCCAATAAGGATTTAATTAATAAATTATTCGCTCAAGACTTCGAGAATGTCCTACAGATGCACGCTGAGGAACAGCACGCTAAACACAAGATTAGATTAGTTGTTCAAGACTTATTAATTGGTGAGCGTATCGGCATAGGTAAGTGGCGTTATGACGCAGCTAAAGACAATATAATCTTTGAACATCTGAGTCCTGATTCAGTGATGATTGGCAAACGCTCGTCACTTTACGAGGAGCCGGATTATCTATCACAGAAGCTTAAGCGCACACCAGGCGACCTTATTAAACAATTTCCTGACCAAAAGGATAAGATTTTAGAACTATTCGGCGTAGCTGATAACCCAGTCAGCTTAAGTGAAACCGAGTACACCATTAAAGAAGATTGGTTATTTATAGACGTTGATGACGAGAAGAAATTAGTTGTTGGCTGGCGCTATAAAGACCACTGCTTCGGTGTGATAGACGACCCCAACTGGGACGAGGGCGGTAAGAACTTAACTGAGTTCCAAATGATGCCCTTCGTTTGGTGGAACTTATTAAATGACGGCACGACTCACATCGACCACACTTCATTCTCTGAGCAATCTAAGTATTTACAACAGAACTACAACAAGCGTGGCCAGGTTATCGCTGAGAGCGCTAAATACGGCGGCACTGGCGTACCAATCTTCGCTAAAGGTTCGATTACCCAAAAAGATGTTTCTAAGATTCACTTCTCGCCAATCCAACGAGTCTTACTTGATACCCAAGACGTTAACAAGTCCTTCACGGTCTGGCAGCAACAGAACATGCCGACCTACATTATTGAGGATAAGCAAGATTTGAAGGCTTCAATTGAGGACATCTACGGTGCGCCAAATGTCATGCAAGGGCACCAGACTAATCAGAACACCGCTACTCAAGACCTCATCTTAAAAAATCAAGGTCAAGGCCGACAATCTGACCTACTGGATTGTTTGGAAGTTGGTATGACTCGCTTCTACCAATTAGAAGCTCAGATGATGTACCGCTACTTCACCGACGAACACTACTACAACTATATGGGTGATGACGGCAACTTCGTTTCAATTGTTATAAGTAAACCCAAGATTGCCCAGAATCTAGGTATAAAGATAGGTATTAAAGCCGGAACTAGCTTACCGATTGACCGTGCTCAAAAACGCATGGCAATTATGGACTTGCTTAAGATGAATAAAGTCTCTACTTTGGTAGCTTACCGAGAGTTAGGTTTGTTTGACGACCCCGAAGAAGCCTACAACCAGTTTGTTAAGGAACAAGTCCTACCATTTCAAGCTATGGACGACGCTGAGAAGAACATTCAAGACCGTGAAGCTGAAGAAGATTTGCAAGCCGTCATTGCCGGTAAGAAACCAGTTGAGCGAGATGACATTAGTGATGACTACATTAAACACCTCAACGCTTACCTGCTCACCAATAAATACCACATGCTTCAGCCTGACGAGCAGAAGAATGTCCAGAACTTCGTCCAACAAATTATTGGCCAAGTCAAACTTAAAATGGCTAAGATGCAAGACCAGCAGGAAACTGACAATCCCAACACCAAGATGCCGCCTATCCGAGCTAAAGAGACATTTAACTATCGGGACGCACCGCCTGACGTACAGGCTCAAATGGAAATTAATCAGGGCCTACAACCCTCAGCCCTACATGACTTAGAGATGACGGCTGGCATGGCTCACGTCGGTACCAATACCTCAACAATTATCCAGCCCAATCAAAGTCCTCAAGAATTAGCCCCAACTCCACCACAACCTCAGCAACCGCAGCAACCTCAACCCTCACCACAAAGTCAGGGCCAACCACCGCAATAGTGTTATACTTTAATTAAAGGAGAATCTATGGATAACAGCGACACCGCTCAACCTAATGCTGACGAATTAACAACAGAGTTAAGCGAGTCTGAAGAGCTTGCTTATGTCGATAAAATTTTAGGCAAACAACCAACCGTTAAAACAGATTTTAACGGCAGTAAACTTAGTCAACCAAAGGAGTCTGAAGTTGCTCAAGAAGAGGATGCTAATCAGGAAACAGAAGAAACTCAAGAAGAGGAATCAGCGCCGGTTGCGGATGAGGCAAAAACAACCGAAGAAGTAATGGAAGCGGAGCCTATATCGGAGCCAGACTTCTCTGATTTATGGGCCGAAGTTGAAGCTTTTGAACTAGATGATGAGGGCAATCCAGTCACTAAGACTTTTCGGATTACAGCTGACGGCATGCCGGATGAAATGCGCTTTAAGAGCGATAAACAATTAGCCGAAGTTTTAGACACTATCCGTGAGATGAAAGATATACAAGCTGAGCGCCAAGCTGAATATGAGGAAGCAGTCGCCGAGCGAGAAGAACAGGCGGCAGCCACAGCCGCCGAGCAAGAACAGTTGCAAAGTTGGGATGACGAAATCGCTACCTTAATAGATAATGGTATTTTAGATGCGCCCAAAGCTAAACCAGGCGAAGCAGCGTGGGCAACCGACCCGACCGTTAAAACCCTTGATGATGTCTTTACATTTATGAAACAGGAAAACGATAAGCTAATCGCTGAGGGTAAACGGCCAATTCGGTCATTCACTAGCTACTACACTCTATTCACTAAGCAGTCGGCTAAAAGTGAAGCTGAGGCTAAAGCCAAGCAAGAAGCTGAGTTAATTAAGAAGCGAGGCGCTATGGTTGGTGGCGGCGCAGCCAGCTCTAGTAGTACGAAACCAAAGCTATATAAGGCCGGTTCAGCTAAGAGTATTTGGGCGGTCGATACTTCAGACCTTTAGTTGTAATTTTAGACATTTTGTGATTCAATGTACCTGACGGCTGTTCAGCTATTGCTGAGCAGTTTTTTATTTAACTAAAGTTAGGAGTATAAGTTGGACTATAGTCGTCTTATCACAACTACATCGCAGCGTATTGCCAGCTTCGTTGTAGACGCAGTTCACGGTTCTAGCGTCCTAGTTGGACGTGCAACCGGAAAAGTGACTCCTTGGGAAATGGGTGTATACGAGAAGCAACCGATTCAGGTTAGCGAAGTTACTACAGCTATTGACTTTCAAGGAATGGGCAATTTTAACACCGCAGATAACACTACGGATGTTAACCTGCAATGGGAAGCCAAAGGTCTTGGTGACTCAGTCATTATAGGTTACGCCGAACTTGGTCTTAACCAGACTAAAGCTCAGGTCATTAACCTAGTCAAACGAAAGTTTGATGTTATCCGCAACAGTTTAATCGCTGCTGCTGGTTCACGTTTCTATGGTCTTGGACAAGGTGTGGCTATTGACGGCCTTCAGTTGTCCACCGACAACGCAACTTACAGCTCAAGCTATGGTGGATTGAGCCGTACAACTTACGGTACTTACATTAACGGTCAAGTAACAGCTGCCGCCAGCAATGTGATTTCCTTTGCTTCGCTAGCTGCTCAAATTGACTTGTGTAGCGCCGCCGCTTCTAAGCTTGAATCAACTAACTTGATTCTGACTACTAAGACTTGCTGGACACTGATTGAAAAATTAGTTGAGAGTAAGAGTCGTGGCAACTACGACACCGCACGAGGTAATTTGCGTGTCACTCCTTACACTCCAATGGGTGTAGCTGTTGACGCTCAGTTAGTTGGTATGGCTGGTTACGAAAGTCAATACTTCAGGGGCATCCCAGTAGTTAAGGACGACCAATGTCCTTCAGGTCTAGTCTACACTCTTAACGAGAACCACTTAGAATTTGTTAGTAGCTCAATCGCCTACTGTGACAACATCCAAATGGGTGAAGAGGTCACGAAAGGTGCATTAGAGGAAGTCGTCACAACCGCTTGGCAAGTTAGCAAAGAAGCTAAGCCAGTCAACGGTCTGGGCGATGTCCGACAAATCGCTATCTACGGTAACTATGTTAACCGTAACCCACGACGCTCAGGCGTTATAACCGGTGTAACAACTACTTAAAGGAGTAATTATGAGTTTCACAGGATTCACACAAATCACAACAGCCCAAGTCAATCAAACATATTCAACCAGTAATGATGTCGGATTGGGTACTTTGGGCGCAACCCGTCGAGGCGGAATTTACGCCTGGACATATAATGGTGGTGTCGCACTAGCTACAGGACTG
>Ga0335069_10001559_pt1 | contig 36705 bp, 29 predicted proteins | sample Lox_Sample_11_FD_206714 | JGI IMG/M metagenome (GOLD analysis project Ga0335069, IMG submission 206714) | Soil microbial communities from Loxahatchee National Wildlife Refuge, Florida, United States - Lox_Sample_1.1 | ecosystem: Environmental > Terrestrial > Soil > Wetlands | place: USA... | reverse complement strand
TCTCGGACAACTTCGATGTGCCCACGATCGGAAGGTTCGTCGCCGGCCGCTATTGGAACCGCGCATCGCCCGAGGAACAGCAGAAGTACCTTGATACTTTCCGCAACTACGTCGCCGCGATCTACGCCGATCAGTTCTCTCATTATCAGGGCGAAGGGTTCAAGACGACGGCTATCCGCCCGCTCGGTGCGGACGAGAATTCCGTCACCGCGCAAATCGTGCGGCCAAATCAGGCGCCGATCAGCGTGCAATTCCGTGTGAAGGGAACACCAGGCTCGTACAAGATCGACGACGTCACGGTGGAAAACGTGAGTCTGATCATCACGAAGCGCGACGAGTTTTCCTCGGTTCTGGAGCAAAGCGGACTGAAAGGCGTGACCGACCGGATGCAAGCCGCGCTGAACGCGTAGCGCGCGGGCTGCGTCGCCGGCGCTACGGGCTCAAAATGAGTCGCGTGGCCCGCACCGGGTTCGATGCATGAGCGCGCGTGACGAAGACGCGTCAAGATCTGTCACGACAACCGACACGATGTTGGGTCGAACGCGCGCCGCGATATGGCGCTCGCAAGTGGTGGCGTCCAAATCGCGCTGCAAAATCCTCACGAATACTGTGACAATTGTGGGCCTCTATCACGATTTTGACTGCGCGTAATTGAATAGCGCTGCACCTCTCCCAAGATTGCTGGACGAACTACGGCGGTACAGCCGATGGCTCGAATGCGGCCGAGGAGAAGGGGAGTCATCGTGACGCGGCACGTCATCGTTTTCTCAAAACCAAGACACGCCATGGTGTCGCGTTCCTCCGCCGCCCGTGAATATTTCGTGAGTTGATTTGGTTCTCATGCGTACACGGTCGATGTGCGTTGATTCGGGAGAATATCTCAAGCGGAGGCTGGACATTTCATCAGTCCAGAAAAATGGCCATGACTTGCGGGACGCTGGTTCGTCGGTGGAGTCCTTTCTGTCTCGCCGTGGTTGCCGCCGTCTCCGGATGTGAAGGCTACCAGGCACCGGACAGGCAGGCGCACAAGAGCCACCCAAAGATGGTCGTTGCACATGCAAGGCCGCGTCCGGCACCCGAGACGGTCTCTGCACAGGCCGCGAATCCGCCGCGCACGCTGGTCGCCGAGGCCAGCTCGAGCGCTGCGGGCCCGTACGTGGGCCTGGGAGAAGCGCAGCTGGTGGAGCGGCTCGGCAAGCCCTCGCTGCAGCGCGAGGACCAGCCGCCAGGCAAGACCTGGCGGTACCAAAATAGAATCTGCACGGTCGATTTCATGCTCTACCCCGACGTTGAAACGCGGACCTACCGCGCGCTTGCTTATGAGGTGATCAACGATGACAAATCCGCAGCCGGAAAACGTCTCTGCCTGGCCGAGCTCGAAGCCCGCGCCCATGAGCGGTGAGCTGGAGGCGTCCGAGAAACGCATCAAGCTGCTCCTCGTCGATGATGATGACGCGTTTCGCGAGGCGACCACCATCGCGCTCGCGGATCTGGGGTTCGAGGTCGTGGCGCTTGCCGATGGTGCCGCCATGTTCGACCTGCTGGCACAGGGCGACACTGCCGACGTCATTATCCTCGACTGGAAGCTGCCGACCGGGTGCGGTCTCGATCTCCTGCCGCGGCTGCGCCGCCGTGGCATCCAGGTCCCGGTGGTGTTCCTGACCGGCGTTCCGGCGACCACGTACGAAAGCGCTGCCCTGGAGGGAGGAGCCCTCGATTTTGTCGATAAGACGCGCGGCGTCGATATCCTCGCCAAACGCATCCGCCTGATCGTCGATTCCGGCAAACGGCCGACCGAGCTGCCGGCTGCGGAGGACGTGCGCTGCGGGCCCCTGACTTTGCGCCCTTCGATCAGCCGCGCGTACTGGAATGGGACCGACGTCACGCTGACCGTGACCGAATTCAACATCGTTCATCTTCTGGTGACGCGTGCCGGCGAGTACGTGACCTATAGAGCGATCTACGACTGCGTTCATCATGCTGGGTTCATCGCCGGCAGCGGCGAGGACGGTTATCGCACGAATGTACGCTCGTCGATGAAGCGGATACGGACCAAGTTCCGGGCGCTCGATGACGGCTTTTGCGAGATCGAAAATTTCCCAGCGTTCGGTTATCGCTGGCGTAGCGCCGCCTCCGTCGCGGCCTAGCGCGGACGCGCCCGCGCGCGCGGCCGACCGGGCCGGCGCGGCGCCGTTTGGCTTTGCGGCGACGATGCGCCGCCGGCCGAGGAAGGCCGTGCGCGCGATCCGGCGCTTGCTTCGGCGGGTGTTCTTTTCGCTCACGGGCAAGCTGATCGCGCTCGTCGGCATCTTCGTGGCCGTGCCAATCGTGCTGTATGGCCAGTTCCGCATCGCCGACGAGCAGATGCGCGAACTCGTGACGCACAGCATCCAGCAACGAAGCTGGCTGGTGGCGGAGGCGCTGCGGCCGGTCCTCGACCGGCCGGAGGGCGTGCCGGTCGGATCGCTTAATGCGACACTGCAGACCTTTGGAGACGACGGTACGGATTTGCAGCTGATGCTGCAGCCACTCGGTCGCCAGGGGACAGGCTCCTTCTATTATGTCGCATCGGCGCCGCCGATCGATCCTGCGAAGCTGGGGGCTCAGCTCGACAGTCTCGAGCGCAACAACATCCTGCCGCAGCTGTCCGCGACGTGCACCGCCGACGAGCGTCAGGAGATTCGCTATCGTCAGCCGAGCGGGCAGGAGGAAGTCCTGACATCGGTGATTCCCATCCGCAGCCGATGGGGGTGCTGGGTGCTCATCTCCTCGCACACGACATCCGAGTTCCTCAAGACGTCGATCGGCCGGCCGTACTGGCAGACGCACGCGGTCCGGATCGCGACGTTCAGCTATCTGGTCGTGGCGCTGCTCGCAGCACTGATCGCGCTGAGCGTCTGGCGCAATATCCGCCACTTCCGGACCGTGGCGCGCGAGATTCGCCACGGCCGCGTCGGCGAATATTCGTTTACGGCGCGCAACGTCGTGCCCGAGCTGTCCAGCGTGGCGCTCGATTTCGACCGGCTGGTTCTCGACCTCAGGCGTATCGCGCGGGAGATTCGCCAGGCGGCGGAGGACAACGCCCATTCGTTCAAAGGGCCGATCGCGACAATCCAGTCCGCGCTTGAGCCACTGCGGCGCCAGCTGCCCAAGGACGACGAACGGACCAGCCGTGCCCTGGTGCTTGTCGATTCGTCGCTCGAACGGCTGCGTGCGCTCATCGCCGCTGCGCAGCGGCTCGACAACACCACGGCCGATCTGATCGAGGCTCCGCAGCGGCGGGTGGACCTCACCTTGACGCTTGCCGAGGCGCTTTTGCGCTACCGCGAGGTCCTGGCCGAGCGCAATTTGCGGCTGACGCGGCATCTCGAAGAAAGCGTCGTCGTTCGCGCGGGCACCGATGTGCTCGACGTGATCATCGAGAACATCTTGGACAACGCGATCAGCTTCTCGCCGGTAGGAACGAACATCACGGTGAGCCTGATCAAAGACCATGGCATCGTCGACCTGCACATCGAAGACGAGGGGCCGGGGATCGATCCGGACAAGGTGGGCCGGATCTTCGATCGTTATTTCTCGCTGCGTCCGCGCAGCGGCGCGGGCTCCGCGCCGCGCGAGGCGTCAAGCCATTCCGGTCTTGGCCTATGGATCGTCCGCCGGAACGTCGAGGCGCTCGGCGGAAAGGTAACCGCGTCGAACCGGATCGGCGGCGGCCTCAGCGTGCACGTCATCCTGCCGTCCCAGGAGGAGTGACCTCGGGGCCACAGTTTGATCACTGGTGGCCGGAACTCGCCATCCGTAGCTTCGCGCACAAGCCACCTCATTGTTTTGCGCGGGGCTTTCCATGAACGCGGTCGTCGATCTGGGCAAGTTTCGAGCCCAGGGCTCCACTCAAATTCATCCTGTCATTCTTTCCGGCGGTGCCGGGACGCGGCTCTGGCCGCTGTCACGGGCACTCTATCCCAAGCAACTCCTGCAGCTCGCGTCCGACCGTACTCTGATCCAGGAGACCGCGGCGCGGAGCGTCAATGATGCGGGGTTCGATGCACCCGTCGTGATTTGCAACGACGAGCATCGGTTCATCATCGATGAACAGTTGCAGCAGATCGGCATCCAGCCGCGCCGGATCCTGCTTGAGCCGGTTGCGCGCAACACGGCGCCGGCCATCGCCGCCGTCGCCTTCTGGCTGATGACGATCGATTCGGACCCGATCATGCTTAGCCAGCCGTCGGATCACCTGATCGGCTCTCCGGATGAGTTTCACCGCGCCGTCCTGAAGGGCCTTGGCGCGGCGCAAGCCGGACGTCTCGTGACGTTCGGCATCAAGCCGACACGGCCCGAGACGGGATACGGCTACATTCAGGCCGGTCCGGCGCTCGACGGCGTCGACGACCTTCGCTCCGTCGACAAGTTCGTCGAGAAGCCCGATCCGGCGACGGCGCAGCGCTTCGTGGACAGCGGCGCGTTCTACTGGAACAGCGGCATTTTCCTGCTGAGCGCCAAGCACTATTTGGACGAGCTGCACCGCCTCCATCCGGCTATGTACGACGCATGCACCAGGGCGGTGAAGGGCGGAAAGGAGGATCTCAATTTCTTCCGGCTCGAGCCAGGTTCATTTGCCGACGCACCCGCCTTGTCCATCGACCGCGCCGTCATGGAGCACACCGATCGCGCGGCCGTCGTCGCGGTCGACATGGCATGGAGCGACATCGGTTCGTGGCGTGCCTTGCGCGACGTCAACGACCGCGATCCCGACGGCAATGTCGTGCACGGCGACGTCGTTCTCGACCGCGTCCGGAACTCCTATGTCCGCGCCGACGGGCATCTGGTGGCAGCCATTGGTCTCGACGATGTCATCATCGTATCCACCGACGATGCGGTGCTGGTCGCGAACGCAGACGACGCGGCGTCGGTGTCGGGCGTGGTCGAGGCGTTGCGCAAGAGAAACCGGCCGGAGCCCAACCAGCATCGAACGATCTATCGCCCGTGGGGCTACTATCGCACTGTCGACGCGGGCGACCGGTTTCAGGTCAAGCGCATCATGGTAAAGCCGGGTGCCAAGCTCAGCCTCCAGAAGCACTTCCATCGCGCCGAGCACTGGGTCGTGGTGCAAGGCACGGCCATGGTCCGGCGCGGGCAGGACACGATGCTCGTGCACGAGAACGAGTCGGTTTACATCCCGATCGGGGCCGAGCACCGCCTGGAAAACCCCGGCAAGCTGCCACTCCACCTGATCGAGGTGCAGTCCGGAGCCTATCTCGGCGAAGACGACATCGTGCGGATCGCGGACAATTATGGCCGCACCTGAGGCCGAGCGGAGCGTCCTCGTCACGGGCGGGGCGGGTTATATCGGCAGCCATGTCTGCAAGGCGCTGGCGGCGGCGGGCTATAGTCCGGTCACCTACGACAATCTCTCCGAAGGTCATCGTTGGGCGGTGCGCTGGGGCCCGCTCGAGCGCGGCAACCTCTCGCATACCGCCCGCATTGAGAACGTGATCCGGCGCTACCGGCCGGCGGCCGTCATTCATCTCGCCGGGGTCATCGCGGCGGGCGAGTCGGTGGGCGATCCGGCCAAATACTACGAGATCAACGTCGGCGGTACGCTCAACCTCCTGGGCGTGATGCGCCAACAGGGGGTCGACCGGATCGTGTTTTCCTCGAGTGCTGCGGTTTATGGCGAACCACACTCGACGCCGATCACCGAGGTTCATCCGCTGGCGCCGGTCAATCCATACGGCGCCGGGAAGCTCGCCTGCGAGCGCATGATCCAGGATTTCTCCGCCGCGTACGGGTTGCGATCCATCGCCCTGCGCTATTTCAACGCGGCAGGCGCTGATCCGGCCGGGGACATCGGCGAGGCGCATCGCGTCGAGACCCATCTTGTGCCACTGGTGCTGGGCGCGGCGTTGGGTGAGCGGCCGCACGTGTCGGTTTACGGCACCGATTATCCGACGCGGGACGGGACGTGCGTGCGCGATTACATCCACGTCTCCGATCTCGCCGCCGCACATGTCCTGGCCATGGAATACGTGCGCGAGCAGCCGGGCTCTCACGTGTTCAATCTCGGCACGGGCACGGGGGCGACGGTCGCCGAGGTGATCGCCACTGCCCGGCGCGTATCGGGGCGGGCGATCGACGTGCGCAACCGGTCTCGTCGGGCTGGTGATCCGGCGGTGCTGGTGGCCGATGCGGCGCGTGCCAAGGACCGCTTGGGCTGGGCTCCGAAGCACACGGAGCTTGAGCAGGTGATTTCGAGCGCCTGGCGGTGGCATACCCGGGAAAACCCATTATGGGCGTCCAGCGGTATCAAAAAACCACACAGAGTGGCATAAATGCCTGAGCGTGACATAAAAGCTGCGCTGTCCCATCCAGCCCCTTGCGTCAGCCGCCACTCCTTCGCTACATCCAGAGACCGAATCTAACCGGCCGGTCAACGGCCTAGAATGCGGAGGTGGTGGGGTGAGACGGACGATCTTGTCCCTGGCCGTGTTAAGCGCGCTCGTCAGCGCCACGGCCCAAGCGCAGATTTCCTTGACCCGTCCCGGCGGTGGTCCTGAAGAGAATACGCCGTCGGGCGCTCCGACGCTGCCTCCAATCCCCGTCCCTCCGGGACCGCCCAAAGCGGCGGCGCCCGATGAGGTCCAGCGCGGCGATACGGTGCTGTCGCGGCCGCGGCCGGACTACGATCCGATCGGACAGCGGGTCGGCGGTTTCATCCTCTATTCGGACCTCAGCGCGCAGGAGACCTGGAACAGCAACGTCTTCTATACGCCGAACAACACCAAGGGCGACTTCATCACCGCCATCAACCCGAGCGTCGACCTGAAGTCGAACTGGAACGTCCACGCGCTGAACTTCCACGGCGACCTCGACGAGGTGATTTACTCGAAATACACCCAGAACAACTTCTTCGACTACACGCTGGGATCCGACGGGCGCCTCGATATCTATAACGACGCGCGGCTTTTTGCCGGCGTGGGATACGCGGTCCGGCACTTGCCGCTGTATTCGCCGAACAATATTCCCAACACGCAGGCGCCGGTCCAATACTCGGATACGTCGGCCACGCTTGCCGGCGAAAAGGAGTTCAACCGCCTGTCGTTCCGGCTCGACACGAACTTCGACCGCTACGACTACAAGGACGCGGTGCTGACGTCGGCGGCCGGCGGGGGCATCAGCCGGCAAAGCCTCGAGAACTACGACGAAGAGAAGGTCGGCCTGAAGACGTCATACGAGCTGACGCCGGGACGGCAGGTCTACGTGCTCACGGCCGGCGACTTTCGCAACTACGACAACAGCAGCGATCTCAACGGCTTCAACCGCACCTCGAGCGGCTACACGGCCGCCGTGGGTACCCGATACGACATCACCGGCATCACGTTCATCGACGGCTATATCGGCTATCGGCACCAGTCGTATGATGATCGGCGGCTGTCCACGATGAACGGCCCGGCCGCCGGGCTTCAGGTGACCTGGAACGTTACGCGGCTGACGACCGTGACCGGCTCGGTCACCCGCGACATCCAGGAGACGATCCTGGCGAATTCGTCGGGATACTTCGCAACCCTCGCCCAGGTGAAGGTCGACCACGAGCTGTTGCGGAATCTGCTGCTGAACGCCTCGATCGGATACGAGAACGACGATTTCAACACCATCGGCCGCAACGATGACTATTATCTCGCGGGCGTCGGGGCAAAATACCTCATCAACCATAACTTCTGGATTTCCGGCGGATACAACTTCGCGCACCGCGATTCGAACGTCGCCGGCACCAATTTCGACGACCACATCATCACAACTCGGATCAGCGCGCACCTTTAACGATAAGAGCGCTGTACCTTACCTCAACGGCGGGGCACCACCCCGCCGTTTTGTTTTCGCCTGCGAAACCCGCGCCGTTCTGACGCGCAGCCTCACACGGTCTCACCGCAGCGTCACTCATTCTCGATGTCGTGGCGCTCGCATTCACACGAGACGACGCCTCCTACTACGTGCGACTGGGTAGCAGCGAGCGCCTCACCGAAGAACCGGCGGATGCGCCCCGGCGATTTCGCCGCGGCGGCGTCGGAGCAAATTACCACTCGGGTCACGTTTGATCGCAGCGCCAATTGGCGTGCGGCTCTAACGAAATCAGCGCCATACGGGGCGAGCCCGACCCGCTTCGCCTCAGATCGACAGTGGGCGTTCTCCCTATAAGTGCTGACGGCACAATGGGTTTGCCCCGGTTTGGTCACACCCAGGTTTTTGGGATTGCTGTTAGAAGCGGTCGTCGTGACGCATTGAGAGCGACGGAGATTTGAACCGCGTCACACGACATTTCACGCGAGGGGAACCTTTCGTCGCTTCATAGAATTGGGTGGCGCACATGATTGGATCGATCACGAAGGCTTCGTTGCGCCGCATTGTCAGTGCGGCCTCTATCGTCGGACTTGTCGCTATTGTCGCCTCGGGCGGCGTGCAGGCCCAACAGGCAGTGCCGCAATCCGCGGCCGTGTCGCCTGGGGGGCAGGCAGGCCAATCGCCCGATTATCGGCTCGGGCCCGGTGACCGGCTCCGTATCATCGTCTTTGGCCAGAAGGACATGACGGGCGAATTCGCCGTCGATGGAACGGGCTTGCTCTCATTTCCGCTGATCGGACAGATCAAAGCCGGCGGTTTGACGGCCGAAGGTCTCGAGCGCGAGATCACCAACAAGCTCAAACCCGACTATCTGCGCGATCCAAAGGTCAGCGTCGTCGTGCTGACATATCGGCCGTTCTATATCGTCGGCGAGGTCAAGACGCCGGGCAGCTACGCCTACGTCACGGGCATGAGCGTCATCAACGCCGTCGCCCTGGCCGGAGGGTTCACCTATCGCGCCAAGGAGAGTTCGTTCTATCTCGATCGTACCGGCAGGGACGGCAAGAAATCGCGGATCGATGCCGGACCGGATACGCAAGTTCAACCAGGCGACGTCATCACCGTTCGGGAGCGGTATTTCTGATGCAACTACCAGATCGCGCACGTCCTCGTCGGCCCGCCCTGCACGAACAAGTTGCGGCCCTGGCCCCGCCGGTGATGCCGGCGGCGGAAGGGCGGGAAGATTTCTTCGAAATCCTCCGCAAGCTGTGGCGGCACCGCTACATCGTGCTCGGCTGCGCGGCGGTGATCGCCGGTCTCGGCGCTCTGATCGTTCTCAGGATGCCGTCCTACTACGTCGCTGAAGCGCGCGTGCTGGTGGGGGTCCCGGAAACCCGGATCTACAATATCGAGCCGTACCAGGTATCCGACAATATCGGGCTGGATGCCGACCGCGTGCAGAACGAAGAGTTCATCATGCAGTCGCGCAGTCTCGCACAACAGGTGATCGACCAGTTGAATCTGGCGAAAGACCCGGAATTCAATCCGTGGCTCCCCCCTCCGCACAGCTGGAGGGATTACCTCTACGTCGAGAAATATCTGAATCCGCTGAATTACATCCCGGCGTCGTGGACCAACTGGATGCACTCGACCGGGTCCGGCCTCACTCCGGAGGACGCAGCGAAGCGTGAGGCCATGCGGCGGCAAGACCGTATCGTCGACGTCTTCCTCAACCACGTGGACGTCGCAACGCTCGGCCGGTCGCACATCATCAGCGTCCAATTCTCATCGGTCGATCCCTACAAATCGGCAAAAATCGCCAACGCGCTCGCGTCTGCTTATCTGCAACAGCAGCGTCAGCAGAAGGTGGCGACGACGAACCGGGTCGAAGGCTATCTGACAGACCGGATCAAGGAGCTGCGCGACCAAGTTGAGGCCTCCGAGCAGGCCGTGGCCCAATATCGCAAGGAGAATGGCCTTTACAACACCGGGAAGGACACGGGCCTGACCTCGCAGCAGCTGGGCGAGCTCAACTCGCAGCTCATCATGGCCCAGACGGCGAAAGCCGAGGCCGATGCGCGCCTGCACGAGGCCATCTCGATGAAGGGTCAGGGCGTGCAGGGCAGCGGGCCGGATTCTGTCCCTGATGTCCTGAAGAATCCGCTGATCCAAAGCCTGAAGCAGCAGCAGGCACAGGCGGCCGCGACCCTCGCCGACCTGGCCGCGCAATACGGTCCGCGCCATCCCCTGATCGTCAACGCACGCGCGCAGGTCGCGGACATCAGCGCCAAGATCTCGCGGGAGATGAACCATGTCATCGACGGCATTCGCCAGGAGGCGCGGACGGCGGACGCTCGCTATGCCGCCTTGCAGGGCGATCTCAATCGCCTGCAGACCACGATGGGCGGCGTCAACGAGAAGACGATCCATCTCGAGGCGCTCGAGCGTGACGCCACGGTCAATCGCAACCTCCTCGAGGCGATGCTGAGCCGCCTCAAGGAAACCTATGGGCGCCAGGAGCTGCAGCAGGCCGATGCACGGCTCGTGTCCGAAGCGGCACCGCCAGAGCTCCCGTCCTATCCGCCCAAGGGACTGATCCTGGCTCTCACGGGAGCCGCGGGGCTGCTGCTGGGCGCATTGGTGGCGTTGACCCGCGAGAACGTGGACCGCACGTTCCGGGTCAGCGAGCAGGTGGAGGCAGCGACGGGACTGCCGGTCATCTCGATGGTCCCGAGCGTGGACGGCGCCACGCCGCCGACGGTGCACGTGTTGCGGCATCCGGTTTCGGCCTATAGCGAGGCCCTGCGCCGGGTCCATATCGGGCTCGAGCTTGCCGACCCCGATCATTCGCCGAAGACGATCCTGTTCACGTCGGCGGCACCCGCCGAAGGAAAGTCGGTGATGGTCGCATCGTTGGGGCGCCTGCTGGCCAGCAATGGCAAGCGGGTGCTGTTGATCGACTGCGACTGGCGTTGCCCGAACCTGCATCGGCTGTTCCGCTGTCCGAACAAGGGCGGGCTTGCGGCTCTGCTCAACGAGGACGAGACGAACCTTCACGAGATCATCTACAACGACTCGCTCTCGGGCCTGGATCTCATCGTCGCCGGCGTGTGGAATCCGCAATCCATCCACAAGCTCACGGCAGAGCGGATGCGGTTGATCCTCCAGACGTTCGCGAAGAACTACGACATCGTCATCCTCGACAGCCCGCCGATTCTGGTGGGGGCGGAAGTTCTGACCCTGTCCCGGATGGTCGACAAGGTGTCGTTCGTGCTGCGCTGGGGCCATACCCGGCGCGAGATCGCGCTCGAGGCGCTTAAGCAGCTCATCGACGCGCAGGGTGACGTTGCGGGTGTGGTCATGTCGCGCGTCGATCCGCGGCGGTATCGCGAATATGCGTACGGCAGCGGCATGAACTACGAGTACGTGAGGCCCGCCCTCATCAGCGTTGGGTGAGAGTCTCATGCGGCGGCTGCTTCCGCGCGAGGCACTGTTCATCACGCAGTACTACCGGCCGGAGATGATCGGTTCCGGGCCGTTCTGCAGCGACCTGGCGGAGTGGTTGAACCAGAAGGGTTACCGCGTCACGGTCCTGACAGTGCAACCGCATTATCCGTTCGGCCAAAGCTTCCCGGGCTATGGATCCGACGGGCCGGCACGAGAGGTTCTGAACGGAGTGCGGGTCGAGCGGCTGCGCAGCTGGCTTCCCAAGCGCGGCTCCGCGACGTCTCGCATCCTGGCCGACGCCTGCTTCGCGGCCACCGGGCTGGCGACGCTGTTGCGGCGGCAAGTGAGGCGGAGCCCGCTCGTGGTCTCGCTCTGCCCCTCCATCCTTGGCGTGGCGCTGGGCATGCTGGCCCGCCGGGCAGGGGGCCGACATATCGCGGTGGTCCACGATATCCAGTCGGGACTCGCGCGCGGATTGGGCATGGTGGGAAGCGGCTGGCTCTTGCGCCTGATGCGCTGGTGCGAAAAACGCGTGCTGAACAGTGTCGACCTGGTCGCGGTGCTGACCGACGAAATGCGTCAGCAGCTGCGCGCCGCCGGCGTGACGAGCCCCATCGAGGTCATCCCGATCTGGGTCGACACCGGTCGAATATGGCCGGTCGACATACTTCACGACCGCCCGCTCACGATCCTGTACAGCGGCAATCTGGGGAAGAAACAGGGCTTGGGCCAGATTATCGCTCTTGCCGAGGCATTGCGTGACGAGCGCCCTGACATCCAGATCGTGGTCCGCGGGAACGGCAGCCAAGCGGAGGCGCTCAAGTCTGAAATAGACGCGAAGGGACTCAAGAACGTCCGGCTGACCGACCTCTTGCCGCCCGAGCACCTGAGCCGTGGGTTGGCCGAGGGTGACATCCACCTCGTTCCCCAGGATCCGGAAGGCGCCGAGTTCGCCGTGCCATCGAAAATCTTCAGCGTCATGGCAGCCGGCCGGCCGTTCATCGCGACAGCCCGGCCGGGAAGCCCGTTGTCGCGGCTGCAGCAGATGAGTGGCGCGTTCTTGTGCGCTCCACCGAACGATGCGAATGCCTTTGCCCGGGCCGTGCTGACGCTTGCAGACGACGCGCAATCGCGCGCGGAGCTGGGCGCGCGCGGACGGCAGTTCGTGGAAAAGAACTTCTCGAAGTCGAAGGTTCTCGGCGACTTCACCTCTTTGATCGAAGCGCTCTATGCCGGGCACTGAACCAGCGCCCGGCCGCCGGCTGGTGGTGCTCGAGCCGGACGTCGAAGGCCATCCGCGCGAGTGGCTGCGTCACCTCATCAGCTTCACCGCCGCCATGGGCTCGGGCTACATCGTCTGGCTCGTCGTGGCGCCGGAGGTCTGCCGCGACCTGACGGCGGAGCTGGCGACCCAATCGACCGCGCGTGTCCGCTTGCTCCCGCTGACGGAAACCGAGCGAAAGCTCTGCACGCACCGGTGGCTCGCCGTCAGCGGCTTCGCGCGATGGTGGACCATGCGCCGGTATCTGCGCCTCCTGGGCGCCGATGCCGGACATTTCCTGTCGATCGATCATGTATCCTTGCCCCTGGCGCTCGGTTTTCGGGCGGCTGGGCGGCGGCTCGGGGGCATCCTGTTCCGGCCATCGGTGCACTATCCGCAACTGGGATACCGCCGCACCCGCTGGCGCGAGTGGCTGCGCGATGGACGAAAGGCGCTGCTGTATCAGCTGATGTTATTGAACGATGCGGTGCGCGTCGTCCTGACGCTGGATCCCTACTTTCCCAGCTATGCCGCCGATCGCTACATCAAGGGAACCAAGATCAGAGCAGTGCCGGATCCCGCGCACCCCCCGGTCAACGGCACCGCCGAGGAGGCGGGTCTTGCCGAACGGCCGCCAGGCGACCGCATGGTGTTCCTGCTGTTCGGCTATTTGACGGAGCGGAAAGGCGTCTTGGTGCTGCTGCAGGCCCTGCGCGGGCTGCCACCTGGCGTCGCCCGGAGAGTCGCCGTCGTTCTGGCCGGGAAAGTCGAGCCGGTGATCCGGGCCGAGTTGCTGGATCTGTGCCGGCGGGTCACGATCGAGCAACCGGATATTTGGCTCCACCTCGAAGACCGGCGCGTGTCGACCGGCGAACTTGATGCTCTGGTGCGCCGGTCCGACGTCGTGCTGGCGCCATATCAGCGGTTCGTCGGCTCGAGCGGGGTCCTTCTTTGGGCGGCCCGGCTTGGCAAGCCCATTCTGACACAGGAGTTCGGGCTGCTCGGGCGTCTCGTGAAGGACTATCAGCTTGGGCTCGCCGCCGACTGCGGAAACCCCGCCGCGCTCGCGGCAGCGATTCGTTCATTCGTGCTGGGCGGAGCCGAGGCGTTCATCAATGCGCCGGCTGCGCACGATTTCGCCAATTCCCGAACCCCGCAGCGATTTGCGCAAATGGTGTTCGAAAGCCTGCTGCACGACTGAACGGGCTCGCAGGCCGAAATGCGCAAAACATATCACCGCGCGCACGAAGCGCGTGACAAAGCCGTGATGGGAGCCGAAATGACCAGCCAGACGTTGCGCGCTAACTACGCCGCGGCGATACTCCGCACCTGCGCGTCTCTCGGCATAAGAACGCGGACTTCAGCGGGAGAACAAGTGGCATGTCAGCCGACGGCCGGTTGATGTTGCAGGTCTGTCTGTGCACGCACAACCCGCGGCCTGAGACTTTTCATAAGGTCCTGACAGCGCTCCGTCACCAAACGCAACGGACGTGCTTCGAATTGGTGCTCGTCGACAATGCGTCGAACCCGCCCATCGAGGAATGGATGTGTCGGAACGCGCTGGGCGATGAAATTCAGTTGCGCATCGAGCGCGAGCACACGCTGGGCATCGCGGCTGCCCGGGTCCGTGCCGCCGAGACCACGACGGCCGATTGGATCCTATTCGTCGATGACGATACGGAGTTGTCGCCTGACTATATCGAACAAGGCCTCAGGATCATTGCCGACAACCCGACAATCGGCTGTTTCGGGGGCAAGCTGGTTCTGCCCGACTATCTGTCTCCCGCACGCTGGATGCGGCCGTTGCTCCCGTTTCTCGCCATAAAGGATCTCGGGAACGAGGCCGTGACATCGGTGGCCGATGAATGGCGCCATTGCGAGCCGCCCACCGCCGGCGCATTCGTGCGTCGTTCGGTGTTGAACAGATATCTTGCCATGATGCGGGCCAATCAGCTTGCGCCATCCTTGGGCAGAAGGGGCCATAATGGCCTCCGGTCCGGCGAGGATTCGTTGATGATGCGCGGCGCATATGCCCTGGGGTTGTCGGTCTCGTATCAGCCGGCCCTGAAGCTCGTCCATCATCTTCATCCAAACCGCCTTCGTTTCGGTTATTTGCTGCGTCTCATGTGGGGGCATGGGCGTACCCTGTTCATCTTGGACCGGATCGCCGCCGCGACCGGGGGGCGTACATCGGCCCTCTCACATCGATCGGCCATGAGCGCGTTACGGATGCTTTTCAGGTCAACAGCAAGCGAAGTGCAGAAGTCGCTCCGTTATGCCTGCTGTATGCTGGCCTTTCGTCTAGCCTACCGCTGGGAGCTGATCGTGCCCGATGTTTCGCTTGCCGGCATCGGAATGGTGGCGGAAGACGCCGACCAAAAGTCCAAAGGCTAGGGCACCCTCTCAGCCGTTCGCGCGGCAGATTTCCCCATTTTATTGTTACAACTTCGACACGGGTGGGAGCGGCGGTGCCGCGGCCAACCGTCCCAACTTGGTCACGAGACCGGACTCGCACCGTGTGGCAATCGTAGCCGAGCAGTGCTCGTCGAGTGCCGCAGGTTGGCGCGTCCCGGCTGTCAGTGAAGCAAGTTGGATTCAAGGTCACGCGAATGCACAGCCCATCTGTCTCGAAGGCAGCGCCGGAACTCATTGCGGTACAGAGCCCCCTTCGTTGCCCGCAGCGGGAAGCGAAGGCTCTGCCAGAACCGATCCTGAAGGGGTTGCTGGCGGCGTGGGACGGCGCCAGCATTGTCGCCGCGGGCCTCGCGGCGGAGTTTTACGGTTCGGTTCTGGGGCAGGTCGATTGGCGGATGGCTGGATTGATTGCCATCGTTGGCGCGATGGTGACCACGAATCTCCTCCACCTCGCCGGCGCCTATAAGATTGAGACCCTCATTCATCTCGAGAGGTCGTTTGGTCAGATCCTCTTCGGCTGGATCCTGGCCGTCGGTGCGGCCGTCGGGATGCTGCACGTAACGTATGAATCCAACACGACTACAAGCTCCTGGCTTTTCCTGTGGTCGACCGGTGCGCTCGGGCTTCTGTCCGCGAGCCGGATCGTGGTTTTTGGCCTTCTCACGCGCTGGAGTCACGCCGGTCGCCTGCACCAGAATGTGGCCGTCGTTGGCGCAGGGCCGATCGGGCAGCGGCTATTGGGCCATCTCAACGGGCACGGGGCGCATCGCGTCAGGATCGTCGGCGTCTACGACGATCGCAGCGAGCGCCTGCCGGCCCGGTGCATGGGACACGCCATCGCGGGCGGCATCGACGAGCTCGTCGCGGATGCCCGGAGAGGGCTCGTCGACATGGTGATCGTGGCGTTGCCCCTTTCGGCGGATTGGCGCCTGGCGGCGATCATGAACAAGCTGATGACGGTTCCGGTGGATGTGCGCCTCTGCCCGGACCTGTTCGGATTCCAGCTCGGCGCCTGCAGCGTCAGCCATCTGGGCGAGGTGCCTCTGCTGAACGTCTTGGACCGGCCGCTGCGCGACTGGCGGGGCGTGGCCAAGGAGATCGAGGACCGCATCCTGGCAGCGTTCATTCTCTTCCTGATCAGCCCGGTCCTGGCGCTGATCGCGATCATGATCAAGCTCGACAGTCCGGGTCCGGTTTTCTTCAGGCAAAAGCGCTACGGCTTCAACAACGAGCTCATCGAGGTCTGGAAGTTCCGCTCGATGTACCATCACGCGACGGACAAAAATGCCGAGCAGCTGACGCGGAAGAATGATCCCCGCGTGACGCGCCTCGGGTCATTTTTGCGCCGTACCAGCCTCGACGAACTGCCCCAGTTCTTCAACGTGCTGCGCGGCGAGATGTCGATCGTCGGGCCGCGGCCTCATGCGCTCTCGGCCAAAGCGGGCCAGGTGTTGTACCAGGAAGCGATCAGGTACTACGACGCACGCCATCGGGTAAAGCCCGGGATCACGGGCTGGGCCCAGGTCAATGGCTGGCGAGGCGAAACGGAGACGATCGAGCAGATCCAGAAGCGGGTGGAATTCGACCTCTACTATATCGAGCACTGGTCCGTGTGGTTCGACCTCAAGATCATCGTTCGCACGATTCTCGGCGGCTTCACCGGCCGCCAGGCGTATTGACGGGCTGGCCGGTACATGCGTTGCCTTTGGATAACTTTTGCGGATCCGGAGCCTCCGCATAGCGGCCAATTCGTATACTCAGCCGGGTTGATCCGATCGTTCGCCGATGCAGGCGCCGAGCTCCACGTCCTGGCTCTCAGTGAACGCAATTCTTACCGGCACAACGGCCTGCGCGAAGGTCGCGTCACTTGGTGGCTCGGCGGGCTTCGCCGCATGCCGCAATGGTCCAGTCTTGCGTCGCGCCTGCCCAACGTCGCGAACCGCTGCCGCACGCCCGCCATGCAGCGGCTTTTGCAAGCGCGGCTTCGCGACGGCAAATGGGACGCCATTATTTTCGACGGGCTATCCGCGGTATGGGCGCTTGGCGCGGTTCTTAAGCAATATCCGGAGCCGGACCGGCGGCCGCGGATCGTGCATGTTTCGCACAATCACGAGGCAAGCGCGCGGGCGTTGTTGCCTGAAAGCGAACCGAGCTTCCTCAAGCGGCAGGCACTTCGCTGGGATGCCGCGAAGAACGCCCTGATGGAGCGCGTCATGGTGCGTGCGTCCGACCTCGTCACTGCGATAACGCCCGAGGACCGCGATGCCTATCGCCGGCAATGGCCGGAAAAGCCGATCGAAGTGCTTACGCCAGGCTACCAGGGCCGGGCCGTCGGCTCGCGCCTCATTACCGAGCGTGATCCGAGGCGGGCGGTCATCGTCGGCACGTTCGACTGGATTGTCAAACGCATCAACATGGAGCAGTTCATCGCAGCGGCCGATACTGTGTTCGCCAGACGCGGCATCGAGTTGCAGATCATCGGCGGGGGCGATCCGGGCTTTGTCCGATCCATGCAGGGCAAGGTCAAAGCGACCGAGTTCACCGGCACGGTCGATCGCGTCGAGACCTATCTCGATGCCGCACGCGTCGCCATCGTACCGGAGCAGATCGGTGGTGGCTTCAAGCTGAAGATCCTCGACTACGTGTTCAACCGGATTCCGGTTCTGGCGCTCCATGGTTCGGCGGCGGGCCTCCCGCTCCGGGATAACGAAAGCATCTTGTTCTTTCGCAGCCATGACGAGCTCGCCAACGGGGTCCTGCGCACCATCGACGAGCTGGACCGCCTCAATCATCTTCAGGATGCCGCATACTCGGCGTGCCGCGATCAATTCGACTGGAGCGCGAGGGGGCAGCGGCTGGCAACGGCGCTGGGATCCTTATGATGGACATGACTCGCGGCGAGCAGCGGCTCGGCGGCGCCGATATGGCGCTGATCGTACTTTTTCTGCTCGGCATCTATTTGAATATCTCGGTTCAGCTCGGTCACCGGATTCCCTTCCCGGACGCGCCGGTCGCCCCGATCGCTATGGCCATGCTGTGGCGCCAGAAAAATCGGATTACCCAGGCGCACCTGGCCGGGTTGTCGATCGTCTTTCTCGTCTATTTTGCGGCGATGTTCTTCGCGCCGAAACCGATGGAGTTTTTCGGCAAGCGATTTACCGGGCTCGTGCAACTCACGTATTCGCTGGTTCTTGGCTACGCGCTGTTCCTGACCCTGACGCAGGCGTCCCGCCGGCAACTGGCGAAGCTGTTCCTCGGGTTCTGCGTGGTCCTGGTGATCGGGTGCTTACTCGAGAGCTATGGGGGGCTACGTCCGATCAGCGACAAGTTCCGCCTGTTCTTCTTTCAGGGCTACATCTACGACTCCGACCTGCGCGATCAGCAGCTTTACGGCCGCATTCGGCCGAAGCTGTTCACCTCTGAGCCGTCTTACGTCACGTTCGCCTACACGATTTTCCTGTTCGCGTGGTTCATGTTCAGCCAGTGGCGCTGGAAGCTATGGGGCTATCTCGCCATGGTTGGCATCGGCCAGGTGGCGATGCCGGGACCGACGCTTCTGCTGTCTCTGGCGCTGATCGTGCCGTACGAGCTGTTTTTGGGGGGCCGTTCCGGCCTAGCGGGGCTGAATTATCAGCGTGTGTTCAAGGTCGCCGTTCTCGGGATGTTCATGGCCGCTCTGTTCGTCATCATCGGCCTCACCCTCTATAGCGCGCGCCTGCATCAGTTGAATTCGGGGCAGGACGCGAGCTTCTTCGTCCGAGAGACAGGCCCTGCGCTTCTTGCCCGCTATGTGGCAGCGCATTTTCCCATCGGTGGAGCCGGCCTCACCGGCGAGATCGTGATCTATAACCAGATGCTGTCGGTCTATGAGGCGTCTCCGGCGTTTTACAGCGGCTGGGGTGCTGCCAGCGCCGAGGCGATCCTGACCAATTATTTCTGGTCGCATTGGATCTATCTTGGGCTCGTGTTCGGCGTAGCCGCGGCCGGGGCGGTTACCTTCTGGCTGAAGACCCTGAACGTCCCCAGCCCGATTTTCAGCTGGGCAATCTGGGCCATCATGGGGCAGTCCCTGGGCGGGTACGTGGCGCCGCGCGCGTGGTTCGTCCTGTTCGTGGCGGCTGCCGCCTCGGCGCTCCATCAGCGCTCTGCGTATACCGCATCCGTGGCGCCGGCCAGACCCACGGGTCTGCAGCCGGCCGTCGCGGCCGTCCGGGCGCGTAGCGCACAACGGCGGCCATTGTGGCGCGCGCTGCCGGGATAACTCGGCGCCACCTTGCGTCGGCCGCAGGGGGTGCGATGCTTGCCGCGGGGACCCGGTCGCCGCCCTCCGCGGCGGCGGCCGAGCCGGCGTGTCCCATGTTGTCGGCCGCCCAGTTCGGCGCCGTGGGTGACGGCAAAGCCGATGATACGTCTGCGCTGGAGGCCGCACTGAACGCGGCATTCGGTGACACGCCGGGCATCGTCGTCGTTCCGCCCGGCGTCTACAGACTCACCCGCACGATCCGGATCCTCATGACCGCCCGCGCTCGTGGCTACCGTGGCGTGCGGGCGCACGGCGCGCACTTCGTCTCCTCGATCGGCGGCGGCGGCAACGTTTTCGAGTTCGTCAATCGCGCCGAGACCCGGCTGGTGGTCATGGAAGGCTTGGACATTCTCGGCACGCAGCGCGAGGGCCACGGTATCTACATTGAAAGCGAGGACGGCTCGGCATTCGGAAACTTCTGCCTCCGGGATATCGTCGTCCAGTATTGCGGCGGCGATGGCGCACATCTGATCGGCAATATCTCCGAAGGTCAGGTGACCAATAGCTACTTCCGGAACAATCGTGCGAACGGCATCACATTCGCCAACGGACAACGCGCTGGCGTATTGTCGGCGGTCCACGTGTTCGGCTGCATTTTCGGCGAAAATCATCGGTACGGCGCCGCCCTGACCAGTCAGTGCTCCGACATCGCATTTCACGGCTGCTATTTTCTGACGAGCGGATCGTTTGGCATCGCCGCCGAGAGCGGCTGCACGCTGTTGTCCAATTGCGGGTTCGAGAACAACTGGCAGGCCGCGCCGCGCTTTGATGGCGGCAACGCCGGCGTCTACTTGAAGAACTTCGGCACTCTGGTCGGCTGCATGGGATATTCTATGCTCAAGCAGGGCTGCCTTCTGCGTGCCGAATTGAGCGGGCAGCTGGTGATGGTGGGCTGTTCCGGGTTCGGCAGCGCCGAGGCGAAGGCCGCGGGGCTTGCCGTCCTGGGCGGCGCTGCCGCGGCCGGCGCGACTTTGGTCGGGTGCACCGGATCCATCAGCTATCAAGACGGCTTCGAAGGTGTGGAGATCGGCGGCCCTGGCGGAGGGATCAGGTTCGGGGCCACCTGGCGGAGCCGCGCGCTGCCCCGGCTCGGAGACTTCCGGCTGTGGATCGATGCGCACGGCCGGCTGCGGTTGAAGAAGGGGGCTCCAACTGCGGACGACGATGGCGCGGTCGTAGGCACATGACGGCTTACTGCGCCGATGCGGCACCATGGTAAGTAGATGCACAAATTCTATCTTCGAGCGTTATTTTCGGGAACCCGCGGGAGCGTCGCCAGTTCTTGCTGGGGGGCGGCTCTCTGCAAGGGTACGAGTTCTTTTCCGCATGTTGCTGCAGGTATGCCTTTGCACGCATAACCCGCGACGACCCGTGTTCCGTCGGGTTCTCGCGTCGATTGCCACGCAGACATATAAGCCCGAAGGGCTCGAAGTCGTCATTGTCGACAACAATTCGAGCCCACCGATCGACGAAGCGGAATGTCGGGATATCCTGCGACCGATTCCGGTGCGGGTCGAGCGCGAGGCGAAGCTGGGCTTGGCCGCAGCCCGGGTCCGGGGCGTCGCTGCGATGACGGCCGACTGGGCCGTTCTGGTCGACGACGACACGGAACTCATGCCCGACTATTTTGAATGCGCCCGCCGCGTCATCGCGCAAAATCCAGGCTTGGGCTGCTTCGGAGGCAAGCTGCTTCTTCCGGACTATATCGTTCCCGATCGCTGGGTGCGGCCGCTGCTCGGCTTCCTGGCGATCAGGGACGCGGGCGACGAGCCGATCACGGCGTGTGCGAACCACTGGGGAATCTGGGAGCCGCCTGCCGCCGGAGCGCTCGTCCGGCGCGTGCTGCTCGAACGCTATCGCGACGTCCTGGAACGTGACGAGCTGGCCTACCGTCTCGGCCGCAAAGGCGAAAAGAGCTTCGGCGCGGGGGAAGACTCGCTTCTCATGCGCGGCGCCTACGCTCTGCGCTTATCCGCGTCGTATCAGCCTTCTTTGCGGCTGACCCACCACATCGATCCCGAGCGCCTGCGCTTTCGGTATCTGCTGGGGCTCATGTACGGTCACGGCCGCAGCCGGATCGTACTCGACCGCGTTCTGCGCGACACCGGCCGGCGGCCCGGCCCAGGGGTTAGCCAATCCGGGCTCGCACGGTTCATTCAGGGGTTCTATCGGACGTTCATCGCGGATCCGCAGGTCTCGCTCCGCTATGCCTGCTGCACCACTGCCTATCGCGTCGGCTCAGTCTCTGAGCAGCTGAGCCGCTTCCACTAGCGCCGCGCCGCACCGGCGAGTCCGGCTTAGTCCGCGGCCTCGGTCGCCGGTTCCTCGACCTCAGACGGCAATCCCACCCGGAGCGCGGCACAGTCCGCGTCGACCATCTCCGCGACCAGTTCCTCGAAACTCGTCGTGTGTGTCCAGCCGAGCTTCTCACGGGCCTTCGCCGGATTGCCCAGGAGCAGGTCCACTTCCGTGGGGCGGTAATACGCCGCATCCACCGCGACGACGACGCGCCCGGTGCGGATGCAATGGCCCTTCTCTTCGGCGCCCTGGCCTTTCCAGACGATGGGCCGGTTGACGCGCTGGAAGGCAAGTTCGACGAACTCGCGGACCGAGTGCGTCTCCCCGGTGGCGAGCACATAATCATCGGGCTGGTCTTGCTGGAGAATTTTCCACATGCCCTGGACGTAGTCGCGCGCGTGTCCCCAGTCGCGCTTGGCGTCGAGATTGCCGAGATAGAGCACGTCCTGCTGCCCCGCTTCGATCGCAGCCACGGCGCGTGTGATTTTGCGGGTCACGAACGTCTCCCCGCGGATCGGCGATTCATGGTTGAACAAGATGCCGTTCGAGGCATGGAGGCCGTACGCCTCGCGGTAATTCACCGTGATCCAGTACGCGTAGAGCTTTGCCACCGCGTACGGGCTGCGCGGGTAAAACGGCGTACGTTCGCTTTGCGGCGTTTCCACCACCTTGCCGAAGAGCTCTGACGTAGACGCCTGGTAGAAGCGGACGCTGTTTCCGAGCTTCAAGATCCGGATCGCCTCGAGCAGGCGCAACGTCCCGATCGCATCCGTATTGGCGGTGTACTCCGGTGTTTCGAAGCTGACCTGGACGTGGCTTTGGGCCGCCAGATTGTAGATCTCGGTCGGCTGGATCTCGTTCAGAAGGCGGATGAGCGCCGTCGAATCGGTCATGTCGCCGTAGTGCAGAAAAAACCGGAGATCGTGGGCGTGCCGGTCGTGATAGAGGTGGTCGATCCGTCCGGTGTTGATGGACGACGACCGGCGCTTCACACCGTGGACGACGTATCCGCGATCCAGCAAAAACTCGGCGAGATAAGCACCATCTTGGCCAGTGATGCCGGTAATCAAAGCGACGTTGCGAGCCATGTGGTCACCTTCACGACGATTTCGCAATTGCGTCTCGCTGGCGCCGCCCATCCTTCGCGACGGTCTCTCTGCTTGTTTTTCCGGATGGGGTTGCGAAACCACAGAGCCGTGGGCAGGCCGACGAGGAGCGAGGTCATGGGACATGACACGCCTGGCCGCGGCCAGTGATCAACCTGTGATGCGGCGCGCGTTCGGCGGCATGGTCGCTCGACGCCGCGGTTGCGCAGGCGCGGTACCAGCGGAGGCGGGGGGCCGCGCAAGTCCGGTCAAGGGAGGTCACAAATCGGCCACAGCGCCATCGTGTGACAAATCTGCGATTGATGCCGTTGTATGCGCGTCATGAGCAGGTCGCACCTTGCGCGGCCGTGGCCGATTCATAAATTCCCTGTGGGTTTTTGCACTGAAGCGCGCAGGTAGGCCGGTACGGCTGGGGCGTCAGGGCTCCGATTTGGCAGGCTTGCGTGGCAGAGGCGAGACTCCTGGTGACTCAACATTGGCTGCAGCGGGGAGAAGGGGCACCACCAGCCAAGCCGCGCCGGATTTGCGCGCGGGATATGCGTCGGCGGAAGAAATCCGGCGACCAATGAAACGCCGACGAGCCGTGCAACCAGCGGCCGGCGGCTCCAGGAGGATGAGGCCTTTTTATGGAACAGGGGTCGACAACGGTGACCGAAACGAAACCGCTCGAAGGCGCCATGGCGCCCGATGCGGGTGCTGCGCATGGCAGAATTGTCTTTGTCGAAGACGACGAGTTGTTCCGCGTTTCGCTCGCGCGCAACCTGCAGGATGCCGGATTCACCGTTATGGACTTCGATAACGGCGCGGCGGCACTTGAATACTTCATGCAGGGCGGCGACGCCGAGCTGGGGCTCTTCGACTGGAAGCTGCCGGAGATCACGGGCATCGAGCTGCTGCAGCGCTTGAAGGAGCGCGGCGTGGATATCCCCGTGATTTTCCTGACGGCGCTGGGTGAGCAGGTCTATGAAGAGACGGCGTTCATGAACGGCGCGGTCGATTTCATCGACAAGTCCCGCAGTTTTTCGATCCTGCTCAACCGTATCGGCACGGTGATCACCGGGAGGAAGGGCCTCTACGTTCCTGTGGCGCCCGGTGCCCCACAGGCAACGGTGCGCCGCGGCGATCTCGAACTGTGCCTCAACTCGAACCGTGCGTTCTGGAAAAAGAAGCGGGTCAGCCTGACCCTGGCCGAGTTCAAGATCGTCTATCATCTGGCGACCGAAGCAGATCGCGACATTCCCCACCGCGAAATCTACGATATCGTGCGCGGCCCCGGCTTCGTGGCGGGCGATGGGGAGAACGGATATCGGGCCAACGTCCGCACGTTCATCAAGCGCATCCGCCAGAAGTTCTGCGAGGTCGATGACAGGTTCGACCGGATCGCGACCTATTCCGGCTTCGGGTATCGATGGATCAGCGGCGGGGACCCGGCCACCACGACGTGATACGCCGGGGGCGTGGCGAGGAGGTTGTCGCCACGCCTTGATCACGGGCCACTGGCGGTGGGGTGGGGTATCTCTCAGCCGAGCTTCCTGGCTGAGAGCCTCCATGTCATCACATGACGTATTGACCGTCGCCAGTCCTGCGGGCGCTACGGCGTCCGCCGGTGACGCCGACCTATCGGCTCAACCCGCCCCGTATGTCACGCTCCATATCATCGAGGACGAGGGCATCCTGTTCGATGCCGGGCGACGGTGCGCCTATGCGATCAATGCCACCGCGACCTTCATCTGGTGCTGCCTGGAAAGCGGGCTGCCGCCGGCAGACATCGCGCGGCGGCTTGAGCAGACATTTGCGATCACACGCGCGAGTGCGGCGGAGTACGTCGAGACGGCCGTGCGGACCTGGCGGGACCGCCAGCTCGTCACATCCTCCGGTTCGGATGCTCCCTGGTTTGAGAGACCTCATCCGCCCGCACTGCCGAGCAATTTGGCCCCGGCCTGCCAGTCCGGCGGCCCCGCGGCGCAGCGTGACCCCGATCGCCGGGAATATCAGTTGTTGGACGCGGGTTTTGGTGTCCGCGTCCGTGCGCCGCTCCTGCGGGCCGAAATCGACATGCTGTTGAGTCCACTGGCCGCGGACCGGCCAAACCCCGACGCGACGCGGCTCGATCTGATCGAAGGCGAGAGCGGGTTTTCCGTGCTTCGCGACGGCCGCCGGTATGCGTCGTGCCCCGAGCTCGATCAGGCGGTGCCACTCGTCAAGACGTGTTTGATCGAGCTTGCTTTGCGCCGCAGCGGTGACTTCGGCGCAGTCCACGCTGCCGCGGTCAGCCGCAATGGCCGCTGCGTTCTTCTGGCCGGCGCGTCGGGAGCGGGCAAGAGCACCCTGACGGCGGCTCTCCTGGCCGCCGGTTTTGAGCTGATGGCGGACGACACGACCGTGCTCGCGCGCGACACGCTCGATGCCCGGCCGGTGCCGTTCGCCATCTGTGTGAAGGAGGGAGCCTGGGAGCTGCTGCGGCCGCGCTTTCCTGGCATCGGCTGCAGGCCGATCCATCACCGCCTCGACGGAAAGAAGGTGCGGTACGTGCTGCCGTCCGCGGGCCACTCCTGGGCAAAGCCGGCGGCGCGTCGTCCTGTCGATGGCCTGATTTTCCTCAATCGCGTGCCGGAGGCGAAAAGCAGCTTGCGTCCGGTCACGCGTGCCGATGCGTTGAGCCGGCTCGCCGGCGAATTCTGTCCGCTCGGTGACGGGCTCACCGCCGAGAAGCTGGATCAGATGATCGGCTGGATGAGCAGGATCGACTGCCTCGAGCTGAATTACTCGCCGCTGGACGAAGGGGTGGAACAGATCGCGAAGCTTTGCACATGATGGCGGCGCGGCAGGCGTTGCGCATCGTGGCCGAGGCGTTACAGCCGGCCGCAGGCGGACCTTCGGCGGCCGCTCGCCGCCAGTCTGTCCGCGACTGGACGCGACCGCTGGCGCTCGCCAATGCGCATCTTGTCTCGCCCGCGATGTATGCGAGTCTCGCCGGCGCGAACGCTCTCGCCAGCATTCCGAACGACACGCGCGAGTATCTGGCGCTTCTGTACGGGCTCAACCGCGACCGGAACCGGGCTCTGCGGCGCCAGGCCATCGAATTGCTCGCGGCCCTCAATGCCGCGGGCATATATCCGCTGCTGCTCAAAGGCGCGCTCTCGCTGTTCGGCGGCCTATATCCGGATGTCGCGGCGCGGATGATCCGCGATCTCGACATTCTCGTTCCGGCAGCCCAACTCGGCGATGCCACGCGAACCCTGGGCTCGCTCGGCTATGCGGTCATTGCCCGCTATGAAGCGGGGCACAATGCCTACGGCGACTTCGCGCGGCCCCATGATCCCGGTGCGGTCGACGTTCATCTCGAGCTGGTCGAGACGCCGTATCTGCTGCCGGCCACCGAGGTCTGGGCGCGAGCCAAGCCGAAGGAGGCGGCGCCGGGTGCGGTCTTTTTCGTGCCGTCCCCGAGCGACGCGGCGCTGCACCATCTGCTCCATGCGCAGGTGCATCACCGCGCAAATTTCTATCGGGGCGTCCTCGAACTTCGCCAACTCCACGAGTTTGCCCTCCTGATCGAGCGCTGCGCCGATGTCGACTGGGAGGCGATCCAAACGCGTCTCGCCGCACACCGGCTGGACCTCGTGCTCGAATCCTACGCACTGGCGGCGCAGAGGCTGTTTGACTGCGGCTGGCCGCTGCCGCAACCGCCCTCCAGCCGGGCCATCGCGCAATGCCGGCGTGGGTTCATCCGGTTGTGCTGGCCGATGCTGGCCATGATCGCAGCACCGCTGGCCAATGTGCGATCGGCGTTCGCGTGGCATCGCATGCAGCATCTGTACGCGGCGGGGTCGCTGATGGGCTGCCGACTGCAGCATGCTGTTCAGTTTATGCGGAAGACGGCGGCACGCGACGCGGTCGGGCGGTTGTTCCGAGCGCACTGAACCGCTGAGCCAGCACCGTTGAGCCAGCGGCAGGACGGCGCCGATCAGGGCGCTGCAAATGTCTCGGCGCCGTCCTCCGACCCGCTTCGGGCCGGTTCCGATGCGAGTCCGGCTGTCAGTCTTCCCGACCGTCGCATGGGGATTTTCCTGGAACGAGTGAGCTTTTTGCGACAGTCCCTCACATGGGGCGGGGGCGCTTCGTGCATTGCGGCTGCGTCAACACCCCGATACATTCCCCCCGGTACATCCGATCGACGCGGCCGGTCTCGACCGCGTGCATCTTTATGGGGGGATCATTCGTGACGAGCTACAGGCTCTTGAGCTATTCGTCGGCAAAAGGGCCGCGCGCCGGCCTTGCGATCGATGACAGGGTTTTCGACGCGGCGGCGCTGACCGGCAAGGCCGGTTACGGGACGGTGCTTGCGATCCTGGAGGATTGGCGCGCGGCGCAAAAGGTGCTGCGGACGGCGGCCGCGAAGGTCCGGTCCAAGAAAACGAAGGTAAGGCCCGTCTCGAAGCCGAAGTTGCTGGCCCCCGTGCTTTATCCGTCGGCGCTCTATTGCGCCGGCGCCAATTACTCCGACCACATGCAGGAGATGGCGGCGGTGCAGGGGATTACGCCCGAGCCCGATCCGCATTCGCTGGGCCTCAATCCTTGGCATTTCATCAAGGCCTCTCGCTCCGTGGTTCCGAGCGACGTGAAGGTCAAGATGCCCGCCTATTCGCGCATGCTGGACTGGGAGGCCGAGCTCACGGCGGTGATCGGCCGGCCCGCGAAAGATGTCCCGCTCGCCAAGGCCCTCGACTATGTGGCCGGCTATACGATCGCCAACGACCTGTCGGCCCGCGACGCCACCAAGCGGGACAAGGTCTCGGATACCTCGCCGTTCAAATACGATTGGGTGGGCCAGAAGAGCTTTGACGGCGCGTGCCCGGTCGGGCCGTGGATCGTCCCCGCCAGCGACATCCCCGACCCCCAGAACCTGGCGATCAAGCTGTGGGTGAACGACGTCCTCAAGCAGGATTCACACACCAGCAAGATGATCTTCAGCCTCGCCGAGCAGATCGCGCATCTGTCGACGCGCATGACGCTGCACCCGGGCGATCTCGTCCTGACCGGAACGCCGGCCGGAGTGGGCATGGGACGGCGGGAGTTCCTGAAGCCCGGCGACGTCGTCAAGGTCTGGGTCGAGGGTATCGGCACACTGACCAACACCATGGCTTGACCCGGGGTCTGCGGTTGGCGCCGCCGCCCGCGCGGCGGCAGCCCGGCACATCATGACGAACGTCCTCATCATCCTCACTCTGCCGGAGCCCGTGCGGAACCGGTACTACGAGCACGTTCAGCGCACGTTTCCGCAAGCCTCGGTGACCATGGTTGACCACGTGACCAAGGCTGATGCGCATATCGGTTCGGCCGATGTATTGCTGACCTTCGGGGCGCAAATCGGCGACCATGCCGACGCCTTGTTCCGGAAAGCCACGCGGCTGAGATGGATTCAGGCACTGGGGACGGGGGTGGATAACCTCGCCGATCAGCCCGCGCTTGGCCCCGAGGTGTGGCTGACCAACCTCCACGGCATCCACGGTGCCGCGATGTCCGAGGCGGCACTCATGGCCATGCTGGCGCTGAGCCGCGAGCTGCCGCGCGCCGTGCGCAATCAGGACCATGGGCTGTGGGAGCGTTGGCCGTCGCGCTTGCTCGACGGGAAGACCGTCGGCATGTTCGGCGTCGGCGCGATCGCGGTCGATCTCGCGCCGAAATGCAAGGCCCTCGGCATGACCACGGTGGGGATCAGCTCGGCCAAGCGCGCCGTGCCGGGGTTTGACCGCATGTTCGGGCGCGACGAGCTGCCGGCGGCGGTCCGCGATCTCGACCATTTCGTGATTCTGACACCCTACACGCCCGATACGCGGGGGATCGTCAACGCGGCGGTGCTGTCGGCGATGAAGCCCACCAGCTATCTCATCAATCTCGCGCGCGGCGGCGTCGTGGACGAAGATGCGCTTCTGGCCGCGTTGCAGAACAAGACGATTGCCGGCGCCGCTCTCGACGTGTTCGCAAAAGAGCCGCTGCCGGCCGGTCATCCGTTCTGGTCGATGAAGAACGTGATCATCACGCCGCATCTCGGCGGCTTCTACGACACCTATGTCGATCGCGCCCTGCCGGTGATCGAGGAGAACATGCGCCGGTTCCTCGCGGGAGCGCCCGAGACTATGATCAATCTCGTCAAACGTTGACAGGACACGCCATGGCCGACGCATCCGAGCGGACGAACTCGCCCATCTCAACTCAGGAGCTGGAACGCCGCTGGACTGCCGTCCGCGCTGCGATGACCGACCGCAAGGTCGACGTCCTGCTCATGCAGAACAACAACGACTTCATGGGCGGCTACGTCAAATATTTCACCGACCTGCCGGCCACCAACGGCTATCCCATGACCGTGGTCTTCCCCAAGGACGACCGCATGACGATCGTCGGGCAGGGGCCGTTCGGCGCCGACCGTCCCATTCCCCCCGAGGGCGACGGACTCAGGCGGGGAGCCAAGCGCTTCCTCGGCACGCCCAGCTACGCCAACGCACCGTATACGTGGGCCTACGACGCGGACCTCGCTGAAAAGGCGCTCGCGCCGTTTTCCGGTGCCACCGTGGGCCTGGTCGGGCTCGGCTCGCTGCCGGTCGCGTTCCTCGATCATCTCAAGCGCGGTCGGCTCTCGAACACCACCTTCGTCGATGTCACGGACATGGTCGATCAGATCAAGGCCATCAAGAGCGACGACGAGCTCGCCATGATCCGGCGCACCGCCGCTGTGCAGGATGCCGCGATGGAGGCGGCGTTCAAGGCGGTGGCGCCCGGCAAGCGCGATATCGAGATCGCGGCCGTGGCCGAGCACAAATGTCTCGATCTCGGCTCGGAGCAGGGCCTGTTCCTGTGCGTCTCGCACCCGGTCGGGCAGCCCGCGTTCTTCGCCAACCGCCACGTGCAGAACCGGGTCATGCGCGAGGGTGACGTCTTCACCCTTTTGGTGGAGAGCAACGGCCCGGGTGGATTCTTTACCGAGCTCGGACGGACCTGCGTGCTGGGCAAGGCATCCCAGGAGATGAAAGACGAGCTCGCCTTCCTCCTCGAAGCCCGCAAGTTCACCCTCGACCTGCTGAAGCCCGGGACGGCCTGCAAGGATGTCTGGGAGCCCTACAACACCTTCATGCGAAAGAACGGCCGGCCGGAAGAGAAGCGGCTCTACTGTCATGGTCAAGGGTATGACATGGTGGAGCGGCCGCTGGTCCGGTTCGATGAGCGGATGACCATCCGCAAGAACATGAACCTGTCGTGCCATCCGACATATCTCACCGACAAGCTCTTTAATACGATCTGCGACAATTACCTGATCGGCGAGCGGGGCGTCGAACGCCTGCACAAATTTCCGGAGACGATTGTCGAGATCGGGTAAGGGTCAGCCGTCGAGAAATGCCTCGATCAGGCGGGCGAGCTTCTGCGGCTGCTCCAGGTGCGCCATGTGGCCGGCGTCCGAAACGACCTCGACGCGCGCCGTACGCAGGGCCGCGCGCCGCACCGCGTAGTCTTCGTCGGTGATGCGATGGCGCTCACGGTTGTTCGACTGCGTGGCTTCGATCCACAGGACCGGTGCGGTGACCTTTCGCCAGCACGCCAGCATTTCGTCGAGCCGGAAGAACAGCGACGTGGGCCGGCTGAGACGCGGGTCGGCGCGCAGGGTCACGGCGCCGTCCGGCCGCTCGCAGCCCCAGTGTCGCGACAGGAAGTCGGCCTGGGCGGCACTTAGCCGGGCATTATGGCGCCGGATCTGTCCGGCAAGTTCGGCGAACCCGGCATAGCTTCGAGCCAGCGGTGCGGTCCGCAGCTGCTCGAGCCAATGGGCGTAATGGTCCGGAGCTTCATCGGGCCCGCGAGCGCGGAGGCCGAATCCCTCGACGTTGACCACGCGCCTGACGCGCTCGGGCCGGATCCCGGCGTAGAGGGTGGCGATGTTTCCACCGCGGGAATGCCCGACGATATCCGCCGGTTCGCCCGGATGCAGCGCTTCGAGAAGCCCATCGAGGTCGGCGATGTAGTCCGGGTAGTTGTAAGCCCCGCTCGTCGCCCAGGCGGTCAAGCCCTCGCCCCGCCAATCCGGCGCCAGAATGCGCCAGTCCCGCTCGAGCGCATCGACGACGAACTGAAAGGAAGCCGAGGCATCCATCCAACCGTGCAGGAAGATGACCGGCCGGGCCGAGTCCGGCCCCCATCTGCGCACGTGATAGCGCAAGCCGCGGATGTCGAGGTAGTGCTGCTGGCTCGGTTTCATCGTCTGCTCGTCGAAGTCGCGGCATTAGACAGGTGGACCACCCTAAAGTAAAATAAACAAGTTCATCAATAACTTGCCTCGCCATGCCCGACGCCGCCCGCCGCACCCAGCCGCTTCGCAAGGCCGCGCCCCGTGCCGTCCAGCCGGCCTCCGGCCTGCGCGAGATGAAGAAGCTCGACAAGCGCCAGCGCATCCGCACGGCCGCCCGCGAGCTGTTCTCGAAGCTCGGGTATGAGTCCGCGACACTCCGGCAGATCGCCCGGCGCGCGCATGTCGGCCTTGGGACCTTGTTCAACTATGCGGACGACAAGCGGGATCTGGTCTTCCTGATTTTCAACCAGGAGCTCGACGCGCTGGCCGAGCAGGCGTCGGAGGCGGCCCGCAGCGAGACCGCGATCGTCGACCAGCTCGCCGCGTTCTTCCGCGTCTATTATCGCGAGTTCAGCCGGGAGCCGAACCTGGCGCGCATCCTGCTGCAGGAGCTCACGTTCTATTCGCACGGCAAGCAGGCGGCCGAGTTCCAAAACCATCGCCAGCGTCTCGTCGGCCGCATCGAAGACCTGATCCGCGCGGCCCAACGGAGCGGACAGATCCGCGCCGACCAGGACGCCTCGCTGGTCGCGCGCCACATCTTCTTCATGTACTCGACGGCGGTCCGCTGGTGGATCGGCGGCGAGCAGCCCGATCCGGATAACGGGATCGACGAGTTCCGCGCCTTGCTGATCCTGCAGATGCAGGGGCTCGCGGGCCGCGGCTAGAGCCCCAGGACACGCTCCGCGTTCTTGTGGAAGAATTTTTCGAGGAAGGCGTCGGTGTATCCGAGCTCGCCCCACTCCTTGAAGAGGCGCGGGTAGGGGATGCTGGGATAGTCGCTCCCGAACATGACCTTGTCCTGGAGACGCGAGCGGATGTCCACCTTCAGCTGGGCCGGCAGATATTTCGGCGCCCAGCCCGACATTTCCCAGTAGACGTTCCCCTTGTGCAGGGCCACGGCCGTGGTCTCGTCCACCCACGGCCATCCCGGATGCGCCATGATGATCTTGAGATCCGGGAAGTCGGCGGCCAGGTCGTCGATCGCGGACGGATGAGCGTGGCGGATGCGCGCCCCCATGCCGCCCGGCATCCCCGCACCCATGCCGGTGGTGCCAACGTCGATCATCACCGGCGCTTTGAGCTCGTTGATGACCTCGAACAGCGGGTAGAACTGGCGGTCATTGACCGCGAAGTGACCCATGATCGGGTGGAAGTGGAAGCCGAGCATCTTGAGCTCGGTGATGGCCTTCTTCGCCTGTTGGATGGCGATCTCCCCCTTGAAGGGGTCCACCGCCGCCCAGGACTGGATGATGCGGCCCGGATGGCGGCCCTGCATCGCCTTCACGTATTCGTTGCTGCAGGGCGGCGTGCCGGTCGTCGTCTCGAGATCGAGTGCGACGAGAACCGCCTCGACGCCGGCATCGGTGAACTCCTTCACCACCTCGTCTTCCTGCTTCCAGGTCCATTGACGGTTCCAATATTTCGCCAATGCCTCGACGTAGGGGCCCTGGCATTTGATCCAGGGTTCCGTGTTGGGATAGCAGTGAAGGTCGATGATCCGCATATCAGGACTAGGCCCTCGCCTTGGGTTTTTGCGCGCTCTCCGCATCGAGCTTTTTGCCGATCATTTCGACCAGCGCCTTCTTCGAGACTTTTCCGAACGTGGAGAGCGGGAAGTCCGCGACCGCTTCGAGGCGCTCCGGCAGCTTGAACTTGGCGATTTCCTTGGTCTTGAGGAACGCGACCAGTGCGTCGAGCGTGAGGGCCTGCCCGGGCTTGAGGATCACGCAGGCGCACATGCGCTCGCCCATGTCGGGGTCGGGCATGGCGACGCAGGCGATATTCTGGACCGCCGGATGCTGAAGGATCAGGTTCTCGATCTCCTCGGCGCTGATCTTCTCGCCGCCGCGGTTGATCAGGTCCTTCTTCCGCCCCTCGACCATGTAATTACCTGACGGGTGCTGGCGCATGAGATCGCCCGAGCAGTAGAAGCCGTCCGGCGTGAAGACCTTGGCGTTGTGCTCGGGTGCCCCGTAATAGCCGCGCAAGGTGTAGGGCCCGCGCGCGCACATCTCGCCGACCTCGCCGAACGGCACTTCGTTGCCGTCGTCGTCGATGAGCCGCACCTCGTCGTCGGGCGAGATCGGACGGCCCACGGTTTCGAGGCGGACGTCCTCCGGGTCGTCGATGCGGACGAAGTACAGCATGCCCTCCGACATGCCGAAATTTTCCTGCACGAAGCAGCTGGGGATGAGCTCCTTCGTGCGCAGCCGCACCTCGGGCTGCAGGCGCTGGCCGCCGCTCTGGATGTAGCGGACCGAGGACGTGTCGTGCTGCGTCACAGCGGGGCTGTTGATCAGGCGGATCAGAAGCGCGGGGACCACCTTGATGTGCGTCACCCGGTGCTTGGCGACGAGCGGAAAGACGTCTTCGGGCCGGGTCGACGCGCTGAGCACGACCTTGCCGCCGTTGAACATGAAGCCCTGGATACCCGGACACGCCAACGGGAGGTTGTGCGCGATCGGCAGCATCAGAAGGAGCGCCGATTCCCCGGTGACGCCGCACACCTTGGCGGCCGTCTTCGAGTTATAAGCGTAGTCGTTGTGGGTGCGCGGGATGAGCTTGGGGATGCCCGTGGTGCCGCCCGACAGCTGGAAGATGCACGGGTCGGTGGGATCGATCCTGATCTTGGCGAGGTCGCTCTTCGGGCGTTTGGCCGGACGTTCGATCAGCTCCTGGAGCGACAGCTCGCCCGGCCCCGGCGTCCCCAGCGTGATCGCCAGGCGCAGGCAGGGATTCTCCTGGGCGACCCGCCGAATCATCGGCGCAAATTCAAAATCGCTGTTGCGCGCGGGGTAGACACAGGCGACGGCCTGCGAAAGCCGTACGAACTGGCTGATTTCGCTGTAGCGGTGCGTGACCAGGGCCGCGATGGGGATGCAGCCGAGCTTTTGCAGCGCGAAATAGAGAAGGACGAACTCCGCCACGTTCGGCAGCGTGGGGACGAAGCGGTCCAACGGCTTGACGCCAAGATCGAGCAGGTTGAGCGCCAGGTTGTCCGAGAGCCGATCCACATCGGCATAGGTGAACCGGCGTTCGCCGTCGATCAGCGCGATACGATCGGCAAAGTCGCGGAAGACCGCCGCAAACTCCTCGGCGAGGGATTTGTCGAGCCAGTAGCCTTTTTCGCGATAACGCTTGGCGAATTCGGGCGGAAAAGGGACGACGCCGTCGAGCATGGAATTATCAGGTCGAGCTCGTAAAGCCGCCGTCGATCACGATGATCTCGCCGGTCACGAAACGATTGCTCTGGATCAGCGACATCATGGTCTCCGCGACGTCATCGGCGGTGACGCAGCGCCTGAGCGGCGTCAGCTTGGCCCGGCGGCCCATGAGGTCGTCATATTTGTCCTTGAGCATGCGCTTCATCCAATCCCCCTCCATCCAGCCGGGTGCGACCGCGTTGACCCGGATCTCGGGGCCGAGATTGTAAGCGAGGGTCTTGGTGAGGTTCACCACGGCGGCTTTGCTCGCCGCGTAGGGAAGCGGCTGCGGGCCCGGCCGCAAGCCGACGATGCTGGCCGTATTCACGATGCAGGGCTCCTTCGACTTGCGAAGAAGCGGCAGCGAAGCACGGGTGACCTGGAACAGTCCGCGCACGTTGACCGCGAAGACGCGGTCCCATTCGTCGGCCGTCATGCCCTCGAAATCCTTCGGCTTGACGTCGCTCGTGGTGCCGGCGTTGTTTATGAGCACATCCAGACTGCCGAAGGCGTCCTCGACGCTTTTCAGCATCGCTCTCACGGCTTTGTCGTCCGCGACATCGCACTTGCACAGAATGGTGCGGGCCCCGGCTTTGCGGGCCTCGGCTTCGACCTCGCGGGCGGGGCCGTCGCTGCGACTGTAATTGATGGCCACGTCGTAGCCGGCGCGGGCCAGCGCCAGAACGGCGCTGCGGCCGATGCCGCTCGCAGCGCCCGTGACGAGGGCGGCCTTCCGTGCAGCAGACATGGGGAACTCCGTAAATCTCGTGCGGCCAGCCTTGCTGCAAGACCGGGCGGCGTTTGGTGGGCGTTTCCGAACATGTTCATTTTTAAGCCCCGCACCCGCGATGTCAAGGCGGCGCTCGCAGCGGCGGCGACGCTGTCATGTTGTGTCACAACCTAGACACTGTCCCGCGAAAAAAACCGGCGTAATGATTCGACGCCACATATGCGATCTGCCGCAGCTTCGGCAGCACAGGTCGAACGGACGAGGTTGAGGCATGGCAGCGCTGGCGACGGAAGATCTGGTGCGGGAAGGCAAACGACACCTGCGCGCGATCTGCCCGCAACCGCTCTTGAACTGGCGTGAGGCTCGTTTCTACGCCAGGTACGGCGAGGTCGAACTCCACGTGCTGCGCGATCTATGCCGACCCGACATGGATGCGATCGACGTCGGAGCCAATGACGGGTGCTATATCCATTTCCTCAAGAAATACGCGCGTCGCGTCTACGCCTTCGAGCCCGTCTCGTGGCTGGCTGATGACCTGCGCCGGAAGTTTCAGAACGACATACGCAGCCAGACGGTGGTCATCAGCGATGTAGCCCTGTCCCGGAACTCGGGATCGAGCGTGCTTCGCGTTCCGATCATCGACGGCGTTCTCGTGCATGGCTGTTCGAGCATGACGCAGGCTGTCGCCGAGAAATTCCCCGAAGCGAGGGAAATCCAAATCCGCACGGAGCCGCTGGACCGCATTTATTCGGGCGAGTTGGGCTTCATGAAGATCGACGTCGAAGGCCACGAGGAAGCAGTGCTTGAGGGCGCCCGCGACACGATCGGCCGCTGGCAGCCGCGTCTTCAAGTCGAGCTCGAGGAGAGCATTGCGCCCGGGTCGATCGCGCGGGTCGCGGCGTTCCTGCGCGGTCTCGGGTATCGCGGCTATTTCATCTTTCAGCGTCAGCTGAATCCAATCGAGCAGTTCGACCGCGACATCATGCAGAACCCGGCGAATTACCCGGACCTGAAGGCGAGCCTCGATCAACGCGAGAGGTTCGGCCGCTATATCTACAACTTCCTGTTCTTCCCGCGCGGCGAGCGCGAGGACACGTTGCGGCGTATCAGAGAGCGGATCGCGGCCCTTTAAAGGAGCGGAAGAGGGCCTGCCGCCTAGGCCGGCTTGTCCACGGAGCCGATCTTCGACCACGCTGCCGCCGCGGCCGGGCGAGGGCGCGGCACTTCCTCCGGCGAGATGAGGCGCGCGAGCCGCCGGCCGATCACGTCGCCGTCGAACTGAACCCCGCATGCCGCGTAAGCCTGATTCTGTACGTGGTTCAGGAAGGCGAAATCGTCGATGACGGCGATGACTCCTTCAGCGAGTGCCCGATGGCTTTGGAACAGGAGAATGCTGTCGTTCGGAACGAGCGGCATGCCGGGCACGGCTCCGGCCATGGCCAGCATCGGCAGGCGATTGAACGCGTAGTCGAGCGCCTTCAGCTTGAACCCGCCCAGCAAGTCAGGCACGAGGGCGAGGCGCGCCTGATCCATGTAGCGGCCGATGTCGTCGACCCGGCCGGTCAGGCGAGTGGCGGTCACCTCGCTCCGAATACGGTTGAGAAAGCCCTCTTCGGCGCTCCCGACGACGAACAATTCGATGCCTGCTCGTGCGAACAGGGGGTCCGCCGCGCTCAAGAACCGCTCGAGACTGACGCGCTTTGCGATCCAGTCGAAGCTGCCCACGATGATGGCGCGGCGCGGAATGGCGGCGGTGATCTCGCGT
>Ga0335069_10001558_pt1 | contig 36713 bp, 35 predicted proteins | sample Lox_Sample_11_FD_206714 | JGI IMG/M metagenome (GOLD analysis project Ga0335069, IMG submission 206714) | Soil microbial communities from Loxahatchee National Wildlife Refuge, Florida, United States - Lox_Sample_1.1 | ecosystem: Environmental > Terrestrial > Soil > Wetlands | place: USA... | reverse complement strand
GAGGCGCTGGCCGCGAGCCAGGAAGCCGTGGGCGTCTACCGCGCGGTGGCTGCGGCCAGCCCGGAGGAGTTCCGGCCCGGACTGGCCAGTGCGCTGAACAACCTGTCGACCGACCTGGCCGACCTGGAGCGGCCGGAGGAGGCGCTGGCCATGATCCAGGAAGCCGTCGGCCTCTACCGGGCGCTGGCCGCGGCCCGCCCCGAGGAGTTCCGGCCCGACCTTGCCATGTCGCTGAGCAACCTGTCGGCCGACCTGGTGGGCCGTCTAGGGCAGGACGATGAGGCGCTGGCCGCGGCCCAGGAAGCCGCCGACACCTACCGGGAGCTGGCCGCGGCCCGCCCGGATGTGTTCCGCCCCGACCTGGCCTGGTCGTTGGCCAACCTGGCAGACGCCCTCGGCTACAAGGGGCGGCTGGAGGAGGCGCTGGACGCGAGCCAGGAAGCAGTAGCTATTCGCCGGGAGCTGGCCGCGGCCCGCCCGGACAAGTTCCGGCCAGGCCTGGCCAGCTCGCTGGGCGTCCTAGCGCACGTGGTGGGCGCCTTGGGGAGGCCGGAGGAGGAACTGGCCGCGAGACAGGAAGCCGTCGGCGTCTACCGGGAGCTGGCCGCGGCCCGCCCGGAGGAGTTCCGGCTGGCCCTGGCCACGTCCCTGGCCGATCTGTCGTTCGAGCTGGAAAGGTCGGGGCGGCGGGAGGAGGCGCTGGCCGCGCGTCAGGAAGCGGTCGGCGTCTACCGGGAGCTGGCCGCGGCTCGCCCCGAGGAGTTCCGGGACGACCTGGTCGGCTCGCTGAACGATCTGTCGGCCGAGCTGGCAAGGTCGGGGCGGCGGGAGGAGGCGCTGGCCGCCAGCCAGGAAGCCGTCACCATCTTCCGGGAGCTGGCCGCGGCCCGCTCGGAGGAGTTCCCGGACGACCTGGCCGGCTATCTGAACGACCTAGCGATCTATCTCGGGAAGCTGGGGTGGCCGGAGGAGGCGCTGGCCGCGGCCCAAGAAGCCGTCGGCGTCTACCGGGAGCTGGCCGCGGCCCGCCCCGAGGAGTTCCAGCCCGGCCTGGCCAGCTCGCTGGAAACCCTTGCGCCCGTGCTGGCCACCCTGGGGAGACCGGAGGAGGCGCGGGCCGCGAGCCAGGAAGCCGACACCATCCGCAGGGAGCTGGCCTCCCGACAGCCCGATACCTAGACCACCAGCTAGAGCAGTCGATGCAAGTTGCTGTCTGGCTTGAGCATGGCGAAGACCACAGCGACGCATCCCCGCAAGTACCAAGGGAGCGATAACGGTCCGTTATCCGATCTTCCGGCGCGGAATCAACTCCGGCGGGCAGGACGCTCCGGTGACGCTGGGTTACCTCCGGGAGTCGCGGTACCCGGGCACCGTGTATCGGGAAGGCCGGGCAGATCAGGGCTTCTGCGAGCCCCACAGAAGCCCCACAAGTCCGCGACACGGTGGCTGATCCCCACAGGAATCCCACGGACGAAACGGCACACTCCGATACACTTGTTATGCGTGTTAAAGGTACGGAAAAATAGCCGCTCGGCAGCGTCGATGCGCGTGAGCTGGGCTGTTGGCGTCTTTTCCAGGTAAGTGCTCTCGGGATGATGGAACGCACTCATTAGCGGACGGTCGTGCGTTGCATGGGATGGCTATCGTGTTTGCTGGATTGACGCGGCCGCTCTTCGGCGGAATCGTTATTCCGCTATACGTAGCTCGGGGTGCGGATTGCCGGCACCTGACGGCTGGCGAGATGAGGTTGCGGGTCAGGGTGCCGCGCCGGCCGCGTCCCGGTCGGACGGCTAACCCGGGGAACTCAGGGTTAGTCATGGCGTGACCCGGCGTCGTCACTGTCGCGGGGATCGTCGCCGTCGCGGGGGCGGGCAGGTTGCGGGCTGGCCTGGTCGACGGCTTCGCGTAGCGCGGACAGCCCGCGGGCGGTGTGGCTCTTAGCCGCGCCGCGGCTGATGCCCATCGCGGCGGCGCTCTGGTCCTCGGACAGGCCCGCGTAGTAGCGGAGCACGATCGCCTCGCGCTGCCGGTCGGGCAGGCCGACCAGCGCGGCCCGGACGGCGGACTGCTCCAGCAGGCCGGAGGCCCCGTGCCCGGCGGCTGGCGGATCCGGCAGCACCTGCGGCGGGTCGTCGCCGACGGCGGCCCGCTGCTGCCGGTGCCGTAGCACGGACCGGGACCGGTTCACCACGGCCTGGCGCAGATAGGCCAGAGCCTTCTCCGGGTCCCCCAGCCGCTGCCAGCCCCCGTGCATCGCGACGAAGGAGTCCTGCACCACCTCCTCGGCCGTGGCGGTATCCCGCACGAGCACTGCGGCCAGCCGCACCAGCGACCGGTAGTGCAGGGCGTACAGCCGGGCAACCGCCTGGTCAGCATCCAGCTCCGGGATGAAGTACAGCGGGGCCACCGCCTGGTCAGCACCCGGCTCCGGGCCGGCTGCGGCGTGACCCTCCAGCCAGCCGGTGAACCGGGCCAGGCCGGCATCGGCATCCCAGGCGGCGGCGTACCGCGCCGCCTGGGCGCCGATGACCTGCTGGTACACGCACGCGAGGAGCTCATCGTCGCGGGTGTTCGCGGTGTCGTTCCCGGGGGTCGTCATGACGATGATCCGTCCTCGCTGCCGAAGGGGTCATAGGGTCCCAGGGCTGCTTTCAGCTTGCCCCGCACGGCCGACAGGTGGGCCGCGACGGTCCCGCCGGCGATGCCCAGCGCCGCCGCGATCTGGCTGTTGGTCATGCCGAACAGCCAGCGCATCACCGCCACCGCGTGCTGCTGCGGCGGCAGCGCCCCGATGGCCGCCCAGCATCGCTCCAGCGCGATCTCCGACACGGCCTCGGCATGGGTGTCCGCAGGCGCAGGACGGAACACCGCCTCCAGCCGCGGCAGCCGGTCACCGAAGGCCTCATGACGGCGGAACGCGCTGACCGCCAGGTTGCCGACCGTCGTGTGCAGCCAGCGCAGGCGCTGGCCATCGCGCAGGCACCGCATGACCGGCCACTGCCGGGCGGCCGCGATGAACGCGGACTGCACCAGGTCATCGGCCAGGGCATGATCCCCCCGGGTCAGCGCACACGCGTAGCCGAACAAGCCCGGAGCGTACGCGGCGAAACACTCCCCCAGCTCCTCAGCGTGGTCCTTCGGGATCTGATCACCGCTCACCTGGGCCCCCGGCGCAGCACCCGCGCAGCCACCGGCGGCACCAGCACCGCAGGGCAGGACCACCAGGCCCGCGAACCGGGCACCATGATCCCACCCGGACAGCACCGGACAGGGGCGCCACAGCGGCGCGCCCGTCCACCAGGCTGCCGGGAGCCGCGAACCGCGCAGCGGTGACCGCCAGGGCACGGCCACGGCATCATGCCCGCCGCGGCAGGGCCGATAGTGCCCGCATGCCGCTGTCGCCGTACCGGTGGAATTAGCCTCACATCTTTAGGTCGCACGAGGGCGGCAAACCGTTTAGCCCTAACCCTGGGACGCGAGCTGGCCGACCGAGGTGTCCGAGCCAGATATGCCGACCGGTACCTGAGTTCATCGTGCAGACCCGCCGCACCGGCCACCATGGACGTGGGCCATACCATAGTCCAAGCGGCTGGGCCGGGGAGCCAGACACGGAGCCATCACCAGCCGGCATCAGGCCACAATGAGCCTGACAGGGCGAGACGACTGGTAGACCGCTGGGCGGCGATCGGCCGAGCGGACGCCACGATCCTTCACTGCACAACACGGATTGCCGCCTCGACCCAGTGCCGTCCGAGAGTTCGCTCGTCCAGACCTATGGCGTCAGCAGGGACACGGTGCGGCGGGCCATGGCATCGCTGCGAGACGAGGGGGTGGTCTTCACCGTTCCTCATCGCGGGACGTACGTGGGTCCGCGGCCGAGGTAGCGAGCGTGGCCAGCCGTTCGGCGGCGGCTTCCACGTCGGCGGCCGGATAGCCGTCAGGCATGCCGTTGAAGTGCCACAGCAGCACGCGCCCGTTCGTCCATACGGTCAGGCCGGGGCCTACTGAGATGACGCCGAACACGGTGCAGGCAGCGCCGTAGACCCGTGTCATGCCGCGCTGGCGGAGCATCTGGTCAAGCGCGCGCACCACGCTTGCCGGACTGATGCGGATGCTGCCCGGAGCAGCGGGCAGGAGCCGGTCCGGCGGTTGCATAGCCGCTACGGTCCCGGCAGCCGGTGAGCGGGGAGTCCATCAGCCGATGGAGCGGCAGAGGACGGTACGGCTGGTGCTCCGTGCTCGTGGTCGCTGATCTGGCGGGCGATCTGGCCGAGGGAATCACCGGTGAAAACCGGGGTACCCTTCGGCGTCACGACGTGGGTCACCCCGATGGTGAGCAGGTCGAAGTCGGGGTAGAGGGCCCGGAAGATGCGCGGTGTCAGGTCATCGGGGCCAGAGTGACCTGCAGGGCCAGTGGACGTGGTGTGGGCTGTCATCGTGGGAGGCGTTCTCCTGGTCCGGATGGTGCGCAGAGGCTGGGATTAGCGCTGGCATGTGCGCCGGAAACGGGAAGCGCGGTGAGCGGTCGCGGCGGGGGATAGTCGATGCGGAACCAGACGACGTGAACAGGCCCGATCTGCTCGACGCCGCAGTCGGAGGCCAGCCGCTCCAGCAGGTACAGGCCGTGCGGTGCCTGGCTGACGCGGGCAGGTCGCCGTCCCAGGCGCTGCCCTGGTCTTCGACTTCCCCCCGCACGTAGCTGCCCGGGAAGTGCTCGGCGCGGACGGTGAAGGCGCCGTCCCTGTTCCCGCTGTCGCTGTGCGCGATGGCGTTCGCGGACAGCTCGCTGAGCAGGTGGACGACGTCGTCGGCGACCGGGCAGCCGGCGAGGAACTCGCGGAGGGCGGCGCGGACGTGCCGGACCTGGTCGGTGGTGCCGGGGTAGGGCCGTTCCCACAGCCGCGCGAAGACCGGGGGCGTTGCTCTCTCACACATGCTGGGTTCCTGTACTGGGTCGCCATGCGGATGTATGGGAGCGCGCCGTTCCCTTGCAGCGCTCGGCGCGGCTGGGCCGCGCAGGCCCGAGTCAAGCACATGTAATGTCACAGATGCAAGATTTCAAATCGATTCCACGCTGTGGATAATGAGATTCCTAAGCTTTCATTCATCCCGGGTGAGGGGATGCCTTCATTCCGGGTGTCAGCTAGCCTCACGATGAAAGGACGGCGGCCATGGCTGTGGAGACCACCGGATCGACGGTGCCGCGCCGGCAGCTCGGCCGGTACCTGCGCGAGCTGCGCAACCGGGAGCGGCTGACGGTCAAGGCCGCGGCGGAGAAGCTGGAGTGGTCCGAGGCCAAGATGTGGCGCATCGAGACCGGGCAGACCAGCCTTCGCAGCCTCGACGTCGAAGCGATGTGCAAGATCTACGGTGCCCCCGCCGACCTCACCGAGGCCCTGATGGGCCTGGCCAAGGAGACCAAGGCGCGCGGCTGGTGGCATGCCTACGGCGACGTGATCCCCGAGGGATTCGATGTGTACATCGGCCTGGAAGAGGCCGCGTCCCAGCTGGCCTGGTACGAATCCGAGCTCGTGCCCGGGCTCCTGCAGACCGAGGCCTACGCCCGGACCCTGATCGAGGCCGACAACCCCGGCGCGGACGCCGAGGAGATCAGCCGCCGCGTGCACGTCAGGATCGCCCGCCAGCCGCTCATCCACCGGGCCACCTCGCCGCTGCAGCTCAGCGTCGCGCTCAACGAGGCAATCCTCCGCCGGCCCGTGGGCGGGCCGGGGGTCATGCCGGAACAGCTCGCCCGGCTCGCGGAGGCGTCCGAGCGGCCGAACGTCTCGCTGCGCGTGGTGCCGTTCGGCGCCGGGCTGCACGGCGGGATGATGTCGGGCCCGTTCGTCATCCTGCGGTTCCCGCTCAACGGGGACGGCAGGGAAAGCGAGCCCGCCACGGTGTACGTGGACGGCTTCACCGGAGCCCTCTACCTGGACAAGACGAACGAGGTCGACCGCTACGCCCAGGCGTTCGGCAGCATCTGGGCCACCGCGCTCGATGAATCGACGTCGCGGACCGTCATACGTCAAGCTGCGAAGGAGCTAGGACAGTGAAGAGCATTGATTTCCCCGGTGCGCGGTGGCGCAAGAGCAGCTACAGCAACGGGCAGGCCAACTGCGTGGAAGCCGCCCGCGTCGGGCACGGCAGCGGCCTTGTCGCCGTCCGCGACAGCAAAGCGCCTGCGGGTGCGGTCCTGGCCTTCGCGCCATCCGCATGGCGGCGGTTCACCGCCACCCTGAAGGCCGGCGCGTAGCACCGTAGTACTCCCCCACGGGCTGAAGTCCGTCTCACGATGCCCTGCCGTCACTGGCGCATACAGGGTGTTACGAGACCATGACGGAATCGCTCTCCCCTAAACCAGGCACGGACCCGTCCCGTTTCGCTTGATGACTGACCGGCTCAGGCGAGCACCAAGGGAACGGGACGCGCGCCATGGCAGCAGACATCCCGGCCGTCCGGGAGATAGTAGAGCGCGTCTTCGCGCGCCAGGACGTGCTCGACGCGTGCAAACGGCGCGACCTCAGCAAGCCGATCACGGTTCTGGGCGCCAACGGCGTCACCCAGATCCAGATCGCCGCCCTCACGGGCATCCCGCAAGGACGCCTGAGCGAGTACAAGACGCACAAACGCAAGCCGGAGGACCTGTCGACATTCGAGGACTTCGCTCATGGCCTGGGGCTGCCTGCGGCGGCGCGCCGTGCGCTCGGGCTGGCTCCCGAGACTGCCGGACCTGGTCCGGCCGGTCAGGCCGGAGGACGGGGAGTCCAGTTCTCCCCGATGCCGGCGGCCTTGCAGATGCCCCGGAAATACCGCCGGACGTTGGCCGCGTCCAGCGGCGTGCCGACCGTGGTGGTGAAGACCAGGCCGTGATCCCGCCACAGCTCCCCCGCGGCCAGCTTCTCCTCGTCTTGCCGCACGCGGTGCTCCCGCAGCGCTTCCACGACCGCCTGGGGCAGCCCGAGGGTCCGCCGGGACTTGGCGGTCTTGGTGTCACCGCCGAGGCGCACCGACCGCCACACCGCGAGGCTCGCGGCGTCCAGGTCCACGTGATCCCAGCGCAGCGCCCGGGCCTCCTCGGTCCGGATACCTGTCATCAGGCACAGCACCACGTAGGCGCCCAGCCGGGACTCCCTGGCCACCTTCAGGACCGCGGCCGCCTGATCGGCGGTCAGCGCCTTGCTCGGCCGGCCCGGCTGGCCCTTCGGGGTGTCGACCAGCGCGGCCACGTTGTGCGCGACGTGGCGGTTGGCCTCGGCGTGGCGCAGGGCCCGGGTCAGCGCGTTGTGCGTGAGCGTCACGGTCCGGCTGGAATTGCCCGCCGCCACCTGCACCAGGGCCCGGCGCACGTCGTGCGCGGTCAGGGCCCGGAGCTCGATGCCGCCGATGACCGCGGTGACCAGCCTGAGGACATCATGGTTGAGCCGCACCGTCCGGGCCGACCGGCCGTCCAGCCCCTCGGCCAGCCAGTCGTCCACGGCCCGCTGGACCGTGTAGGCACGCTCGGGCTGCACGCCGGAGTCCCGCTCGGCCTGCAGCTGCTTGAGCTTCTCGGCCACCTCGGCCCGGGTGCGGCCGGAGACCTTGTGCCGCCGCCAGGTCTTCCCGTCCGGGCCGTAGCCGAGCGAGACCGCGCCGTACCAGCGGCCCTTGGCCTCGTCCTTGTAGATCGATCCTTCGTTGCGCCCGCGACGCCGGGCGCCAGCAGCATGACCACCCATAATTCAAGGATACGAGCCGCTTGCTCCCCGTTTTGCTCCCCGATGATCATGAACCGGGTCCCGCAAGCCCCTGACCTGGTGGAGCTAAGGGGATTCGAACCCCTGACCTTCTGCATGCCATGCAGACGCGCTACCAGCTGCGCCATAGCCCCTTACGCACGCCGCTGGAGAGGGCTCTCATGGAGGAGGCCGGACCAGCGCCGTAGACGCATAGCTTAGCACCACTCGGACCCGGTCTTGACTTCATCGTCCGTCGCCCAGCGCACGCCCCTCGCCTGGTCATTCCTGGCCGTTCGACGCGCAGGCGCTCGCGTTCCAGGCTGGCCGTTCTGGGTACTTTGATCGCATGGCGCGTTCCAGGCTGCCTGATGCAGCCAGCGTCCCCATCGTGCTCAGGATCTCCGTCTCCGAGGATGACGTGGCGCAGATAGACGAGGTGCTGGCGCGGCCTGAGTTCGCCGACTGGTCCCGTTCTGAGTGGTGCCGGGAGATCATCCGGACCGCCCTGCGGTACTACGCGGGTAATCCCGGCTCGCCGGAGGCCGAACCGGCTCCTGCGGTGCCCGAGGCCAGACGGGCACCCGCGCCGGACAGCGCGTCATCCGCTCCTGCCTCGGATCCTCCGCTGCGGGAGGCTGACGAGGTTGCGCCCGAGCCGCCAGGCCGGCCCGGCTGCCCGCACCCGCAGGACGCCAGGGACTACCAGACGGGCACCTGCGCCGCCTGCGGGGCCATCCTCTGGGACTGACCCGGCCCCGGACTGAGGCCGGGGGTCAGGGGACGGCGGGGGCGGGCAGGGTGGCGCGGGTGGCCTGCTTCTGGAGCTTGCCGGAGGCGGGTCGACGACACGGACCCGGGCGCCCTTCATCGGGCGGCCGGCCGAACGCAGCCGGTGCGCGAATTCCTCCGACGGGACGTGGTCGTCCGGGCCGAGAAGGGTCAAGCCGCCGGTGGACTCGGTCAGGCCGACGAACTCCGGGCCACTGGCGCCGATGAACGCCACGCGGTCGCCGGGGACCACTCCCCCGGCCCGCAGGGCCCGGGCGACCTGGCTGGATCGCCGGTCGAGTTCGGCGAACGAGGTCAGCCGGCCGCTTCGGACAGCGTGATCGCCCGCGGGGTGGCGGCGGCGCGCTTCCTGATGATGTCGGCCAGCGAGTACACCGGCGAGCCGTCGGGGTGGTACGACCAGGGTTCGCTCTCGGTCATTACCTGTCCTTCTGGTGCTGCGGCGAGGATACTACAGTAAGCGGAGCGGCATCGGCCGTCTACGTCCTCGGAGGAGCCGACCAGGATGACAGGTGTACCGCTGGCGGCGGCTTGCGAGCGGGGCTGCCGGGTTCGAGGATGTGGTGAACGCCGCCCGTTCGGTACTCACGATAACGCCCCGGTCGGCGGGCGACCTGGCCGTCGCCGGGTCCGGCAGCGGGACGGCGGGCCCGCTGACTGAGGAAAGGAGCCGTCGTGGCCGGGCTCGGGGTGGCGGTGCTCGTCGGGCGGGTCTCGTGACGCCCGCGGGGCCGCTGGCGGGGCGGGTGGCGGTCGTCTCGGGGGGCGGGCGGGGGCTCGGGCGGTCGTTCTGCCTGGCGCTGGCCCGGCAGGGCGCCCGGGTCGTGGTGAACAACCGCAACCGGGTGGTGGACGATGACGGGCGCGGGCCGGCCGACCATGTCGCCGCCGAGATCGCCGCGGCCGGCGGGGAGGCGGTGGCCGAGTACTCCGACGCGGCCGACCCGCGTTGCGGCGAGAACATGGTAGCGGCGGCGGCGGAGCGCTGGGGGCGGCTGGACACCTGCGTGGCCAACGCGGCCGTCGGCGCGGCCGGGATGTTCCACAAGCAGCCGGCCGCGCAGTTCGACGAGGTCCTGGAGATCAACCTGCGGGGCAGCATCCGGCTGGCCCGGGCCGCGGTGGCGGTGATGCGGCCGGCCGGCTACGGCCGGATCATCCTGGTCGCCTCGACCGGCGGCCTGCACGGCGACGTCGGGCTTTCCGCCTACGCGGCCAGCAAGGGCGGGCTGCTGGCCTTCGGCCGGTCGCTGGCGGCCGAAGGCGCGGCCCGGGGCGTGCTGACCAACCTGCTGCTCCCCTACGCCCTCACCCAGATGACCGGCGACGGGATGCCGCCCGCGGCGCGCCAGGCGATGGAGCCGGACCTGGTGGCGCCGGTGCTGACCGCGCTGGCCAGCCCGGACTGCCGGCTCAACGGCGAGTACATCGTCACCGGCGGGGGCCGGCTGCGGCGGGCGTCGGTGGTGGAGTGGGGGACGGTCCTTTTGCCGAACGAGCCGGATCTCAGCCCGGATCAGCTGCAAGCCCTGCTGGCCGAGAGCGGGCGCGGCCAGCCGCGGGAGTTCCGGGTCGCGGTGGACGCGTTCAACGACCTGGCCGGCGGGGAGCCCGGATGAGCTGGGGGCCGCTGCTGGTCAACCTGGCCGTGGCGGCGGGGATGGTCGCCGTGCTGATGCTGGCGACGTTCGCGTACGCGATGCGGACCCGGGTGCACGCGATCATGGACACGATCTGGCCGCTGGGGTTCGTGATCGTGGCGCTGGTGTCGTTCGGGCTGTCGTCCGGGTCGGGGGTTACGGGGCGGCGGGTGCTGGTGCTGCTGCTCACCGCGATCTGGGGGCTGCGGCTGAGCGCGCACATCTTCTCGCGCAACCGCGGCCAGGGCGAGGACAAACGCTACGCGTCGCTGCTGCGGCGGAACACCGGGAGCCTGGCCGCCTTCGTGCTGCGCTACATCTCCTGGGCGCAGGGCCGGGTCATGTGGTTCGTGTCGCTGCCGCTGCAGGTGGCCATGTACGAGCACGCCTCGCTGGGCTTTGTCACGTGGCTGGGCGTGGCGGTGTGGGCGGCGGGTTTCTTCTTCGAGGCGGTGGGCGATCTTCAGCTGCGCCGGTTCCGCGCCGACCCGGCCAACGCGGGGCAGGTACTCGATTCGGGCCTGTGGCGGTACACGCGGCACCCGAACTACTTCGGCGACGCGGTGGTGTGGTTCGGCCTGTGGCTGCTCGCCTGCTCGCACTGGCTCGGCGTGCTGTGCGTCATCTGCCCCGTCTACATGACGAACATGCTGGTGCGGCACACCGGCAAGAGGCTGCTGGAGAAGCACATGGCGCGGTCCAAGGGCGCGGCGTACGCCGACTACGTGCGGCGGACCAGCGGGTTCATCCCCTGGCCGCCGAAGTGACCGGCCGGCGGCCGGGGATGGCGGGCCGGTGCCGTCCCGTGATCCGGGGCGTGATTACCTGGTGCCGTTGATGACTCCCGGAAGGGGTTCCTGCGATGGCAACCAGGACGGGCCGGCCAGCGGTGCTCATCACCGGATGCTCCTCGGGGATCGGCCGGGCGACGGCGATCAGCCTGCACGAGGCGGGGTTCCGGGTGTACGCGAGCGCGCGCAACCCGGCTACGCTCAGCGACCTGGCCGGCCGCGGCCTGCGCACCCTGGCCCTGGACGTGACCGACGAGGCGTCCATGACCCAGGCGGTGGCGGCCGTCGAAGCCGACGCGAGCGCGATCCGGGTGCTGATCAACAACGCCGGATACGGGCTGTACGGGCCGGTGGAACAGCAGCCGATGAGCGAGATACGCCGCCAGTTCGAGACCAACTTCTTCGGCCTGGTCCGGCTCACCCAGCTGGTGCTGCCGGACATGCGCCGCCAGGGCAGCGGGCGCATCCTGAACGTCTCCTCGATGGGCGGGCGGGCCACCTTGCCCGGCGGGGCGTTCTACCACGCGTCCAAGTACGCCGTCGAGGCGCTGAGTGATGCGCTGCGGATGGAGGTGGCGCAGTTCGGTATCGAGGTGGTGCTGATCGAGCCGGGGCCGGTGAACACGCCATGGAACCAGACCGCGGCGGACTCTTTGTCTACCGCTGTCCCGGGCGGTGACGGCGGCCCGGATGGCGCCGGGCCGGACGGGGACGGGGGCGGGCCGGAGGGTGACGGGGGCGGGGATCCGTACGCGGCTTACAAGGCCGCGGTCGGCGCTTCCTTCGGCCTCGTGCAGAGCGGCCCGCTGGCGCGGCTGGGCTCCACGCCCGAGCAGATCGCCGCGGTCATCACCCGGGCCGTCACGGCACGGCGGCCGCACACCCGCTACCTGATCAACCCCGTCGCCAAGAGCGTGGTGACGCTGAACCAGATCTTGCCCGGGCGCGCCTACGACGCCGTGCTGCGGCGTCAGTACAAGCTACCCGGCTGATCCGGCTTGCCCCAGTTTGACCAAGCCCTGGGAGGTTCCTATGACCGAGAGCGAGTTCCCCGCGCCGCAGAGCGGGTTCGTGGTCACCCACTTCCTGGTCGTCGCCGACCAGGACCGGTCGCGTGATTTCTATGAGTCGGTGTTCGGCGCCACGGTGGTGCTGGAGCGCGACCCGGTCATCCTGAAGATCGCCAACAGCTGGCTCATCCTCAACGCGGGCGGCGGCCCGACCGACGACAAGCCCACGGTGACGCTCGCGCCGCCGTCCGACCCCGACCACACCAGCGCGTTCCTCAACCTCCGGGTGGCCGACATCGCCGCGTGCTACGCGGAGTGGTCGGCCCGGGGCGCGGAGTTCCTCACCGAGCCCAAGGTCCATGCGCACGAGATCCGCGCCTACATCCGCGACCCCGACGGCCACCTGATCGAGGTCGGCCAGAGCACCGTCGGGCGAGGTCCCGCCTGAAAGGGGCGATCCCCAATTATCGCGAAGGATCTGGTACGGCTAGGCGTACCAGGTCCTTCATGATCATGAAGAGATGACCGCAATTTGCCGGTCTTCGGCTGAACGTGAGCCGCGGTTACGTCGGGGTGAGGGCTGAACCGGTATATGCCGGGGGGCCGTAATAAGGGCGTAAGAATCGCCGAGTGCTGAGGAGGGGTACTCATGCGCAGGTACGGTTTGATAGCGGGGCTGGTGGCCGCCGCGGCCGCGGTGGCGCTGGCGGCGGCGCCCGCGGGGGCCGCGGTCACGTGGACGGTGGTCCCGGCGCCGCCGCCGTCGGTCGCCGTCTGGGCCGCGGTGTCGGCCCGCACCGACAGCGACGCCTGGGCGATCGCCATCGGATCCAGGACCACGCCGCTGATCGCACGGTGGAACGGCACCGCCTGGTCACAGGTCACCGGGCCGACGGTCACCGGCGCCGTCAGCACGGTCCCGTACGCGGTGAGCGCGAGCAGCGCGTCGGACGCCTGGCTGGTGGGACGCACGTCCAAGCTGCACCAGACGTCGGCACTTGCGGCGCACTGGAACGGCACCTCGTGGTCCGTGGTGGCGGTGCCGTCCGGCGGCTCGCTGCTGCGAAGCGTGGTCGACATCAGCCCGACCGTTGCGTACGCGGTAGGCAATACCGCCGCGGTGCAGTGGAACGGCACCTCATGGTCGGCGTTCGCGGTGCCGGCGCCGGGCGGGGCGGCACCGGTGAACCTGGACGCGGTGGCCGGGGATTCGGCCAGCGACGTCTGGATCACCGGCCAGTATTTCGACACGGCCACCTCGGCCGACGAGCCGTTCACCGCGCACTGGAACGGCGCCACGTGGGCGTCGGTCCCGGTCCCGGTCAACGGAGCCGAGCTGTTCGGGCTCACGGTGATCAGCCCGAGCGTGGCCTGGGCGGTCGGTAACAACCTGAACGGCACCGCGTTCACCGAGAACTGGAACGGCAGCTCGTGGCAGGTCGTGCCGAACCCGGCGCAGGGCCTGCTGCTCAGCGTCACGGCGACCGGGGCCGGGAACGTGACCGCGGTGGGGCACAACACCACCGCCAACGGTCCCACCGCGGCGATCATCATCAGCTGGAACGGCTCATCGTGGGTCAACGACAGCGTCCCCGTCGTGGGCGCCACGGAAGAGCTGTTCTCGGCTTCGGCGGCACCAGGCGGAACCATCACCTGGGCCCTGGGGAGCAGCACAAGTTCGGCCGGAGCGGTCAGCAGCCTGCTGCTGCGCAACGGCTGACCAGGGGGATCCAGCCCGGGGCAGGGCGGCGGTCACGCTCGGTCCTGTCCCGGGTCTGGCCCGGGCGGGCGGGAGGCGCGGCGGAGGGCGGCGGGGGTGGTGCCGTAGCGGGCGTGGAACACGCGGGTGAAGTGGGCGGTGCTGCGGAAGCCCCAGCGGGCGGCGACCTCGGCGACGGCACCGTGGCTGAGCGAAGCGTCGGCGAGGTCGTCCCGGCAGCGGCGTAGCCGCTGCTCGAGCAGCCACCCGCCGAAGCTGATGCCCTCGCGCTCGAAGAGCCGGTGCAGCTGGCGGACCGAGATGTAACCCGACCGGGCGACGGCCCGCGGCGAGAGCGCCGGATCGCCCAGGTGCGCCAGCGCGTACCGTTTCAGCTCGCCGGTCGGCTGGGGACGGCCCGGACCGGGGTGGTCGCCGGCCGTGGTCCGCAGCGCGCTGGCGGCCAGGTCGAGCCCGGTGTCGAGGAACGCCTGCGCGGGCGGCTCCCCCGGCGCGGGCGCGGCCAGCGTCCGCAGGTACGGGGAGACCAGCCGCCCGGCGCCGCTGGCCGCGGGCACCCGGAGCGCGGTCCGCGTGCCGAGGGCCCGGCCGCGGGCGTCCAGGCTGGCGCGGGGCACCTGGTAGATGACGTGCTCGAACACGCCCGGGCCGCGGAACGCGATCCGGTAGGGGCGGGCCGAGTCGAACAACGCGAAGTCGGCCGGGCCCAGGGTCACCTGGCGGCCGTCCTGGGCCGCCACGGCGGTGCCGCTGACGTGCAGGCCGAGCAGGTAGTCGTCGCAGGCCGAGGACCGGATGTGGCGCACGGCGCGGACGGCCGACATCGGGGCGGCCCGGACCCGCCAGACCCGCAGCTCGCCCCAGTCGCGGCCGGTCACCGAGCCGTCGAACTCTCCGGTCCGGCCATCGGCGGCGAGCGGGGCGACGTCCAGCGGGAGGAACACCCGGCTGACCAGTTCGCGCCAGGCCGGGAGCCGTTCGGGTGGGTCGAGCTGGCTGGTGGAGAACGCGACGTCCACGACGATCACCCCTGCTCCACCATACGGCCCGGGCCGGGCGCCGGCACCGCGGAGCTGACTGGCACCGCGGAGCTGACCGGCAGCGCGGAGCTGACTGGCACCGCGGAGCTGACCGGCAGCGCCAGGACATTGACCGGCAGCGCCCGCGGTCCGGGCAGCGGTAACGCGGCCGCGGCGGGCCCCGTTGCCGGTAGTGGCATCACCCATGGCAACGGGAGGAAGGAACGGCGATGTCCAGATTTGACCAGGTGGCCGCGCGGCGGCCGGCCAGCTCCGCCGAGGTGCTCGAGGCCCACCAGCGGGCCGGGCGCCGGCTCCGGGCCGCCGGGGCGGGCAGCTTCGTGCGTGAGCAGGGCGACGGCCCCGCCGTCGTCTGCGTCCACGGCATGATCGGCTCCTCGTTCCTGTACCGCAAGGTCCTGGCCGAGCTGGCCGGGTACGGCCTGCGCGGCGTCGCCTTCGACCTGCCGGGCTTCGGCCTGGCCGACCGACCGCCCGGCTATGACTACAGCTGGACCGGCCTGGGGAAGTTCTGCGTGGCCGCCGTCGACGAGCTCGGCCTCGGGCGCTTCCACCTGGTGGTGCACGACATCGGCGGCCCGGTCGGCTTCGAGCTGGCGGCCGCCATGCCGGACCGGATCGCCTCGCTGACCCTGCTCAACACCACCATCGACGTCACCGAGTTCAAGTCGCCGTGGAGCATGGAGCCGTTCCGGCACCGCGGCCTCGGGGAGATGTGGATGCGGTCGCTGAACCGGCCGGCGTTCCGCTTCCTGATGCGGCTGCAGGGCATCGGCGATCCCGCCGCAGTCTCCGTGGCCGAGCTCGACGCCTATCTCGCGCTGATCAAGGGGCCCGACCACGGCCGCGCGTTCCTGCAGATCATGCGCAGCACCGAGCGGACCGCGGCCAAGCAGGCCCGCTACCGGGCCGCCGTGCGCGACGTCCCTTACCCGGTGCAGGCGATCTGGGGGGACCGGGATCCGGCCATGACCCTGGCCGTCTACGGCGAGAAGGCCCGCGCCGCGGCCGGGCTGACGCGCGTGCACACCGTGCCCGGTAAGCATTTCCCCCAGGAAGACTGCGCTCCCGCCGTGGCCAGGCAGATAGCCGAGCTGGCCAGGGCAGTGGAGGTCAGGGGACGGGCGGGTGGATGATCCAGACGTTCGGCTCCCAGTACTCGCCGAGGTCGCGGGCGCGGTCGATGCGGACGGTGGCCAGGCCGGCCGGGAAGGTGTAGTCGCCGGTCTCCGGGAACCTCAGCCGGGTCCACGATTCCCATTGCTCCACGGTGCCGGTGATGTGCAGCGAGCGCGGGATGGCCGGCCCGATCCGGGCGCCCAGCTGGGTGTGCACCCGCATCCAGGGATCGAACGGTGACCCGTCGGGACGGGTCCAGCGGGCGTAGCGCTCGATGGGGATGATCGGGTAGCGGTCCTTGTGGCTGGGACGGACCGGCGCGATCAGGTGACCGAGGCCCGCGTCGCGGGCCAGGCCTGCCATCGCTTTCAGCAGCGGGGCGGACAGGCGCCTGCCCTGGTGGCGCGGCGGGATCTTGGCGGCCAGCGCGCACCCGGCGGTCGGCTGGCCGCAGGCCTTATGCAGCTCGAAGCCGGAGGCGACCGTCGCGTCGATGCCCGGCCCGAGGCCGGCGTCCGTGCCGTCCCAGGCGACGGGGATGGTGTTACCCTCAGCCAGGACCATATCGGCCTCGGGATCGTACAGGACGAACTGCCACTCGGGGAAGACGTCGAACAGCTGACCCCAGTAATAGTTGAGCGTCTGGCCGTGCTTGTTGTACTCGGGCCAGACCTCCGCGTCCAGGTCGCTGATCCTCTCCCAGAGCTCCGGCCGCTCGCTGAAACGCACCACTTGCGGGTCCACCCGTCCAGTATCGGCGCCAGCAGACGCCGGGAGCCGAAAGACCCTGGATTTTCCGGGACCTCGGCCCGTGGCCAGGGGACGGTCGCGGGGACTAACGTCGGGAGCAGCACCCGATCCATCAGGAGGGGAGCACGACATGGCAGAGTACCCGACCGATCACGCCGGGCTCGAGATATTGACGTTCGACCGGTGCCTGGAGTTGCTGGCCACGGTCCCGGTCGGACGAGTCAGTTTCTTCGCCGAGGGCGAGATCATAGTCCTGCCGGTCAACTACGTGATGGACGGCCCGGACCCGGTCTTCCGGACGGCCCGCGGATCGAAGCTGTCCTCGGCCGAGGGGTACAACCTGGTGGCGTTCGAGGCCGACCAGTACGACGAGCGGACCCAGGCGGGATGGAGCGTCCTGATCAACGGCCGGGCCCAGGCGATCTACGACGACGGCGAGATCCAGCGCCTGAACGGCCTCGGCTTGCACCCGTGGATCGAGCCCGACGCCCGTCCGTTCTGGATCCGGATACGGCCCGCCTCGATCAGCGGGCGGCAGACGCCGGGGATCGGCTAGCCCGCAGCTGAGCGGGGGAACCGGCCGCGGGGCGGTGAACGTGCTCGTTCGGTACCTGGATCTGCTGACGACCGGCGGGCGAGTTAAGAATATTTGACATCATGTCGAGACTGCTTTACATTCGTCATGTAAAAATTCTTTTACATGACGGGGTGGGCGGTGGCCGGTTCGGTGCTGAAGCTCGTCGCCTGCCGGCGGGGGCTGTAGCGCCGGCATGAGCAAGCCCACCAGGATCACCAACTCCATCCGCGCGCTGCGGTTCGCCCGCGGGGAGATGACGCAGGCGCAGCTCGCGGAGCGCATCGGGGTGACCCGCCAGACCATCATCGCCATCGAGCAGGGCCGCTACTCCCCCTCCCTGGAGATGGCCTTCCAGATCTCCCGGGTGTTCAAGGTGCCGCTCGACGAGGTGTTCCAGTATCCGGACGGCGAAGGGGAATCGTGATGATCACGCGCGGGCTGGCCGGCGCGGGGACTTGACTTGGGGATTGGTAAGTTATAACTTACGGTAAGTTATGACTAACCATGTAGCGGTGCTCACGGCGCTGGCCGATCCGACCCGGCGGGCGATCTTCGAGCGGCTCGCCCGGTCGCCGAGCGCGGTCGGCGAACTGGCCCGCGAGCTGCCGGTGAGCCGTCCGGCGGTCTCCCAGCACCTTAAGGTGCTCAAGGAGGCGGGGCTGGTCACCGATCACGCGGCGGGTACCCGCCGGGTGTATTCGGTCGACACCGCGGGCATCGCCGCGATCCGCGACTACTTCGAGCGGTTCTGGCAGCAGTCCCTGGACAGGTTCCGGGCCGCGGCCAGCCAGCCGACTCAGGAGATTCCAGAGATCCACGAGATCCAGGAGGAGACGTGACCACGCAAACGCAGACCACCTCGGTGAGCACGGCAGTCGAGGTCCAGGCGCCGATCGAGCACGCCTTCCGCGTGTTCACCGAGGGCATCGGATCGTGGTGGGATCCCGGCCACCACATCCTGCAGGCCGGACTGGCCGAGATGGTGTTCGAGCCGCGGGTCGGCGGTCACATCATCGACCGCGGCACCGACGGCAGCGAGTGCCGCTGGGCCCGGGTGCTCGCCTACGAGCCGCCGCACCGGGTCTGCTTCAGCTGGGACATCAACCTGAGCTGGCAGCTGGAGACCGACCCGGCCAAGACCAGCGAGGTCGAGGTCACCTTCACCGCCGACGGGCCTGCGCGCACCCAGGTGGTGCTCACCCACCGCCACCTGGACCGGCACGGCGAAGGCTGGGAGGGCATGCGCGACGCGGTCGGCTCGGGCTGGAGTCTCGCCCACTACGCCGAGGTGGCGGCACGGGGCTGACAGGTCCCTCGTCAGGTCCCTTCGTGTGGTTAAGCCGGGAGGGCGAACGGCGGGGCGGGGGGCTCGCCCCACCAGCCGCGCAGGAAACGTCCGGCCCGCTCGCAGGCGCCCGCGAGCGGGCCGCCGGGGTGGCGCAGCGCCTCACCGATGAGCCCGGTGACGGTGGCGTCGACGGCGGCCAGGACCTCGGCCGGGGTGGCGCCGGCCGCCGACCGGTAGCCGATCACCGCGCCCGCGTTGCACACGAAGTCGGGCAGCGCGAGGATGCCGCGGCCGCGCAGCACGCCGGCGCCCTCCTCGGTATACGGCGCGTTGGCGGCGGGCGCGACGACCTTGACACCCGGGGGCAGCGATCCGGCGACCTGGGCGCTGATCACTCCCGGCCGGGTGCCCGGGACTATGACGTCGGCGTTCACGGCGGTGAAAAGCTGGGCCGGCGGCCCGGCCGGGCGGCCATAGCGGACGACGCACGCGTCGCCGTGCACGCGGCGCAGCGCGAGCAGCACCTCGACGTCCAGGCCCGCGGGGTCGGCGACGCAGCCGGCCACGGTGGATACCGCGGCCACCCGGCCGCCGCGGCGGGTGACCTCACGGGCCACCCCGCCGCCCACCTTGCCGAAGCCCTCGATGGCCACCGAACGGCCTTCCCACCCCCAGCCCTCGGCGGCGGTCAGCGCGACGTCCGCGGCCACCGTGACGCCGTACCCGGTCAGCAGGTCCTCGAACGGCACCCCGCCCACCACGGCCCGCATGACCGACGGCGCGGCCCGGCCCGCGCGCAGCGGCGCGAAGTCCTCCTCGGCCGTGCCCATGTCCGGCCCGGTCAGGAACCGGTCCGACATGGTCCGCACCTCGGCGCAGAACCGGGCCATCAGGGCGGCCTTGGCCGCCGGGTCGGCCGGGTCCCCGCGCAGGCCCGCCTTGGCGCCGCCGACCCGCTGCCCCAGCGCGGCGAACTTGTAGGTCATCGCCCGGGCCAGCAGCGCCACCTCGGCCGCGCTGACGTCCGGCGCCAGCCGCGTCCCCCCGGCGGACAGCGGCGCCCCGGGCAGGTCGAACACCACGAACCCGGGGACCGAGGCCAGCTCGACGACCTCAGGGCCACTGCGGTCGCCTCCGGCCTGCGGTTCGCCTGCCATGTCATCTCCCGGTTCCGCCGCGCCCGCGGCGGCCTGCCAGACGATAGTAGTCGGCGAGCCTGGTGCCTACCGGGGCGTGCGGCTCGTCCGCGGTGTAGCAGGATGGACGCATGCTGGTCGTTCATGTTCATGCCCGGGTGCGGCCGGAGCGGGTGGCGGACTTCCTGGCCGCGACGCTGGTCAACGCCCGGGAATCGCTGGCCGAGCCGGGCGTGCTGCGGTTCGACGTGATCCAGGATCAGGCCGACCCGGCGCACGTGGTGCTGACCGAGGTCTACCGGGACGAGCAGGCGCCGGCGGCGCACAAGCTGACGCCGCACTATGCGGCCTGGCGGGACGCGGTCGCCGAGATGATGGCCGAGCCGCGGCAGTCGGTCCGGTACTCCGCGGTGTTCCCGGCGGGCGCCGGCGGCTGGGCCAGCGGCTCGCCGTGAACTTCGAGTTCGCCACGGCCGGCCGGATCATGGCCGGGGCCGGGCGGGCGGCCGAGCTGCCGGGCGTGCTGGCCGGGCTGGGATCCCGGGTGCTGGTGTGCACCGGGTCGAACCCGGCGCGTCATGCCGGGCTGCTGGCCGGGCTGGGGCGGCCGGCCGCGGTGCTGGCCGTGGCGGCCGAGCCGACGGTCGAGCTGGCCCGGGCCGGGGTCGCCGCCGCGCGCGAGCACGGCGCCGACGTGGTCGTCGCCATCGGCGGCGGCAGCGTCATCGACGCCGGAAAGGCCGTGGCCATGCTGCTGGGCAACGGCGGCGACCCGCTGGACTACCTGGAGGTCATCGGGGCCGGCCGGGCGATCACCCGGCCCGCCGTGCCGTGCGTCGCGGTGCCCACCACGGCCGGCACCGGGGCCGAGGTCACCGCCAACGCCGTGCTCGCCTCGCCGGAGCACCGGCTCAAGGCGAGCCTGCGCAGCCCGCTGATGATCCCCCGGGTCGCGCTGGTCGATCCGGAGCTGACCGTGTCGTGCCCGCCTCCGGTCACCGCCGCCAGCGGCCTGGACGCGCTCACCCAGTGCCTGGAACCGCTGGTCTCGCCGCGGGCCACCCCGCTGACCGACGGGCTGGCGCGCGAGGGGCTGCGCCGCGCCGGGACGGGCCTGCGGGCCGCCTACGCCGACGGCGGGGACCTGGCGGCCCGCGCGGACATGGCGGTGTGCAGCCTGCTGGGCGGGATGGCGCTGGCCAACGCCAAGCTCGGCGCGGTGCACGGCCTGGCCGGCGTGATCGGCGGCACGGCGGACGTGCCGCACGGCGTCGCCTGCGCCGCGCTGCTGGCACCGGTGATCGAGGCCAACGTGCAAGCCCTGCGGTCGGGGTCGCGGGCCGGGCCGGGCGGCCCGGCCGCCCTGGACCGCTACGCCGAGGCGGCCCGGCTGCTGACCGGTGACCCCGCCGCGTCCATCGCCGACGGCGTCGCCTGGATCCGCCAGACCCTCGGGCTGCTCGCCGTGCCGGGGCTGGGCGCGTTCGGCATCGGCTCGGCGGACGCCGACGAGATCGCGGCCAAGGCCCTGACCTCGAGCAGCATGCAGGGCAATCCCGTCGCCCTGGACCCGGGTGAGGCGAAGGCTATCCTCCTGCGGGCGCTGTGACCGCGTCCTGGTGGCCCGCATCCGGGACGTCGTCGCCGTTGCCGCCGGGCCTGCTCATCTTGGACGGCCACCAGTTCCACCGGCCGAGCAGCACCACCGTCGACGGCACCAGCAGGGTGCGGACCAGGAAGGTGTCCATCAGCACGCCCAGCGCCAGGCCCGCGCCGACGTCGCGGAACTGGGTGGAGCCCTGCTGGGCGCCGACGATCGCGAAGACGGAGAACGTGCCGCCGAGTACCAGCCCGGCCGAGGTGACCGTGGTCCCGGTCGCGACCAGCGCCCGGCTCACCGCCTCCTTCAGCGGAAGCCGCTGCGCCTCCTCCCGGATCCTGCTCATCACCAGGATGTTGTAGTCCTCGCCCAGCGCGAGCAGGAAGATGAACATCAGGAAGGGCAGGAAGAAGACCAGGCCGCCGTCCCCGGCGACGTCGACGAACAGCAGGACCGACAGGCCGAGCGCGGCCAGGTAGGACAGCCCCACCGAGAAGATCAGGTACAGCGGCGCGACCAGGCTGCGCATCACCAGGGCGAGCAGGAACCCGATCACGACGATCGCGATGGGGATCACGGTGGCGAGGTCGCTGTTGGAGATGCTGCTGATGTCGTAGATGGCCGGGGCCTGGCCGCCCACGCCGTAGTCCGCGGCGCCGATGCCCTTCGCCACGGTGGCGGCCTCGGCGCGGACCGCGGGGATGGCGTTCATCGCGGCGGTGGTGGACGGGTCGCCCGCCTTGAGGCCGGTCTCGAACTGGACCGTTCGGCCGTCGGGGCTGATGTACAGGCCGGTCGCGCGGTACAGCTGGTAGACGGCCGGCGGGACGGACGTTCCCGCGGGCGGGACGGCCGGCAGCAGCTGGGGCGGCCCGAGCCGGTTGTGCAGCGCGGTGAGCTGGGCCGGGGTGAGCGCGCCGCCGTTCGGGTTCAGCGGCCCGGTCACCGCGGTGAACAGCCCGCTGGCCTGGAGCTGGCTCCTGGCCGTCTCCAGGGCGGGCAGGTCATTCCAGGCCGGCTGGCGGAGCTGGTAGATGATGTTCGTCGGGTTGGCCGAGGTGTTCGGGAAGTGGGCGGACAGGATCGCGGCCCCGGCCGCCGAGTCCGAGCCCGCGGGCGCCGTGGTGTCCCCGCCGAAGCCGGCCGGGGTGTACGCGGTGACCGCCAGGGCCAGGCCGCCGAACACCAGCAGGCCGGCGGTGAGGGTGGGCACCGGGTGCCGGACGATCCGGGACGAGACGCGGCCCCAGACGCCCGTCTTGCCCGTGCCCGCCCCGGTCTTGCTCGGCCAGAACACCGCCCGGCCGAAGATGGCCAGCAGCGCCGGCAGCAGCGTGAGCCCGGCCAGCAGCATCACGCCGATGCCGATCGCCAGCGGGATGCCCAGGTTCGAGTAGAACTCGAAGGTGGCGAAGAGCAGGGACAGCAGCGCCGCGATGACGGTGGCGGCCGAGAAGGTGATCGACTCGCCGACCCGCTCCACCGCCGCGGTCACCGCCTGCCGTTTGTCCAGGCCTGCGCGCAGGTTCTCGCGCACCCGGAAGACCAGGAACAGGCCGTAGTCGGTGCCCGCGCCGAGCACCAGCACGATCAGCAGGATCTGGGCCAGCGGCGACACCTTCAGCCCGTGATGCGCGGCCTCGGCGACCAGCGGGCCGGAGATGGTGACGGCCAGGACGGCCGGGATCAGCGTGACGAACGGCGCGAGCAGCGCCCGGAAGACCAGCAGCAGCAGCCCGATGATGAAGATGATCGACAGCAGCTGGATCTGGCTGTCCGTGGATCCCGACTTGGCCTGCTGGTCCACGTTGATGGCGACCGCGCCCGCCAGGTGCACGTTCAGGCCCGGCGGCGGGCTGTCTCGGGAGATCGCGTGACGCAGGTCGTCGACCAGCGTGATCAGGCCGCTGCCGGTACCGCCGCCGCTGACGTTCGACAGCACCTGGAGCTGCGCGGCCTGGCCGTCGGGCGAACGGCCGAGGTCACGGACCTTGATGACCGTGGGCACTTTCGCCAGGTCTTCTTGCAGCGTCTGCAGCCAGGCCTGGTCCGCCGCGGTGAGCGCTCCCTGGGCGGACGCGGCCACCACGGGCACGGGCGTGAGGGTCGACCCTCCCAGCGGCGCCGCCAGCTTCAGGGCGTGCTCGCTCGGCGCGCCGGCCGGGAGGAAGTTCGCGTTGTTGCCCTGGGTCACGCTGGACAGCGACGGCAGGGCGCGTGGCACGGCGATGGCCGCAATGATCCACGCGACCAGGACAAACCACCGGAATTTGACTGCGAAGGAACCAATGCCTGCGAAGATCGCATGAATGCGCACTTGGCAGAGGGTACTGAACCCAAGCTGAGGGTTGGCTGAGACAGCCCTTCCGTTACCCGGGGCCGGCGGTTACCTGGGGCTGGGCCGGGGCTGGGCCGGACCAGTCCAGGACGGGGGCGAGGGAGCGGGCCAGCGACGCGGAGGGCAGCAGCCGCAGGGCGGTGTCGCGCAAGTGCACGGCGGCCGGGGATGCCCACTGGGAGGCGGCGCCGATCCGGCGGGAGCGGCGGGTGATCATCTGGGTGCGCGGCCGCCGCCGGCGGTCGTAGGCCGCCAGCCTTTCGCTGATGGCCGGGACATCGGCGCTGGCCAGGAGGTTGCCGTCGGCCGGGACGCCGGCGCCGGCCAGGGCGCCGGCGAGCACGACGGCGTCTTCGAGGGCCTGGCAGGCACCTTGCCCGAGGTTCGGGGTCATGGCGTGGGCGGCGTCCCCGGCCAGCGCCACGCGGCCGGAGGTGTACGCCCGCAGCGGCGGCAGCTCGTACAGCACGGAGAGCAGGTCGGCGCGGTGGATCATGGCGGTGGGCCCGTAGCGGCGCTCCAGCTCGGCGGTGTCGGCGCGGGACAGCCACCGGCCGGCGGCGTCCCTGATGCCGGGCTGCTGGAGCACTGGCTGACCGCCGGGCGGGAGCGCCAGCTGGCCCGCTACGAGCTGGCCCTGGAGGCCACCCGCCGCCCTGAGCTCCGCGCGGTCCTGGTCGCTTCCGGCGCCGCGATCAGGGCCGCGGTCGCCGACCAGTTCGCGGTCGCGGGCATCCGCGAGCCCGGGCGACGCGCCGCTGACTTCGTGGCCTTCCTCGACGGGCTGCTGTTCGACCAGCTGGCCGGGGCCGGGACCCGCGAGCTGACCAGCGCCGAGGCGGAAGAGGATCTGGATGTGCCGGGCGGGCGGGGCGAGGGGGCGGCGGCCTCGCGGGCGCGGGGGTCTTCGACGACGGCGGTGAGCGAGGCGAGGGCCAGGCCGGCGAGGTGGGCGGACAGGCAGAGGCGCTGCCAGGCCAGCCCGGCCCGGATCCAGCCGGGTCCGGTGTCTTCCGCCGAGGTCAGCAGGGCGCGCCGGCGGGGATCGGCGGCGGGCCGCCGCCGGCGACGGCCCGGCCGTCGCAGCGGGGTCACCGCTCATTGGTAGAGCGTGCCGGTGTTGATGACCGGCTGGGTGGCGTGCTCGCTGCACAGGACCACGAGCAGGTTGCTGACCATGGCGGCCTTGCGCTCCTCGTCGAGTTCGACGGCGCCGCCGGCGCAGAGCCGGGACAGGGCCGACTCGACCATGCCGACCGCGCCGTCCACGATCCGCTGCCGGGCCGCGACCACGGCGCCGGCCTGCTGGCGCCGCAGCATGGCCTGCGCGATCTCCGGTGCGTAGGACAGCCGGGTGAGCCGGGACTCGATGATCTTCACGCCCGCGGGCCGGACGCGGGCGGCGATCTCGACGGAGAGTTCGGCGGTGATCTCCTGGGTGTTGTCGCGCAGCGACATCTGGCCCTCGCGGTGCGCGTCGTAGGGGTAGCTGGTCGCGACGTGCCGGACCGCGGTCTCGGCCTGGGCGGCGACGAACCTGGCGAGGTCGTCGACGCCGAACGACGCCTGGGCGGTGTCCCGGACCTGCCAGACGACCACCGCCGCGATCTCGATGGGGTTGCCGTCGGCGTCGTTGACCTTGGCCGTGGCGGTCTCGTGGTTGCGGATCCTGGTCGAGATCTGCGTCCGGGTGGCGAGCGGGTTGACCCAGCGCAGGCCGTCGGCCCGGATCGTCCCGGTGTAGCGGCCGAACAGCAGGACCACCCGGGCCTGGCCGGGAGAGACCGGGGTGAGCCCCCGGGCCAGGAAGTATCCGGCCAGGGCCAGCAGGACGCCGACGATGATGGCCGGCGTGGCGGGGCCCGCGATCCCCACGGCGAACAGCCCGATCCCGGTGATCCCGAGGATGGCGGCGGCGAGGGCCATCCCCCAGCCCGATGCCTCGCGGGCAGGCTTCTCGGTGAGGATGGGCGAGGGCGCGGGCGCGGGGAGGCCGGGCGAGGACCACCCAGCTGACCTGATGCCTGCCATCGGCTTGCCTCCTCACCGGTCAGGTTACCGGTGAGAGGCTGCCGGAGCGCGCAGCAGGCGGCCGGAATCGCTTAAAAGGACGTCACCGAGAATCCTTTGAACTGAGTGGATGACCAGGTACCGCGGAATGCATCGGTCTCGATCCCGGGTATGCCGCCCGCGTAATTCGGGTCGTTATCGGTGACCATTGCCACCTGCTGGCCGTTTACCCAGGCGGTGATCGTTGTCCCGTGGACGCCGAGGGCCAGGGACGTCCATTTCCCGGTTGCGGGCGCCGCTATGGTGCCGTGTGCGAGCACGGTGGTGCCGACGCTCACGCTGTTCCTGGTGAGCCACCAGCCGCCCGCCGAGCCAAGGTCGAGTATGTATCCCCGGAAATTGAAGATCTCATCGCCCTGGCGGCTGAACCGGGCCAGGACGCCGCCGGATTGGCCGCGTGCGGTGAAGCACAGGCTCACGCCGACCTTGTAGTCGCTGGCCATCCCGCTGCTGCCGATGACCGCGTACGGGAAGCGCTTGCGGTGTGAGCTCTTCGGATGCCAGAAGATGGGCTGCATCGGGGTTGCCTGGGCCACGACGTAGGAACTCGAGCCGTCGGCGGCGCGGGTGAACTCGAAACTGCCGTCCTGCGGCGCCAGGTACGGCGGCATCGTCCCGGCCGCCGAGGCGTCTTTGGCCCAGCCGTCGGAGTAGGGCAGCCGGAAGGGCTGGCTGGCGGGTATCGATGGCCTGATGATGCCCTGCCCGCTGGTGGTGGTGAAGCTGTAGACATAGCCGGCCAGGCAGCTGAACGTGAAGCTCCCAGCGGAGTCCGGCGTGATATCGGCTTGCCGCAGGAGCCAGTCCGCCGGGTCCGCTGACGCCGGGCTGGTGCGCCACACATGCACCGCTCCTCCCGGCAGGCCGCCCTTGATGGTTACCGTGACGGGCTGTTCCGCGGTGGCGGTGGTGGTTTCGGCTATCAGGCTCCAGGCGCTGCGGTCGGCCGGTCGCAGCGCCAGGTAGGAGCCGTTGGCCCGGTTGCCGCCCAGGTAGCCGCAGGCGCTATCGACGTGCACCCAGCCAGGCTCGGTGAACTGGGTGACCGCGGCGATGGCGCCGAGCATCGCCTTGGGAATGTAGTAGCCAGAGCGTGGCTGTGCCGCCCAGATCAGTCCCCGGTCCTGGTAGAAAAGGCCGGGGGGCTGCGTGGTGATCAGCGGCCACTGGATATGGCCGGTCATCCGGGCGTCGATGTACCCGCGGATCACCGACCGGATCATCGGCGAGCCGTCCGCGCCGGGCATCGCCCCGACCTCGCTGTGCCACAGCGGCTTGCCGGAGGCAACCGCGGCCGCGGTGGACCAGCACTGCATCCCGGTGGTCGGGTAGGAGCACACGTCATGGGCACCGAGAACCCCGATCGCGGCGGCCAGGTCCTTGTCCGTCTTCATGTCATCGGCGATCGCCCACGGCACGTTGGGCCGGTAGGTGCCGTCTATGGCCCAGTCGAAGGGATCCTTGTCGGAGGCGGCGATCGTCGTGCCAGCGTGCCCGGCAGCGTCCAGCGACTTCCGCAGCGCCTTGAACCAGGCGGCGTCGTAGCCCTGCTCATTCCAGCCACCGAGGTAGCCGATCGCCAGACCGTGGCCGGCCGCGCACTCTACCCAGGCCACCAGGTAGTCGATCATGTCCTGGGACCAGAAAGCCCCGTCGCCGATCCAGCCGGGCGCCGCCCACGCGAGCCCGTAGAACCTGATGGCCGGGTTACGGGCCTTCGCCTCCCGCATCAGCCACCACTCGTAGCCGCCGTCCGGGTTCAGCACGCCGCGGCTGTGCTGATAGCTCGGCTCCGCCCCGCAGGACGAGAACGCGTCACCTCCGATCTCGACCTTGAGGATCTGCAAAGCCGCGCCGGCGCCGGGCTTGAACAGGTAATCCAGGATGTCGCCGCGCTGCGGTCCGGGGTAACTGATCAGCTGGACGGAGTTACCGCCGCCGCCGGAGACGGCGCCGACACCGTCAAAGACCCGGCCGCCTTTCGTGCCATCGATGGTGATCATCGTCATCTGGAGCACCTCCCGCGCCCGGTACCGGGTCAGCTAGACGAAGCGGATCAGGGTGTGGCACAGCTCGCCCTGCTGGCCGGGGCCGTGGGCGCGGTCGGTGGACTTGAGGACTCTGGTCATGCCGCGAGCCGGCGGCCTGGGTGGGGCGGGGCATGACCACCTCCGCAACGTCAAGGTAAGGGGCGAGCTAGGCTTCGCGGGTCTTGGGCGGGTCGCCGCCGACCTGGATCTGCGAGCCGTGCAGCTCGCGGCGGCAGGCCGAGCAGCACAGGACCGGGTGGAACGGGTGGCCGCAGGTGGTGTGGGTGAGCAGCAGGGCCGGTCCCTCGGGGGCGCGGAACCAGCGGTCGCCCCACTCGAGCATCACCATGATGTGCGGGAAGAAGGCCCGGCCCTTATCGGTCAGCCGGTACTCGACCCGGCCCGAGCCCGCCTTGACCAGGACCGGCTCCAGCACGCCCATCTGGCAGAACGTGCGCAGCCGGTCCGAGACGATGGTCGGCGGCGCGCCCGTCATCACCAGCAGGTCGGTGAACCGCCGGGCGCCCAGGAACGCGGCCGCCAGGGCCGCCGCCGACCAGCGGTTGCCGATCAGCTCGATGGTCTGCGGCACCAGGCCGGGACCGGGCGAGCCGCCCGCGGACCGGCGCCTGGTGGTGGCGCGCGGCACCGACCGCTCGAGGCCGCCGCTCGGCCCGAACGTGCCGCGGACGTCGCGGACGCCGGCCGGCTGGCCGCAGGCCCGGCAGTACATGACCGGGGAGAACTCCTCGCCGCACTCGGCGTGGTACATCGGCGGCAGCGGCTCGATGTGCTCGGTCACCCAGACCGCTTCCCACGACCAGATGGTGAGCAGCACCTTCCACAGGTCGCGGCCGCGTTCGGTGAGCACGTACTCGTACCGGCGCGGCGCCTCGGAGTACTGGGACATGGTGAACACGCCGGCCTCGGTGAGGCGGCGCAGCCGCACGGTCAGCACGGAGTTGGCGATGCCCAGCCGGTCCCGGAAATCCTTGTACCGGCGCACGCCGGCCATGATGGCCAGCCGGACGATGGCCAGGTTCCACTCGTCGCCGATCAGCCCCAGGGCGATGGCGTTGGAGTTCTCCGCAGGCCCGGCCGCCGCCGCTGCGTGGTCAGGTGTCCCGGCATCGTCAGACGTTTTGGGCCCTCTCTCCGAACCGAACCTTGGCCGAGCCGGGCGCCGTTTACCAGCCCCGGATGGACTCGCCGGGCGCCCAGCAGCTGTGCGTGCCACTGGCGATCCGCTCGGGGAGCTGAGCGCGCGCGATCGGGCCCCGGCCCACGTCGTTGGCGCGGAACACGACGCACTCGGACAGGTCACGGTTCATGTCGACCGTGAGCGTCACGAGATACGCGTCGTCCTCCTCGGTCCCGCCCACGCGTGGAGCGACGCCGACCTCGCTGCAGAACACGCCCGGTTCGAACTGGTACCGCTCCTCGCGGCCGGTCAGCGCGTCGTGCTTGACCAGCCCGTTGAACAGGAACCAGCCCGGCTCGTTGGTGGCAGCGTAATTGTACCGGTAGGGCCGTCCGCCGAACCCGCTGTTGATGGTGCCGAATTCGGTGCAGCTGTCCGACAGGTCCTGCTCGCTGGCCGCCCCGGTGACCAGGTTCATCCGCCACCGGTGCAGCCGGGTCTGCATGGCGTCCTGGGCCAGGAACCGGAACATCCGGCCCGCCGGGCCGTTCGGCCCGGCGGCGGGCGGCTCCGGGCAGCCCTGGAAGAACCCGTCGACGACGACCTCGTCGCCGTCTTCCCAGGCGTTGACCCAGTGCAGCACGTAGGTCGGGCCGAACTCGAACCAGCGGATGTCGCCGGGGGCGCCGCGGCGCGGGATGACGCCGAGCCGGGACGGCATCTCCGGGTGGAACCGCGCGGCGTACAGGCCGCGGCTGATCAGCTCAGGCTCCCAGAACAGCGGCATGTCGTTGAGGATCGCGTAATGCTCGGTGAAGGCCATGTCGTGCGGCAGCCGCGGCCCGGGCAGGTCGACCGGCACGTAGTGCACCAGCCGGCTGCCCGCGTCGACCACGCCGTAGTGCAGGTAGGGCGCGGTGGTCGAGTAGTTGAAGAACAGCAGCTCGCCGGCGTGGTCGTCGACCTTGGTGTGGGCCGAGACACCCAGATCGTTGGGGAATGATCCTCCCCAGGTGCATTTGCCCAGGTCGTCAAGGGTGAGCGGGTCGAGCAGGTAGAGGTCGCCGCACTGGTAGAAGCTGGCCACCGCGACCCCGGCGTGCACGATGACGTCGGTCGACGCGGCGTCCTTCATCCGGCCGCGGGCGCCCCGGCCACCCGTCCGGACGGCGACGTCCGGATTCTCCGCCAGTCCGGCCCACAGCGAGCGGCCGGCCTCCTGCTCGGCCAGCAGCCCGTCGGTGCGGACGAACCGGTTCCGGTAGGACACCTTCCCGTCGCGGAACGAGACCTTGTGGATCATCCCGTCGCCGTCGAAGGGGTGGTACCTGACGATGGCCGGGTGCAGCGGGTTCTCGGTGTTGCGCAGGTACACGCCATACAGGTCGTCGGGCAGCTCGCCCTGGATCTGCAGCTCGGCCGCGTCGTACTCGACGCTCTGCGGCCGCCACGGGCCGGACCGGTAGGGGTGATCGTCGTCCTCGGGCAAGGTGGAGAGCATCTTGCCGTAGACCTCGACGTCGGCCATGACTAGTCCTCCCGCGTGACGACGAAGCTCACGGTGGTGGTGAGGCTGCCGCCGATGTTCAGCGTGGCGAAGGTGCCGGCCCCGTCGACCTGGCAGTCCCCCGCCTGGCCGGTCACCTGCCGGGCCGCGTCGTGCAGCATGCGCACGCCGGTGGCGCCCACCGGGTGGCCGACGCCGATCAGGCCGCCGCTGGGGTTGACCGGGATGGCGCCGTCCCGCTCGAGCTCGCCGTTCTCCACCGCCTTCCAGCTCTCGCCGGGTTCGGTGATGCCGAAGTGGTCGATGGCCATGTACTCCGACATCGAGAAGCAGTCGTGGGTCTCGATGCCGTCGAGCGCGCTGACCCCGGGCAGCCCGGCGCGGCGGAACGCGTCGGTGACGACCTGGCGGACGTGCGGGAAGACGTAGGGCTGGCCCTGGCTGCGGTCGAATTTGGGCTGCAGCGCCAGGCCGGCGGTGCCGTGGCCCCAGCCGGCGATCCGGGCCGCCGGCTTGCCGCGGAGCCGGTCCGCACGGTACCGGCCGGAGACCAGCAGCACGCCCGCCGCGCCGTCGGTGACCTGGGCGCAGTCGGTGCGCCGCAGCCGCCCCTCCACGACGGGGTTGGCGGTGTCGTCGGCGGCGAAGCCGCCCGGCCCGAACGTCCAGGCACGGGTCTGCGCCAGCGGGTTGTCCCTGGCGTTGCGCATGTTGAGCTCGGCGATGGCGTGCAGGTGCTGGTCATTGAGGCCGTAGCGGCGATCGTACTCGTCGGCCAGCCGGCTGAACATGTACGGCCACATGAACGTGGCGTCCTGGCCCTCGTGCCCGATCCAGGCGGCCGCGCCGAGATGCTTCGGCGCGTCGGTGCCGGGCACGTTGCGCTCCTGCTCCACCGCGATCACCAGCACGCAGTCGTAGCGGCCGGCCTCGATCTCGGCGGTGGCCGCGAGCACGGCCACGCTGCCCGAGGCGCAGGCCGCCTCGTGCCGGGCGGCCGGCTTGCCCCACAGGCGCGGCTCGACGGTGGCCGGCATCGCGCCCAGCTGACCCTGCCCGGTGAACAGCTGCCCGAACGCGTTCCCGACGTGGATGGCGTCCACGTCCTCGGGCTCCAGGCCGGCGCTGTCCAGCGTGCCCGTGACCGCTTCGGCCACCATGTCGGAGATCTCCAGGCCCTCGCGCGCGTAGTTGCGCGCGAAGTCACTCTGGTAGCTGCCGGCGATCCACGCGCTTGCGCTGCCCATGTCTGACTCCACCCTGTGCCGTCGCTCTGCACAGACTACAACAGATGGAGTGACCCATCCAGGGAGGAATCGTGCCGTGGGTTAGCGGGGGGCGTAGATGGGGTCGGCGGGGAACTTGGCGCTGAGGCGGAGAACGGACGGGCCGGGGGGCGTCGGCCTGGTCGCTCATGTGGTGACATTACAACTAACGGAGTGGTAGAACGAGGCCGTGGATAAGCCGAGGCTGGCGGTGTCGCTGGGGCTGTGGCAGGACCGGCCGGCGGCCGAGGTGGTACGGACGGCAGAGGTCGCGGACGCGCTGGGGTACGGCGAGATCTGGATCGGCGAGATGGCCACCTTCGACGCGTTCGCGCTGGGCGCGGTGGTGGCGGAGCGGACCGTGCGGGCCGCGCTGACCATCGGGCCGCTGGCCGTCGCGGTCCGCGACCCGGTCATGATCGCGATGGGGGCCGGGTCACTGGTCGAGTTGACCGGGCGGACGGTGAACGTGGCGCTCGGCTCCTCCAGCCCGGTGGTGGTCGAGCAGTGGCACGGGCGCCGCCATGAGCGCACCGCGGTCGCGCTGGCCGAGTCGGCCACCGCCGTGCGCGCCTTGCTGGCCGGAGGCAAGGCCGACGTGCGAGGCGAGGTGATCAGCACCCGCGGCTTCCGGCTGCGGACCCGGACGCCGGGGACGCCGCTGACCATCGCGGCGTTCGGCCGCGGCGCGGTCCGGGTCGCGGCCGAGCAGGCTGACCGGATGGTCATCAACCTGGTGACGCCGAAGTCGGCGGCCCGGCTGGTGGAGATGCTGCACGAGCAGTGCCGGCGGGCGGGCCGGCCGGTGCCGCCGGTGGCGGTCTGGCTGGCGACCATCGTCGACCCGTCCTGGGCGGGTATCGAACAGCTGCGCAGGGGGCTGGTCTCTTACCTGTCCGCGCCGGGCTACGCGGAGATGTTCGCCGAGGCCGGGTGCGGCGACGTGGTGCGCTTCGCCCGGACCCGGCCGCATCCAGGTGAACTGCTGGCGGCGATACCAGTGGAGCTCGTCAGGCAGGTGTCGCTGGTGGGCGACGAGCAGACGGTCCGGGCCAGGCTGGCCGAATACGCTAGCGCGGGCGTGGACGAGGTCGCCCTGGTGCCGGGGTCGGGCGAGGCCGACCCCGCGGGGCTGGCCACGCTCACGGCGCTGGCGCCTAAGGGGCCTTAGGGAGGAACCGTGGGTCTGCATCCGGCCGAGCGGGTCCGGGAGTACCGGGCCATGGGCTACTGGAACGACGACATGATCGATGCGCTGCTGCGCGAGCGCGTGAGGGAGTTCGGGGACATCCCGGCGCTCGTCGACCCGCTGAACCGGGACGCGCTGATGGACGGCCCGTTCCGCTCGCTGACCTGGCCGCAGCTCGACGAGGAGGTCTCCCGGCTGGCCCAGGTGCTGCTGGACGAGGGCGTGCGGGCCGGCGACGTGGTCGGCGTCCAGCTGCCGAACACGGTGGAGATCGCGGTCGCGTTCCTGGCCATCGTCCGGATCGGCGCGATCGTGGCCCCGTTCCCGGTGCAGTACCGGGCCTGGGAACTCACCCACCTGTCCAACGTGGCCCAGGTCAGGCTGTTCGTCACGGCGGTGCGGATCGGCCAGCGGCCGGCCGCCGAACGGATCGCCGGGCTGCGCGGGCAGATCCCGTCGTTGCGCGGGGTGGCGGCGTTCGGGTCTTCCGGGGCCCGTGGGTCCGGGCTGCCCGAGGGGGTGCTCGGGCTGGACGAGCGGATCGCTTCGGCCGATGACCGTTCTGGGCTGGCCGCGTATCTGGACGGCTTCGCCGCGGACCCGAACGACTGCGTCACGATCTGCTGGACCTCGGGGACGGAGAGCACGCCCAAGGGGGTCCAGCGGACCCACTACGACTGGATGTCCATGTGCACGGGCACGGTCGAGGGCCCGGACCTGACCGCCCAAGACGTGCTGCTCAACCCGTTCCCGATGGTGAACATGGCCGGCATCAACGGCATGTTCCTGCCGTGGCTCAAGGTGGGCGGGCTGCTGGTCCAGCACCACCCGTTCGACCTGGCCACGTTCCTGCGGCAGATCTCCGAGCACCGGGCCACGTACACGTGCGCGCCGCCCGCGCTGCTCACCGCGCTGCTGCACAACGAGGCGCTGCTGGCGCAGGCCGACATCTCCTCGCTGCGCATCCTCGGCTCCGGCTCCACCCCGCTGGCGCCCAGCCTGCTGCAGGGCTGGCACGACAAGCACGGCATCGAGATCATCAACTTCTACGGCTCCAACGAGGGCATCGCGCTGCTCGGCACGCCCAAGGACATCCCCGACCCCTCGGTGCGGGCTGTGTTTTTTCCGCGCTACGGCGCGCGGACCTGGTCGATCTCCATGTCACGCCGGACGCTGGCGCGGATCGTGGACCCGGTCACCGGCGCGGAGATCACCGAGGCGGGCGTGCCCGGCGAGCTGCGCATCAAGGGCCCCGGCGTGTTCCCCGGGTACCTGCCGGCCAGCGGCGTGCCCGACCCGTTCGACGAGGACGGCTACCTGAAGACCGGCGACATCCTGGAGATCGCCGGCCACGACCTGGAGTACCTGCACTACGTCGACCGGGCCAAGGACATGGTGGTGCGCGGCGGGATGAAGATCTCGGCGGCCGAGCTCGAGGGGTTCATCGCCGGGCACCCGGCGGTGGCTGACGCCGCCGTGGTCGCCTACCCGGACGAGGTGCTCGGCGAGCGCGCCTGCGCCGTCGTGGTGCCCCGGCCGGGCACTGCGGTGACGCTTCCCGAGATCGTCGCGTACCTGCGCGGCCTCGGCATCGCCACGTTCAAGCTGCCGGAACGGCTCGAGCTGCGGGACGAACTGCCGCGCAATCCGCTCGGCAAGATCCTCAAGCGCGAGCTGCGGGACGAACTGCGCCAGCCGCGATAGGGGGGCGGGGGCTGCGGGCGGCGGGATCAGTCCGGGGTGCAGTGGGGGGCGGGGGGCGGGACGTCGAGGGTGGGGTTGCGGTCGAAGAAGCCGGTGGGCTTGAGGGTGAAGCCGCAGCGGGCGACGGGCATGACCGGCCAGTCCTCGGGGCGCGGGACGTGGGTGGGGCCGAACGTGTGCCACACCACGATGTCCTGGCCGTCGATGTCGCGGTCGGCCGCGGTGAACGCGGGCAGGCCCGCTCCCCCGGGGTGCTGGTTCACGAAGTCGCCGGCCGGCCAGCGCTGGTCCGGGTCGTAGCGGGTGACCCACAGGTGGCTGGCGGCGAACCCGGCCCGCTGGGCCAGGGGCGAGTCCGGGTCGGCGAGCAGGGTGGGCGCGGACTCCGGGTAGAGCGTGTAACCGGTGGGACGGCCGAAACGGTTCGCCCGTTCGGTATTGATGATCCGCCAGGTCCGCCCGCGGGCGCCGTCGGCGCGGCGGCCGGCCTGCGACTCGCGTGTCAGCCGGGTCACGTGCTGCACGATGGCGTTGCCGTACGGGTTGCCCGGCCCTACGGGCAGGCCGCCGACGTCGACCTCCTCCACCGCGTTGGCCGGGCCGTCCACGGTCATGTCCAGCCGGGCGCTGAACAGGTGCTGGTGCACGACCCCGGCCAGGCCCGGCGCGACCTCGGTGGAGTAGGGGTGGTCAGCACCCGGGTAGGCCGAGGTGAACAGCACCCCGGTCGCCTTGACCTCGAGCTCGATGGTGCCGTCCAGGTAGAAGTACCAGTAGAAGCCGTAGTCGTAGTTGCCGACCGTGGTGAAGTAGGAGACCACCAGCCGGCGCTGGCGGCGGGACTGGGCCGAGCCGTTGAAGATGTCGGTGTGCTTCCACAGGATGCCGAAGTCTTCCTCGTGGATGCAGATCGCGTTGGGTATGGTCCGCGGCTGGCCGGTGTCGTCGGTCACGGTGGCGTCCAGGTAGGCGATCTCGCCCAGGCAGTCGCAGCCGAGCTCGAGCGAGTTGGCCCACTTGCCGACCAGGTACTCGCCAGTGTCGAAGTAGGCCTGCCAGTAGCGGAAGTTCGGGTCGCCGTAGGGCACGACCATCTCCGGGATGGACGCGCGGTAGATCACCGGGCGGGCGTCGAGGCTGACCTGGTGCAGGCTCAGGCCTTCGCGGGCGTCGAAGCCGATCCGCATCGACCAGTCCTGCCAGCGCAGATGGTGTCCGTCGAGCGTGAAGCTCGGGCCCTCGGGCTGGGTGATCTCGATGGGCTTGAGCGTGGTGCGGTGCGGGCCGCGGACGGCCTCGTCGTCGTAGTCGCCGCTCTCGGCGGGCACCGGGAGCTCGAACTCGTCGGTGACCTTGAAGACCTTCTTCTCGATCAGGTCGACGTAGGCGGCTACGCCGTCGATGGGGTGCGCCCAGGCCAGGTCGTGCTCTTTGCGCTGGACGAACGCGAGCACGCGGACCATCCGGCGCCGGTCGTCGCCGGGCGGGCCGTAGTTGCCCGCGGTGATCGGGCAGGTCCTTATCTGGCTCAGGTCGTGGTAACCGCGCCGGGCCATGGCCGCGCGCCAGTCCGGGTCGGCCTTGGTGATCTCGTCCACCCGGGCGAAGTCGCTCTCCAGGATGGGCAACTGGCCTTGGCCGGGGTCCAGCGTGCGTGCGCTGACCACCTTCTGGTGGGTGAGCGAGACCACCGCGTCGGTCGACTCGCCGGTGTCCAGGTTGACCAGGAACGCGCGCAGCCGCCGGTCCGGCTCCGGGCCGCCGGCCAGCACCTCCTCCTTGGGCGGCTCCTCGAGGCCGTAGTAGGCGAACCGGACGGGTGCCCTGTCTCCTTCCGGCAGCAGGCCGGCGGCCGCCATGACGTCGCGGCCCGCCAGGTACTCGGCCGCGGTGGCCGGGTCGAGCGGGTGGACGGGGGGCGCGCTACTCATCGGCGACAATCGAGCCGACCCGCTCGCCCAGACCGGGGTCGCGTCTGACCAGCCAGACCGAGTAGAGGATGGACACCACGAGGACGCCCAGCGCCGCGTAGGGGAACCAGTTGTACGGCTGGGACTGGCCGGGCTTGCTCAGGTAGTACAGCGGAACGGCGATGGCGGCCATGCCGAGTACCGGCAGGATGATGTGCTTGACCACGTTGAACTCGTCCGGGCGGTACTTCCGGTAGTAGAACGGCAGGGCCAGGTTGGCCGCGAAGTACACGAGCAGGATCAGGATCGTGCCCATCGTGCTGGACTCGAAGAAGAAGTTCAGCGCGTCCAGGCTGTTGCTGTGCCCGCCGATCCAGT